>Ga0209212_1000995_pt1 | contig 49812 bp, 45 predicted proteins | sample RifGroC2_FD_183996 | JGI IMG/M metagenome (GOLD analysis project Ga0209212, IMG submission 183996) | Groundwater microbial communities from Rifle, Colorado, USA - Groundwater C2 (SPAdes) (version 2) | ecosystem: Environmental > Aquatic > Deep subsurface > Groundwater | place: Rifle, Colorado... | reverse complement strand
TTCGGTGATGGTTAAGGACGATTGAGAAATTGTAAAATATAAAATGTTATAGTACAGAGATATAGATAATAATGCATTTCCCTTCTATTTCTTTGTCAATGGTTTGAGGGAAGTGCGAAACATGAGTAATATAGATGAAGTTTGCACTATTCGGGAGTATGTTTCCCGACAGAACAGCCAAAGCGGAAGAACAGATAGTCGGGGTATGTGATGCCATCCGGCGACAGGGAGGTGAGTTGTACCTGCCCGAAAATTTTTTCCTTACCCTCCCCGGATACATTCAGCAGCGGGTGGGTCCACTTTGTGAACTGGCAGAGACCCTGCCGCAGGTAGACATGGTGGTGAGCGTGGGCGGCGATGGTACCTTCCTGCGGACAGCAACCACCGTGGGCGATTCCGGCATACCCATACTGGGTATCAACACGGGAAGACTCGGTTTTCTTGCCGCCATCAATTACGCCGATGTGGAGGAAACACTGCAGGAGGTGATGAACAACGCCTACAATGTGCAGGAGCGCACGCTGTTGAAGATGACCACCGATGAGACGTTCCCGCCGGACTATTTTAATGCGCATGCACTGAATGAAGTGGCCCTGTTAAAGCAGGATACCGCCTCCATGCTTTCCATACATGCTTATATCAACAACGATTATCTCACTTCCTATCAAGCCGACGGCCTGGTGATCTCCACCCCTACCGGATCTACTGCCTACTCGCTGAGTATTGGCGGCTCCATTCTGTCACCCACCACACCCAGCATCATCCTTTCGGCCATTGCGCCACACAACCTGACTTCACGCTCGCTGGTGGTGGACGACAGCAGCATCATCTCACTGAAGATTGAGAGCCGCAGCCACATGTTCCTTGTGTCGGTCGACGGGCAGTCGCGTGTGCTGGACGAAACAGTCAGCATCCAGGTGAGAAAGGCAGATTATACCCTGCGGGTGGTCAAGAGACTGGGGCACACATTCTACGAGACGCTCCGTGATAAGCTGATGTGGGGGGCCGATGTCCGGAAGCAATCCCTATAAAAATAAAGGGGGAAATGTCCCAACTTGTTGAGTCATTTCCCCAAATTAAATTCTATGATAGAGCAGGTTTTTATTCCTCTATCTCTTCCTCCTCCTCCTCTGTCTCCGAAAGATAGACTTCAGCCGGTTTCTCTTCCTGATAAGGGAGGTATTTATCGAGTGCAATAATCATCAGGTAGAAGAGTGCCATGAAAATAAAAATCCCGACTATCCCGATTCCTGCAATAAGCAATGCTGTTTGTACTGTTGGTGTCATATCATTTGTTTATGCAAGTAAGGGAACCAGTGTCAAAATAATACCTCCAGCCACAACCGATCCTATCTGACCGCCCACATTGGCACTGATAGCCGGCATAAGCAGGTAGTTATAAGGATCCTCTTTTTGTCCCATCTGATGAATCACACGGGCCGACATGGGGAAGGCCGAGATGCCGCAGGCACCCACCATCGGGTTAATTTTATTGCCTTCTTTCCGGAACAGGTTCAGGAACTTGGCAAAGATCACGCCGCCAAAGGTATCAAAAACAAACGCAAACAAGCCCAGTGCAATGATGATGAGCGTATCCACACGGATGAAACGCTCGGCCGTCATCGTGCTGGCAATGGTGATGCCCAGCAGAATGGTCACCAGGCTTGAGAGCTCATTCTGTGCCGCAAGGGAAAGCTTGTTCAGCACACCGCACTCGCGGATCAGGTTGCCAAACATCAGAAAACCGATCAACGCAAGGGACGAAGGAGCAATAATGCCCGCCGCAATGGTAATCACGATGGGAAATGCAATCAGTGCTTTTTTGGAGATCTTCTTGTTGTTGTTGCCGGTCATTCGTATTAACCGCTCTTTCCGGGATGTCAACAACCGGATCACCGGAGGCTGAATAATGGGCACAAGCGCCATGTATGAATAGGCCGCCACCGAAATGGGCCCCAGCAGGTTGGGAGCGAATCGGGATGCCACCACGATGGAGGTGGGGCCGTCTGCAGCACCAATGATGCCGATGGAAGCGGCTTCCCTGATGTCATATCCCAGCAGGGCTGCCAGCATCATGGTGAGGAAGATGCCAAGCTGCGCTGCAGCACCAAACAGCAGCAAGGAAGGGTTGCGAAACAGGGGTGTAAAATCGATCATGGCACCGATAGCGATGAAGATGAGCAACGGAAAGATCTCCGTGGCAATACCGGCGTTGAAGAAGATGTTCAATACTCCTTCCACCGCTTCGCCCGTAGCCGGATCTATCTGCGTGAGTGCAGAAGAGAGCGGTATATTTACCAGGATGGCACCAAAACCCATCGGCAGCAGCAACGTCGGTTCGTAATTTTTGGCAATGGCCAGATAAATAAGAATCAATCCGACGCCGATCATCACCAGATGCTGCCAGGTCATACCGGCAATGGCAGGCATCAATTGTTCTACACCCATATTCACTGTTTTTTAACCTATTCCGGAATTAATACAAGAATCCAAGCAAAATACCGGCAGCAACAGCTGAACCGATCACACCTGCCACATTGGGCCCCATGGCATGCATCAGCAGGTAGTTTGTCGGATCATATTCCAGCCCGATGGTCTGTGATATGCGCGCAGCATCGGGTACAGCAGAAACACCCGAGTTCCCGATTAGCGGGTTGATTCTCTTCTCTTTTGGCAATAAAAGATTGAAAGCCTTCACGAAGAGGATACCCGCACATGTGGCAATTACAAAAGAGAGGGCGCCGATTGCGAATACTTTGATCGATTCCATCCGAAGAAAGGTCGTGGCTTGCGTGGAAGCACCCACGGTGAATCCTAACAGGATGGTGATGGTGTCGATCAGCGGCCCGCGTGCTGTCTCAGCCAGACGGCGTGTAACACCCGACTCTTTCAGTAGGTTACCGAAAAAAAGCATTCCTAATAGCGGAAGCCCCGAAGGTACCAGGAAGGCAGTCAGTAACAGTCCCATAATGGGAAACAAAACCTTTTCGGTTTGTGATACCACACGGGGTGTCTTCATCTTGATCAAACGCTCTTTTTTCGTGGTCAGCAGCCGCATGAACGGAGGTTGTATAACCGGCACCAGCGCCATATATGAGTATGCCGAGATGGCAACGGCCCCCAGCAAGTGAGGGGCTAGTTTCGATGTGGTGAAGATGGCCGTCGGACCGTCGGCACCACCAATGATGCCGATTGCTCCCGCCTCATTGGGAGCAAAACCCATTTGGAGAGCAATGATATAGGCTCCAAATATGCCAAATTGTGCAGCTGCGCCGACCAGGATTAACTTTGGGTTGGCTATCAATGCCGAGAAATCTGTCATTGCGCCAATACCCAGAAAAATCAAGGGTGGGTACCACCCTTTTACCACACCCTGATAAAGAATATTCAGCACCGATCCCTCCTCATAGATTCCCACCTGCAGGTTGGCGGCCTCATTGAACGGAATATTTCCGACGAGTATACCGAACCCGATCGGGATCAAAAGCAGCGGTTCATATTCCTTGGTGATGGCCAGGTAAATAAAGACCAATCCGAACAGGATCATGATAAAATGTCCTGCTTCGGCGTTGGCAAACCCTGTATAATCCCAGAAGGTCTGTAGATTATCTGATAATGATAGTAATGCATTCATATGATCTCCGGGATTTTATTCAATTACTACAAGATTGGCTCCCTCAAGCACCGAGTCCCCTTTCTGCACCAAAATTTCCGTAATCTTGCCATTTCCGTTCGACAGAATGTTATTCTCCATCTTCATGGCTTCCAAAATCATCAGTGTTTGTCCTTTCTTCACCGTGTCACCCACTTTGCAGCGAATGTCAAGAATGATGCCGGGCAGGGGTGATTGAATGGTGTTTTTGCCTGCAGGAGCCGATGGTCTGGTTACAAGCGGCGTGGTTGTTGATTGGGGCACGGGAGATGGTGCTGAGGTACTGGGACGTTTCACGCCCGAGAGCGCTTTTTTGGTTTTTTGTGCCATTTCCACGGTGAAGGGTGTGCCGTTCACTTCCAGTTCAACTGTTTCTGTGTCGGATTTGGTTACCACTACCCTGTAGGGTGTACCGTTGATTTTATAATTAAACTCTTTCATACAATTTATTTTTATTATCCGGACTCATCCCACAAGTTTTTTGTACAATACGGGCGGAACGGAAATGTGTCTTTGTTCTTGGTTCTTTGTCTCTGATTTTATTTTGGTAATTTCCTGAGTGTTTGCAGCTTGGAACTCCAGGGCGAATAACTTCTCTTCACCTGGTTGATGGTGAGGATGGTCGATTCAATATCATGCTGATCTTCTCTCAATTCGTTGATCGCGGCGGAAATAGCTGCCAGAACTTCTCCCGAGAGATGAGACTGGCTACGGGCAGCAGAGAGTGTACCGCTTTGGGCCACCTTCTTCTGCGACATGTTTTTGGCCAGGTTACCCGATAATTTGAAGAAAAGATACAAAGCAATCAATGCGATAAATACTACCAGCATGGAGGTGATGGTGAGCATTCCTCCAAAAGTATCGGTTTCCTGCAGACTAACCACTTTTGGATTTTCTTCCAGAATGGCATTGTTGCTGCTGGGTGTTACCCTCTTCAGATGAGTGGAAAGGCTTTTGCCTTCCTTGTCATATTTAATGCCGTCATTCGGATATCCGTAAGTCTGATCCGTCAGCATGCCGGCGGGGATTACAATCTCATCGAGCAGGGTTTTTCCATCGTTTTCATACAATGCGATATAATTATCCTGGGTTGGGTCAAGTTTGAAATTAACATGAAACGTACCATTGAACGGTTCGTTATCTGCCCAGAACAGCACATGCTGATGAGGTGGTATACGCGTGAGGACATCACCCCGGGGAATCGGATATTTCTTTGGATTGTTGCGGTCGTTGGTAAGGTACCTTCCTCCCAGATCCTTGGTCGCTGCCGTATTGTTATAAATTTCAATCCATCCGTTCCGTTGCCCGAAGTCATCAACGTAATTGGTTTCATTCACCACCATCACTTCGTTGATCACCCAGGCGGGATTCTTCTTTTCGGAGGAACATCCCGAAAGCAGAACCGCAAGGAAAAGGAAGGATATATATGTTATTTGTTTCATACACATCATCAATTAAAGTGGTAAGTTGTCATGCTTTTTGGGCGGGTTCTGCAATTTCTTGGTCTGCAGTTGCTGCAAAGCACGGATCACGCGGAAACGGGTGTTGCGTGGCTCAATCACATCGTCGATATAACCATATCTGGCTGCCACATAGGGATTGGTAAACAAGTCGTTGTATTCCTTTTTCTTTTCAGACAATACTTCAGTCAATTTTTCCGGATCCTTTTCTGCCGCAATCTCCTTGCTGTAGAGTACTTCCACCGCACCGTCGGCGCCCATCACCGCAATCTCGGCTGTGGGCCAGGCATAGTTGATGTCGCCGCGAAGCTGCTTGCAGCTCATCACGATATGAGCTCCTCCGTAAGACTTGCGCAGGGTAACGGTTACTTTGGGCACGGTGGCTTCACCGTATGCATAAAGAAGCTTGGCGCCGTGGGTAATTACCCCGCCATATTCCTGTCCTGTGCCGGGAAGGAAGCCGGGAACGTCTACCAAGGTGACAAGGGGTATGTTGAAAGCATCGCAGAAACGCACAAAGCGGGCTGCCTTGCGGGAAGCACTGATGTCGAGAACGCCCGCAAGAAACTTGGGCTGATTTGCGACAACACCCACCGACATGCCGTTGAAACGGGCAAAGCCCACGATGATGTTCTTTGCGTAATCGGCATGCACCTCCAGAAATTCACCCTTGTCGATGATGGCGCCAATTACTTCATACATGTCGTAGGGTTTGGTGGGACTGTCGGGAATGATGTCATTCAAACCATCCTCCAACCTGTAAATGGGGTCATCATTGGGCTGCAGTGGTGCTTCCTCCATGTTGTTCTGGGGAATATAACTGAGTAACTTTTGGATCAGCTTCATGCCATCCTCCTCGGTCTGTACCTGAAACTGCGATACACCCGATTTGGCTGCGTGTATCGACGCACCGCCCAGTTGCTCCTGGGTTACATCTTCTCCGGTCACTGTCTTAACCACTTTGGGGCCGGTAAGGAACATGTAGGAAGTGCCCTGGGTCATGATGATGAAGTCGGTGAGGGCCGGAGAATAGACCGCACCTCCCGCGCAGGGGCCAAAGATGCCGGATATCTGCGGAATCACACCCGATGCCAGGATGTTGCGTTGAAAAATCTCAGCATACCCGCCCAGTGCGTTGATGCCTTCCTGAATACGTGCACCGCCCGAGTCGTTGATGCCAATCAGCGGGGCACCCATCTTCATGGCCTGATCCATCACCTTGCATATTTTCTGTGCATGCATTTCAGAAAGAGAACCGCCGGAGACTGTGAAATCCTGTGCAAAAACATAAATCAGTCGCCCGTCGATAGTTCCAAAGCCGGTGACAACCCCGTCGCCAAGGAATTTTGTTTTTTCCATGCCGAAGTTGTGGGATCTGTGTTCCACGAACATGTCAAATTCTTCGAAACTGCCTTCATCCAGGAGCATGGCAATACGCTCACGGGCTGTGTATTTTCCTTTCAGGTGTTGCGATTCAATTCTTTTTTCGCCACCGCCTAACCGAGCTTTCTCACGGAGTTCAATAAGCTCTTTTACTTTCTCAAGTTGATTGCTCATATAAAATGTGTTTATTAATATTTTTTTAGGATTTATTCGGGATGTTCACATAATTCGGTCAGTACGCTTCCCGTAGATTTGGGATGGAGAAAAGCGATCCGCAGCCCTTCGGCACCGCCACGTGCCTCCTGGTCGATCAGGCGTACACCCTTTTCTTCGACTTCCTTTAATGCTTCGTTCACATTTTTTGTAGCATAGGCAATGTGATGCACCCCTTCGCCCCTTTTCTCAATGAATTTGGCAATGGTACTTTCCTCACTGGTAGGCTCAAGAAGTTCTATCTTGGTCGGCCCGACCATGAAAAAAGCCGTTTTCACCTTCTGGTCTTCCACGGTTTCAATGTTATAGCATGTAAGGCCAAGAATCCCTTCGTAATAGGGCAGATGTTCTTCAATACTTTTTACAGCAATGCCAATGTGCTCGATGTGTGTTATTTCCATATAAATAGTCCGTTTAGTTTGTTTGTGTTACAAAAGTACCGTTTTCCCCTTAATAAAGAGCAGAAAACAAAATAATTCTTTTTGTTTCCTGCTCCCGGTAGAATTTATCTCATATCGAAGAAATGCGCAATACTTCCAGTAGTTCTTCGCTGATTTCCCGATCTTTACGGATGGCCCTCTTGAAAGGAACATAATCGATTTCGTTTTCATGAATGCCAATCATCACGTTGCGCTGATTTTCCAACAGGGCCTGTATGGCAGCAATGCCCATACGGCTTGCCAGAATGCGATCCTGTGCCGAGGGTGAACCGCCACGCTGAAGATGGCCCAGGATGGAAACCCGCACATCATATTGCGGATATTCCGTCTTCACCCGTTCGGCCAGCTTGATGGCTCCCCCGGTCACCTCACTCTCGGTGACCAGCACCATGCTACTGTTTTTCGACTTGCGGAAACCCTGTTCAATGAGTTCTCCCAACTGGTCCTTCTCAATGCTGATCTCGGGAATGATGGCTGCCTCCGCACCCGATGCAATGGCACTGTTCAGTGCCAGGAACCCGCAGTTGCGTCCCATCACCTCTACAAAAAACAAACGTTCGTGTGAAGTAGCCGTATCGCGTATTTTATCCATCGATTGCATGATGGTGTTCAACGCCGTATCATATCCAATGGTGGTGTCGGTACCGTTCAGGTCGTTGTCGATGGTGCCGGGAAGGCCTACTATGGGGATATTGTACTCGTTGGCAAAAATGCTGGCACCTGTGAGAGAACCATCACCCCCGATTACAACCAATGCATCAATGCCATGTTTCTGCATGTTCTCGAAGGCAATCCTGCGTCCTTCCACGGTCATGAACTCATGCGAACGGGCAGTCTTCAGGATGGTTCCACCCTGTTGGATGATGTTGCTGACGCTATTTGTCTTGAATTCTACTATTTCGTCCGATATGAGGCCTTTATAACCTCTGTAGATGCCGTACACACGCATGCCGTTAGAGATGCCCGCACGCGTCACTGCGCGGATAGCGGCATTCATGCCCGGCGCATCACCCCCTGAAGTGAGGACACCTACGCTTTGAATGTTTGAGTCCATAATTGTGTTGTTTGTCTTTGAGACTTTGTGGTTTATATACCCTTTTCCTGAAAAAACAATAAGATGCAAAGATATGTTTTTTTAACGATGGCACAAAAAAAAAGCTGCTAAAAAGCAGCTTTTTCCAACCTCATTTGCGGTTGCAATTTTTCGATCCGCTCGGCCACAGCTTCCATTTGCCACTTGGGGGTGGAGGTAGCACCGCAAATACCAATGCTGATCTCTTCCTTAATCAGCTCCGGGTCAAGTTCCTCCGGGGTGTGGATCAGATAGGAATTGGGATTCTTCTTCTTACACTCTGCAAACAATACTTTGCCGTTGGAACTCTTTTCGCCGGCAATAAAGATGATCAGGTCGTGACTGGCGGCAAACTCCTGTATGTTGGGCACACGGTTTGATACCTGCCGGCAGATGGTGTCGTAAAATTCGAATTTCGCACCTTCCTGCATGCGTGAACTGATTAGTTCTCCAATCTCGTGGAAGCCGTCCAGCGGCTTGGTCGTTTGTGAAAAAAGACTGATGTCTCGTGAGAAGTCGAGCTTGTTTATTTCCTCTTTGCTCTCGATGATGATGGCCGATTCATCGGTCTGGCCGAGAAGGCCATTCACTTCTGCATGCCCCCTTTTCCCGAAAATAACGATCTGAGAATCATCGTGCGCACGAAATGCATACTTCTTGTTGATTCTCTTCTGCAGTCCCAACACCACGGGGCAGGAAGCATCAATGATCTCAATGTTGTTCTGTTTGGCTATCTCGTAGGTGCTGGGTGGTTCACCGTGTGCACGCAACAACACGCGTACATTCTTCAGTTCCCGGAACTGCTCGTGGTTGATCGTGATCAGTCCCATCTTTGCGAGTCGTTCTACTTCTATGTTGTTGTGTACAATGTCGCCCAAACAATAAAGTGTGCCTCCCTTTTTCAGCTCCTCCTCCGCCTTGGAGATCGCCTTGGCGACACCAAAGCAGCATCCCGACAGCCTGTCTATCTCAATTTTACTCATTTTGTGCTGTGATTTTGTGAAACATATGCAATGCCCATTGCAGCTGTTCTTCAATCCCGATGTGGGTGTTGTCCAGTTCAAAGGCATCGTTTGCTTTGCGTAACGGACTCTCGGTGCGTGTCGTATCACGCAGGTCACGTTCCTTTACATTGGCCAGTACGGCTTCATATTCCGCCTGCTCCCCTTTGGCGACCATCTCCTCGAAGCGTCGTCTGGCGCGTATCTCAGGGGAAGTGGTCAGAAAAAGCTTCATCTCGGCATCGGGGAAGACCACCGTGCCGATATCACGCCCATCCATGACCACACCTTTATTTTTTCCCATCTCCTGTTGCTGGCGTACCATCTCCCTGCGCACGAAGGAGAGTGTGCTCACCCGGCTTGCACCGTTGGCCACCTGCAGAGAACGGATCTCCCTTTCCACGTTCTCACCGTTCAGAAAGGTTTCCTGTATACCCTGTGCATTGGGATTGAATGTGATGTGGATATCACCGATATGCCGGCGCAGCGCATCCTCATCGATTTCCTTTTCTGTAAGCCACCCTTTTCTGAGGGCGTAAAGCGCCACAGCGCGATACATGGCGCCGCTGTCAATATAGATATATCCCAGTTGTTTTGCCAGTCCCCTGGCTATTGTGCTCTTGCCGCAAGACGAGTAACCGTCAATGGCAATGATAATCCTTTTACTTTGCATATTTTATCCCGTCAAAGAGAATAACAAAACACAAAGATAGATTGTTTATCGGAATAATCTATTTCACATTTCTTCTTTAATGCGATAAGATGGCATATACTCCTTGTCTGTTCAGGCTTCCAGAAAGTTGGGATACATGTAGTCGGTTGCCGGAACAAACGTCTCCTTGATGCACTGTGGCGAAACCCAGCGCATCAGATTAAAGAGGGAGCCTGCCTTGTCGTTGGTACCCGATCCACGTCCCCCGCCAAAGGGTTGCTGGTCCACCACGGCGCCGGTGGGCTTGTCGTTGATATAAAAGTTTCCCGCAGTATGCATCAGCCGGGTGGTCATCTTTTCAATGTTGGCCCTGCTGGCCGAGAAGATGGCGCCTGTGAGTGCATAATCGGTGGTGCTGTCCAGGATATCCATGGTCTCATCCTCCTTGCCGGCAGGATAGACATAGATCGTGATGATGGGACCGAAAAGCTCTTCCCGCATGGTGACATAATCGGGTCTCTTTGCCAGAATCACCGTCGGCTGAATGAAATAACCGGTCGACTTGTCGTAGCTGCCTCCACAGACGATCTCCGCATCGGGCGATGCCTTGGCGTCATCGATCACCCGCGCCAGCTTGTCGAACGATTCCTCATCGATTACGGCATTCACAAAGTTGCTGAAATCCTCCACCACGCCGGTTTTGATCTTAGAAAGGTCATCATCCACCATTTTCCTGACTGCTTCCCATATGTTCTCCGGAATGTAGGCACGGGATGCGGCGGAGCACTTCTGTCCCTGATATTCGAAAGCGCCACGCGTGATGGCCGTCGCCACCTGTTTCGGGTCGGCCGTGGCATCGGCAAAGATATAATCCTTGCCGCCGGTCTCGCCCACAATGCGCGGATAGGATTTGTACTTCGATATGTTTTTGGCAATGGTGCCCCACATGCCGTTGAATACCGCCGTGGAACCGGTGAAGTGTAGTCCGGCAAAGTCACGGTGGTTAAAAACCACCTCGGCGGCTTCTCTTCCGCCTACATAGACCAGGTTGATCACTCCGTCTGGCAATCCTGCTTCCTGCAGTATCTTCATGATGAGATGGCCGGAATAGACTGCCGTTTTGGAGGGCTTCCACACCACCGTGTTGCCCATGAGCGCCGGTGCTGCACCCAGGTTGCCCGCGATGGAGGTGAAGTTGAAGGGGGTGAGTGCAAAGATAAATCCCTCGAGCGGACGCCAGACCATCCTGTTCCATACGCCCTGCGCGGAGTTGGGCTGCATGGCATAGATCGCGGCCATGTTCTTCACATTGTAGCGGTAGAAATCCACCAACTCACAAACGGCATCGATCTCCGACTGGTATGCATTTTTCGATTGTCCGATCATGGTCACGGCATTGAACTCGCTCCGGTAAGGGCCTGCAATCAGCTCGGCCGCCTTCAGGAATATGGCTGCCCTGCTTTCCCATTGCATGGCCTCCCAGGCCGGTTTGGCTTTGAGGGCCGCCTCAATGGCCATCTGTACATGGGACTGATCTCCCTGGTGATAATGTCCCAGCAGGTGACGGTGGTCGTGGGGGGGACGTATTTCCATGAGGTTACCGGTACGTACTTCCTTGCCGTCAATCACCATCGGCAGGTCGAGACCACCTTTGTTGAGTTCAGCAAGTTTGTGTTTCAGTGCTTCCCTTTCAGTTGAGCCGGGAGCGTAACTCCTGACAGGTTCATTCTTTACGGGTGGCAATTGGTAGATTCCTTTTGGCATAATCTGGTTTTTTTCTGTGGTTCTGTTGAATGGGGCAAATATATCAAAAAAAACCGATTCGGGGATTCTTTCACCTGTTTTTTCAGTAAGGCAGAAATAGGGAATCCAATTTTTTTTTACTTTTGCAGTAAATCTTTGAACTTTTACATTGAACATACATGCTACCTGAAAAAAACCACTTCCTCAACTTCGAGAACACCGAGGTTGCCTTTCGCGAACAATCGAATGCCGGCCTCAGGCAGGCTTATCAGCTTTTCAAACTCATGAACAACAAAATGCTGGTACGCACTGGCAAGCAGCTTGTCAACTTTGCCATGGCCATCCGTTTCCCGGTGAAGAATATTTTGCGGAAAACCATCTACCGCCATTTTGTGGGTGGCATGTCCATTGAAGATTGCAGCAGGACCATTGCCCGGCTTGCAAAGCGAAATGTATTCTCGATACTCGATTATGCACAGGAGGGGGAGGAGACGGAGGCAGCTTTCGATGCCACCTGCGGTGAGATCATCCGCACCATTGAGTTTGCACAGCATAACCCGGCCGTGCCTTTCAGTGTTTTCAAGATCACCGGCGTAGCCCGTTTCGACCTGTTGGCGAAGGTGAGCAGCGGGAGTACGCTGACCGATGCGGAAGCAGCCGAGTACCGGCAGGTAGAGCAACGGGTCGATGCAATCTTCCGGCGTGGTTACGAACTGGATGTCCCGGTGATGATCGATGCCGAGGAGACCTGGATCCAGCCCGTACTGGACGAGATGGTCATGCGACTGATGGCGCAGTATAACGGGAAGAAAGCCATTGTGCAAAATACCTATCAGATGTACCGGCACGACAGCATTGAGCGGATCAGGCAGCATCACCGGATGGCGCTGGAGGGCGGTTTTCGTTTCGGGTTAAAGATTGTGCGGGGTGCCTACATGGAGAAGGAACGTGCCCGGGCGCTGGAAAAAGGATATCCTTCACCCATACAGCCCGATAAAGAGGCGACCGACCGTGATTTTGACAACATCATCCGCTATTTTATGGATCATCTGGAGAGCATCGATTTTATGGTGGCCACGCACAACGAGGCAAGCAGCCGTTTGCTGGCTTCCCTGATCGATGCACACGGTGTGCCGCGAAACCATCCGGGAATCTATTTCTCCCAACTCTATGGCATGAGCGACCACATCACGTACAATCTGGCCGAACAAGGCTATAACGTGGCGAAGTATGTTCCTTACGGAGAGGTGAAAACCATGATGCCTTATCTATTCCGCCGTGCCGAGGAGAACTCCTCGGTGAAGGGACAAAGCAGCCGTGAACTGAAAATGATCAGCACGGAAATGAAACGAAGAAGATCTGTTTGATTAGCAGATTAGTTGATTAGCAGATTAGCAGATTAGTAGATTAGCAAATCATCAAATCATCACATCAACACATCAACACATCAACACATCAACACATCAACAAATCATCACATCATCGAATCATCACATCATCACATCATTTTACTTCCCACACGTTGGAGGAACTGAGGAGAAACTCGGTGAATGATTTTTTCGGCGATTTCTGTTGTACCTCTTTAATCTGTTGCTGGTAATCTCCGTCGTAGGATGGCGCATCCACATTGCGTATCACACCCAGTGCCACGGGGAGACCGTCGCCGGTGTCCATCAGGGCAAGCTTCAACTGCAAGGTGCTGTCTTTGGCAGCGGCATCGTGCACCAGGACGTCATCGAGCGTATAGCCCTCTTCCCCGATGGTGACCGCCTTCAGGTTCCAGCCATCCAGCACGAGACCCTTCTCGCTGTCCTTGCCGAAAATCATCTTTTCGCCATGCTTCAGGACAACCGTATTGTCGGCCTTCCAGGTGCGGTCGCTGATTTTGTTGTGGATGCCGTCGTTGAAGATCACACAGTTCTGCAGCACCTCAATCACTGCGGTACCTTTGTGGCGTGCGGCCTCCACCATCACGTCCACCTGGTTCTTCATGTCCACGTCGATGGCACGGGCAAAGAAAGTTCCTCTGGCTCCAAAGGTGAGTTCTGCCGGGCGGAACGGATCTTCCACCGTGCCGTAGGGCGACGACTTGGAGACAAATCCACGGGCCGAGGTGGGTGAGTACTGTCCTTTGGTAAGGCCGTAAATCTTGTTGTTGAAAAGGATGACGTTGATATCTACGTTGCGACGCACAGCATGAATAAAATGGTTGCCGCCGATGGCCAGTGAGTCACCGTCGCCGGTGGCCACCCACACGCTCAGGTCGGGGTTGGCCACTTTCACGCCGGTGGCAATGGCTGCCGCGCGGCCGTGAATGCTGTGAAAGCCGTAGGTATTCATGTAGTAGGGCAGTCGCGATGAACAGCCGATACCGGAGATCACCGCTGTCTGGTGCGGCTCGAGGTTCAGCTCTGCCATTGCCTTGTGCAGGCAGGTGAGGATGGCATAGTCGCCACAGCCGGGGCACCAGCGTACCGCGTTTTCACTCTTGTAATCCTTGGGTAGATATTTTTGATATTTTATTTCTGTTGCTTCCATGCTTATTTGGCCTCCATCATTTTCGTAAATTCTTCAACCAGCTCGCTCACCTTGAAAGGTTGTCCTTCCACCCTGTTAAAACGGCGGATGTTACCCAGATCCTCGAACCTCCCGGTCAGGTAGGCCGCAAACTGGCCATCGTTTTGTTCTGCCACGATCACCCGCTTGTATTTCTTCAACAGGTCGTGCGTGTTCTTTGGCAGGGGAGAGATATGCCTGAAATGGGCAAATGCCACCTTCCTGCCGGTAGTCTGTATGCGGAGCATTGCCTCGAGGAGGTGTCCGTAGGTGCCTCCCCATCCCACAATCAGCGTGTCGGCGTCCTTGTCGCCCACCACCTTTTGTTCGGGAATGAAATCGGCAATCTTTTCAATTTTCTTCCGGCGGGTATCCACCATGTACTGGTGATTCTCGGGGTTGGAGGAGATGACGCCGGTAAGTTTATCTTTTTCCAGTCCGCCAATGCGATGCATGAACCCGGGTGTTCCCGGCACACCCCAGTATCTGACCAGGCTTTCTTCATCCCGCACGTAGGGTCGCCATCCTTCCGGATCGCCCTTGTAATATTTCTCCACATAGGGAGGCTTTATTTCGGGATAATCTTTCATGTCGGGGATACGCCAGGCCGAAGAGCCGTTGGCAATATAACCGTCGGTAAGCAGAACCACCGGCGTCATGTGTTCCAGTGCAATCTTCGATGCTTCAAAGGCGCTCTCGAAACAGTCGGTGGGCGATGCTGCCGCCATTACCACCAGCGGACTTTCGCCGTTGCGCCCATAGAGCGCCTGGTTCAGGTCGGTCTGCTCACTTTTTGTCGGCATCCCCGTGGAGGGCCCGCTGCGCTGCACGTCGATCACCACCAGGGGTAGCTCGGTCATCACGGCCAGTCCCAGCGCTTCGGTCTTGAGCGCGAGGCCCGGGCCCGAGGTGGAGGTGGCGGCGAGGCAGCCTGCGAAGCTGGCGCCAATGGAGGAGGTGATTCCGGCAATTTCATCTTCCATCTGCAGGGCCTTCACACCAAAATCTTTTCTTTTGGATAGCTCCTGCAGGATATCGGTGGCCGGTGTAATGGGGTAGGAACCGAGGAACAGCTGCAGACCTGCTTTTTCGGCTGCGGCTATCAATCCGTACGCCGTGGCCGTATTTCCGTTCACGTCGGTGTAAAAACCTTTGCTGCCTTCAATCGGCTCAATGCGATAGGTGGAGGCGGTAAGGTGTATGTTGTTGCCATAGTTGTAACCGTCGGACATGGCCTTGATGTTGGCCTGCACCAGCAACGGCTTTTTGGCGAACTTCTGTTGCAGCAGCATGTCGGCTATCTCCAGGGGCCGGTTGAAGAGCCAGCAGACAATACCCAGTGCGAACATGTTCTTGCAACGGAGCATGTCTTTGTTCTCCAGACCCGAGCCTTCGAGTGAGGCTTTGGTGAGGGAGGTGATGGACACGCCCACAGGCTGCACATGTTCCAGCTTGAGTTCTGCAAAGGGATCCTGGGTTGCATACAATGCCTTGTCCAGATCTTTCTTTTGAAATGAATCGGTGTCGTAGAGCACAATGGATTCTCTCTTCAGGAACTGTGCATTCATCTTCAGTGCCGCCGGGTTCATCGCCACAAGTACGTCTGTTTTATCGCCTGAGTTGTACACGTCTTTGGCTCCGATGCGTACCTGGAAACCCGAAACACCGTGTAGTGAGCCTTGTGGCGCACGTATCTCGGCCGGGAAATCGGGAAACGTGGCAATCTCGTTTCCGAAGATAGCCGATAAGGTGGAGAAGAGTGTTCCGGACAACTGCATTCCGTCCCCTGAGTCTCCCGAGAAACGAATGGTTACTTGTTGGATGTCGGTGATAACCGAATTGGTGGGCATAGTTGTAGTCTGTTATTTCGAATGAAGATACAAAGTAATAAAAGAGTCGCCAGAAAAGCAAATATTTTCCCCGGGAAAAGCAGCTTCATCTTTTGTGCTTTCCCTTATGATTCACTTCTTTTTATCCGGAGTTTCCTTAGAGAAAAAGCTTGCCGAACCGCTTGTCGTCGATCAGGGTGGTGTAGAGTTCCGCTGCCCTCTTGTAACTCTGTGCATGGACGGCGGCGCCGCTGCTGATGCGCTTCACCCCCATCAGTTTAAGTTTTGAAAAAGAGGGCGTGTCGGGGCGCAGAAAGACATTCAGCGGAAGCGATGTACTTTGAATGACCTGTTTTAATTCTTTGTCGTCCGACAGCAAGGGCACGAATATGCCGTCGGCACCTGCTTTTTCAAATTCGCCGATCCGTTTTATTGTTTCCTCCAGCTGTTTGGGATGTTTGGTCACGTAGGTGTCGATGCGCACATTCAGGAAAAGGTCCGATTTTTGATCACCCAGGAAGGTGCGTATGGCACCCACCACCTTGGCGAATTTTCCCACTTCCTGCAGCACCCGTTTTCCACTTTTCATCACCGAATCTTCGATGTTGATGCCGGCAGCTCCCATGTTGATGAGCTGCTCAACATGGGCATTCACCTTTTCGATATTCCGGCTGTAGCCCCCGTCAATATCTACCGAAACGGGAATGGAAACCGATTTGATCACCCTGTTCACGACGAACAGCAGCTCCTCGAAATCCATATCTTCCCCATCGCGGTAGCCGAGGTTCTCGGCGATGGCATGACCCGAGATACCCACCGCCTTAAAGCCGGCCTTTTCCGCAAGTTGTGCGCTTTTGGCGTCCCACACGTTGCCGAGGATGAACGGTTCATCTCCGGCATGAAGTTTCCTGAATTCACTGGTTTTTGACATACGATCTATCTGTTTAATGAAGGTTGATTGTATCGTGTTAACGTTCACAAGATTGTTTGGTTCAGCCCTGCCTGGCGGGCGGAACAGATTATATCCTTTTAATACGGGCCCCCAGGGCGTTCAGCCGCGTATCGATGGACTGATATCCGCGGTCTATCTGATCAATGTTGTGGATGGTGCTTGTTCCCTCGGCACTCATGGCGGCGATCAGCATCGATATTCCCGCACGGATATCGGGCGAGGTCATCGTCATGCCCCGCAGGTGAAACCGGTTGTCCAGACCGATCACCACGGCACGATGCGGGTCGCATAGAATGATCTGGGCTCCCATGTCAATCAGTTTGTCCACAAAGAAGAGGCGGCTCTCGAACATCTTCTGATGAATGAGTACACTGCCTTTGGCTTTCGTGGCCACCACCAGCATCACACTCAACAGGTCGGGCGTGAGTCCCGGCCACGGCGCATCGGCAATGGTGAGGATGGAGCCGTCGATAAACGATTCAATGGTGTAACCCTCGTGTCGGGGTATGTGAAGGTCGTCGCCCTGCTGTTCCACGGTGATACCCAGCCTGCGGAAGCTCTCGGGGATGATGCCCAGGTGGGCAACGGAGGTCTCCTTGATGGTGATCTCCGAGGCAGTCATGGCCGCCATGCCGATGAAGCTGCCTATCTCAATCATGTCGGGGAGTAGGCGGTGGGTGCAACCCGACAGTCTGGTGACTCCCCGAATGAGCAGTTTGTTGGATCCGATGCCTTCAATTTGTGCACCCATGCGCACCAGCATCCGGCTAAGTTGTTCCACGTAGGGCTCACAGGCCGCATTGTAGATGACGGTCTCTCCCTCCGCCAGCACGGCTGACATCAGCAGGTTGGCCGTACCCGTCACCGATGCCTCGTCGAGCAGGATATAAGTCCCTTTCAGTTGTTTGGCCGAGAGGGTAAAGAGGTTTCGCTGTTCGTGGTAGATCATCTGGGCGCCCAGCTTCATGATGCCGTTGAAGTGGGTATCGAGCCGCCGGCGGCCAATCTTGTCGCCTCCCGGTTTGGGCACGACGGCCTCACCGAAACGTGCCAGGAGCGGCCCGATCAGCATGATGGAGCCCCGCAATGCCGCGCTCTTCCGCATAAAATCATCCGATTGCGTATAAGACAGATCAATCTCCTCTGCTTTGAAAGAATACCGTTTTTCATCCAGTTTCTTTACCGTGATCCCCATATCTCCGATGAGGGCGATCAGGTTGTTCACGTCGAGAATGTCGGGGACATTGTCGATGATTACCTCTTCCTGCGTGAGCAACGTGGCGCAGATCACCTGCAGCGCTTCGTTCTTTGCTCCCTGTGGGGTGATGTTTCCCTGAAGGCTGTGTCCGCCTTCGATGATAAATGATGACATAGTTTTCAGCTTAAAATATCCACACTTCCGGCTCGAGCAGGATGCCGAATTGTTTTTTTACTTCCTGTTGAATATCCTCCATGAAAGCGGCGATCTCCTGTCCGTTTTCAGTCCCGTAATTGACGATGATCAGCGCATGGCGCTCGTAGGTTCCCACCATGCCCTTTCGTTTCCCCTTGTACCCGGCCTTTTCGATCAGGAACGCAGCCGATGTCTTAAAGCCATCGTCTCCCACATTGTAGACCGGCGCATCCGGCAATATCTTCTGCAACGCATCCTTTTCATCCGTTGTCAGCATGGGGTTTTTGAAGAAGCTGCCCGCATTGGGAAGGAGGTTGAAGTCGGGTAGCTTGCGGGTGCGTATGCGGATAATGGCATCGCGTACCTGGGTGATCGTGGGAGCAACAACGCCTTCCAGCTCCCGACTCAGGTCGACATATTTTTCCTTGTAGACAAATGTCTTGCCAAGCCGAAATACCACCGACGTGATCACATAGCGGCCGGTGCGCTTGAAGATGCTGTCGCGATATCCGAAGTCACACTCAGCACTGGTAAATTCACGGAGTTCACCTGAGTATATATCTACCGCTTTTACCAGGATAATTGTATCTTTCACCTCCGTTCCATAGGCGCCGATATTCTGTATGGGGCTAGCTCCCACGGAGCTGGGTATCAGTGAAAGGTTTTCCAGTCCCGCATAACCGTGGGAAACGCAGAACCCCACAAAATGATCCCACTCTTCGCCGGCTCCCGCTTCGATGTCTACATATTCTTCGTTTTCGGTTATCGTTGTAATGCCCCGCATCCCGGGCTTGATGATCACGCCATCGAAATCGCGTGTGAAGAACAGGTTGAATCCCGCTCCCAGCACAAGCTTCTGTTCATTGGAAAAAGTTCTGATTGCTTCTGAAAGCTCCCCTGCCGTTTGCGGTTCGCAGAATATCCGGGCCGTCGCCCTGGTGCGGAAAGAGTTATATGGTTGCAGTTGTACGTTATATCTGATGGTCATTGCGGAAAAGAGAAATAGTCTGATATGAGTTACAAATATACGCAAAAATTTTCAAGCATTATCTATCCTGGCACGCTGTTGGTTTTTTGTGTCAGGTCATCAGATATCGGTAAGGTTGACAGATTAGGAGGGTTAATATCCCTTGTAAATAAGAAATACTGTCGGTTTTTTATGCATATCCGGCAGTTTGCCCTTCCACGCCTTCACACTTCGTGTGACGATGTATTCATCGTCACACGAAATGTTCATGGCAATGCAAAGGCGTGTTTGCGGTTTGCACTGCAGCAGGATCTCCTCGGCCAGTTTTTGATTCCTGTAGGGAGTCTCTATAAAAAGCTGGGTCTGGTCTTCATTGTAAGCCCGTGCTTCCAGTTGTTTCAACCTTTTGGCCCGTTCGTTTGCCTCAATGGGGAGATAACCCTGAAAGGCGAAGCTCTGTCCGTTGAATCCAGAGGCCATGACCGCCATCAGGATGGAGGAGGGGCCTACCAGCGGCATCACCCTGTAGCCTTCCCGTTGTGCAATGGCCACCACGTCGGCACCCGGGTCGGCCACGGCGGGACAACCTGCCTCCGAGATGATGCCCATGCTTTCTCCCGTTTTCATCGGGATGAGGTAGCTTGCAATCTCCTTTGTATCGGTGTGCTGATTCAACTCGTAAAAGGTGATCGCATCAATCTCAATCTCCGGATTGCATTTCTTCAGAAAACGACGTGCCGACCGCACGTTCTCCACGATGAAATACTTCAGCGCGGAGATAACCGTCGTGTTGAACGCGGGAAGAACCCTTCCAACAGGCGTGTCACCCAATGTAACGGGAATCAGATAGAGTACCGGATCGTTCATTTCCCGCTTGTGGTGGCAATCACTCCCCTGAAATAACCGATCGACTCGGCAATACCCTGCAGGGGATCTTTCATGTTGCGTTCGTGCTCGAGGCTGCACATGCCGGTATAACCCACTTCACGGAGCATCTTTACGAAAGCCGGGAAATCGATGATGCCGCGGCCTATCTCCACGGAATAACCTGCTTTGGATGCACCGGTCACATCTTTGATGTGAATGTCGAATACACGGCTGTGGTATTTCTTCAGATCCTCCACAGGATCCTTGCCGTTGCGGGTGTCATGACCCACATCGAGGCACATGCCGATACGCGAATCCAGGTCTTTCACATGGTTCCACACATCGTCGGCGTCGGGATAGAGTGCGATGTCGGGACCGTGCAGGTGGATGGCATAATGCATGTCATACTCCTTCACCTTCTTGTCCACATACGGTAGCAATTCATAGTTGGGTACTCCCACAACCAGTTTCACGCCCACTCTTTTGGCGTATGCAAAGGCATCGTCAATCTCTTTCTCTGAACGCATATAGATGGGACCCACGGCATAACCGGTCACTCCTTTCGAAGCAAGCTTGGCGTGAAAGTCGGCAATCTCTTTTTCGCTGCTGTTGAGCGGAAGATGAAAATCCTTGATGCAAAGATTCTTCACATCGCACTTTTGCATCATCTCCAGCGTCTGATCCAGATCGAAGTGTCTGAATGAGTAGCCGGCCATGCCTACGTTGAATTTTTCTGCCGTTTCCGGCGCGGGTTGCGGATCGGGCCTTTCCTGCGACCAGAGGGAGAGGGAAACCAGGAGTCCCGTAATGAGGAGTAATTTCTTCATGATTTGAAATATTTTTTGTAAGTGTGTTCGAGCACAAAGGTAGTTATTTTTTTGAAATGCATAATCCTTTTAACTTTGTAATCTAAAAGTTGTCATCTAAAAGTTGAGAAATGAATTTGCCTGCCGATTTTATTTGTTCTGTTCGTGCACAGCTCGGGGAAGAGACTGAACCGTTTCTCGCGGCACTGGCGCAGGATGCTCCGGTGAGCATCCGGCTGAATCCGTTTAAAAGACAACGCAGTCCCCTCACCTTTCTTCACCCCGCGGAACGTGTGCCCTGGTCCGAGCAGGGATATTATCTCGAAGAACGGCCTTCCTTCACCTTCGACCCGCTGTTTCATGCAGGCTATTATTATGTGCAGGAGGCTTCCTCCATGTTCATTGAACATGTGGTAAGAAAACTGGTCTCCACACCGGTCACCTGCCTCGATCTCTGTGCTGCCCCCGGCGGGAAGTCGGTTGGCCTTCTCTCTGCACTGCCGGCGGGGAGTCTGCTCGTGAGCAACGAAGTTGTCCGCCAGCGGGCGAATGTACTGTCTGAGACGCTGATCAAGTTCGGCCATCCCAACACGGTGGTAACCCAGAACAGTGCGAAGGATTTTGCCGCTTTTCCCGGTTTGTTCGATCTGATCCTGGTGGATGCTCCCTGTTCGGGCGAAGGCATGTTCCGCAAAGATGAGGTGGCCGTGCAGGAATGGTCGCCGCAGAACGTGAAGATGTGTGCTGCCCGTCAAAAGGATATTCTGGGCGACGTGTGGCCGGCACTCAGGCCGGGTGGCCTGCTGGTCTACAGCACCTGCACCTACAACGGCGAAGAGAATGAAGAAAATGCCCGCTGGACGGCAAGCCAGTTGGGTGCCCTCTTCACCAGGGTGGCGGTCGATGCCGATTGGAACATCACGCCTTCCCGGGACGGAGAGGCTGGCGGTTATCATTTTTATCCGCACAAGGTGAAAGGGGAAGGACTCTTTGTCACTGTTCTGCAGAAACCCGAAGCGGAGCAGTCCGAAGCCTACTTTCATCCTAAAAAAAACCGGAAACAACCTGCAGTCTTCATCAAGAATCCGGCTGACTATGCGGCGTTGATCACAAACCCCGAATCGTTTTATCTGATGGAATCGGGTGATCACATCATGGCGCTGCCAAAAGTGCATGCCGAAACCATCGTTGCATTGATGCATCACCTGAAATGTCTGTCCGCAGGCATAGACTTGGGAGAAAAGAAAGGAAAAGACTTCATCCCCGCCCATGCGCTGGCCATGAGCATCAACCTGAACAGGGAAGCTTTCCGGAGCTATGAAGTGACCTATGAGCAGGCCATCGCCTACCTGCGAAAGGAGGCCATCACCCTTGCCGGCGTACCCCGGGGAATGGTGCTGCTTACCTGGCAAAAAGAACCCCTCGGCTTTGTAAAGAATATCGGTAACAGGGCAAACAATCTCTACCCGAACGAATGGCGTATCCGCAGCGGATATCTGCCCGATAAAAAGCCGGAGATACTGGCTCCCGGACAACCGGTTCACCCCACCGAATGATTCACTTTTTAAATCCTTGTCCCATGTCTACCGGCTCAACCCGACAAATCCTCACCTACCTGTTCGTGATCCTATCGATCACCGCGGCCCTCATATCGCTGGTGCTGTCCAACAAGCTGGCGAAGGAGCTGTCGGAAGAAGAACAGCGCCGACTGGAGATCTGGGCGCTGGCAACCGAAAACGTGGCGATGAAGGGAGAACGCGCAGATCTGGATCTGACACTGAAAATCCTGCAAAGCAACAGTACCATCCCCGTCATCCTGTACGACGAAAACAGCGGTGAAGTTCAGTCGCACAACATTGCGTTGCCGCGGGAGAACGTGCGGGACTTCCTGATGGGCAGGATGGCAGCCTTTGGCGCCAGGCATCAGCCCATCCGGCTGGAAGAGCTGAATCAGTCGTTGTACTTCGACGACTCCTCCCGGTTAAAACAGTTGCGGACATACCCCTACGTGCAACTTTTCATGATTGCGTTGTTCATGACCCTGGCATTGTTCGCACTGAACCGATCGCAGCGGGCAGAACAAAACAAGCTGTGGGTGGGCTTCTCGAAGGAGACTGCCCATCAGCTGGGGACTCCCATCTCTTCGCTCACGGCATGGGTAGAATACCTGAAGCTGAAGGAGGTGGACCCGCAGTTGCTGACAGAAATAGAGAAAGATACCTTCCGGTTGCAGATGATCGCGGAGCGGTTCTCGAAGATCGGCTCCTCACCCGATATGCAGCTTGCCGATTTGCGCGAGGTGATCAACCGTACGCTGACCTACCTGGAGAAACGGCTGTCGACAAAGGTCTCCTTCTCCCTGCAGCTGCCCGATCACCCGGTGGTTGTTTCGCTGAGTAAGCCACTCATGGGCTGGGTGATCGAAAACCTCGCCAAAAATGCCGTGGATGCCATGAATGGCGAAGGGGTGGTGACCGTTTCCCTGGTGGAGAAGGGCCGACAGGTTCTGCTGGATGTGTCCGACACCGGAAAAGGAATTCCCAGGTCGAAATTCAAAAGGGCCTTTTATCCCGGTTATACCACCAAAGAGCGGGGGTGGGGACTGGGTCTGTCGCTGGTGAAGCGCATCGTGGAAGTCAATCACGGGTGGAAGATAAGCGTACTGACATCGGAACCGGGAAAAGGCACTACCTTCAGGATTGTATTGAAAATCTGAAGCAGAAGAGCGCAAAATCATCCTAAATGAATGAAAATTCGAAAAATATGGGGTGATTAATTTGGGAAAATCTATTTCAATTGCTATATTTGCGTGATTTTTTGTTTTCAAACGAGTTAAATCAGGAAGTGTTCTATCGTTGAAAAATAGAGAGGCCCGTTTCATATGTCCGACGATAATAATAAGCTGCTGGTCGATCTGGAGGTTCGTATCAAACAGGTCATGTTTTTATGCGATTCGTTGAAAGATGAAAATGATCGCTTAAAAGCGGAGGTACGGACACGGCAAAAGCAACTGGATGAAACGGTGAAGGATTTGCAGCAATTGAAAACAAGATACGATGGTTTAAAAACCGCCAGAACCATTACTGCGGCCTCGGTCGACGTGGATACGGCGAAGCTCAAACTGTCAAAACTGGTGCGGGAAGTGGATAAATGCATAAATTTATTAAAATGAGTTTTAAAAAATTTATGGGATGGGAGACGAAAAATTTTTATTAACATTAGAGGTTGCCGGCAGAAAGTATCCTTTGAAGATCAAAAAGTCAGAAGAACAAGCCTTTCGCGACGCCGTCAAAAAGATAAATACGAAAATAAACCAATACCGTGTTGCTTACGGGGGCGATAACTCCCAGCTGACAACGCAGGATTTTGTGGCAATGACCGCCATACAGGCATTGGCTGAGAATTTTTCTCTCGGTGATAAAAATAATACAAAACCCTTTGAAGATAAGATTGGTTCGCTGATCGTCGAACTGGATCACTATCTCAAAAAATAATCTGTTCGATTCAAAAAAGAAGAGAACCGGTTGACGCACCTTTCGGCACATAATGATTATGTGGCTGACTGTGTGCGATTTTTTTTAACAGGCTATAAGCAAACAAATAAACCCTCCCGCCGGGAAACAAGTATTTACGGCTGGAGCATATAAATCAATTTTAAATTAAAGAATATGGACATAGTAATAGGAATTATCGGTTTGGCGATCGGGGCAATTGTGGCCTGGTACCTCACCGGTAAGGCTGCTAACTCCCGCGCGCAGAGCATCCTGAGCGATGCCGAGAAGGATGCGGCGGTGATCAAGAAGAAGATGTTGCTGGAGGCGAAGGAAGAAACGCTTTCCATGCAGAACGAAGCAGAGAAGCAGGCCAACTCCCGGTTATCGAAAATTCAAATGACCGAGAACAGGCTCAAGCAGCGGGAGATGACGCTGAATCAAAAGCAGGAAGAACTGAACAAGAAGACACTTGATATCGACGAGGCACGGGTGACGCTGGCCTCCCAGCAGGAATTTATGGATAAGAAGGCTGCCGAGATGGAACGCCTGCACAGGCAGTCGGTGGAAAAGCTGGAAACCATTTCGGGTCTCTCTGCCCAGGAAGCAAAGGAACGCCTGGTGGAGTCGCTCAGGGATGAAGCCAAGACCGATGCCCAGTCGTACGTGAACGACATCATGGAGGAGGCCAAGATGACGGCCAACAAGGAAGCCAAGAAGATTGTGATCCAGTCCATCCAGCGTGTGGCTACGGAGACCTCTATCGAGAATGCCATCACGGTATTTCACATCGATTCCGATGAGGTAAAGGGAAGGATCATTGGCCGTGAAGGACGCAACATCCGTGCACTGGAAGCCGCTACGGGCGTAGAGATTGTGGTCGACGACACACCCGAAGCCATCGTGCTGTCGGGCTTCGATCCTGTCCGCCGTGAGATTGCCCGCCTTTCGTTGCACCAGCTGGTGGCCGACGGACGCATCCACCCCGCCCGCATCGAGGAGGTGGTGTCGAAGGTGAAGAAGCAGATCGAGGAGGAGATCATCGAGACCGGCAAACGCACCGTGATCGACCTCGGTATTCATGGCCTGCATCCCGAACTGATCAGGATGGTGGGCAAGATGAAATACCGTTCATCGTATGGACAGAACCTGCTGCAGCACTCCCGTGAAGTGGCCAACCTCTGTTCCATCATGGCCTCTGAGCTGGGACTGAATCCCAAAAAGGCAAAACGTGCCGGCCTGCTGCACGACATCGGCAAGGTGCCCGACGATGAGCCCGAACTGCCGCATGCCGTACTGGGTATGAAGCTGGCAGAGAAATACAAGGAGAAACCCGATATCTGCAACGCCATTGGTGCACACCACGACGAGGTGGAGATGACCACCCTGCTGGCGCCCATCGTACAGGTGTGTGATGCCATCTCCGGCGCACGTCCCGGCGCACGGCGCGAGATTGTGGAAGCCTACATCAAGCGGTTGAACGATCTGGAAAGCCTGGCGCTCTCTTACCCGGGTGTGGTGAAGACCTACGCCATCCAGGCAGGGCGTGAGCTGCGCGTGATTGTGGGAGCCGACAAGATCGATGATCAGGATACGGAAAGACTCTCCGACGAAATCGCACGCAAGATACAGACCGAGATGACCTATCCCGGTCAGGTGAAAATTACCGTCATCCGCGAAACACGTGCCGTAAGTTACGCCAAGTGATGGATATGAAAGATCCACAATAAAAAAAGGAGCCGCAGTGCTCCTTTTTTTATTGTGTTTTTTTTATTGTGGATTATGTTTGTCGTTTATTTCTTTACCTTTTCAACCAGCCGCTTCTCGTTGCTCCCGATCACCGTCTTCAGCTCCATCTGAAGACGTTTGATCTCCTTCTCCTGGTTGTGGATGGTGGTCAGCAACGCATTCAACTCTTCGTTGTCCACCGTCTCGGGATATTGCGCCTCCACCCGGGCAATGAAATCACTCAACACGTTCATGTAGTTGTTGAATGCATCGTAGGGCGACATGTAGGGGCTGAAATGGCTCTGTCCGCCGCCAAAATGCTTGGTCGACATGTAGTAGAAGTGATCGCTCGTCTGCAGGTAAAGCCAGTCGTGTTTCAGTCGCCTGTCCGTACAGAGCCTCACCCGTTCACCCATCTCGTAGAGTGCTTTCAGTGCGCTTTGCTGCAGTTTGTTTCCCAGCCATGCACTCACGTCCCGTTCTTCATCGGACCAGGATATGCTGTTGGGCACGTTGATGGCGCCAATGGGTTCGTGGTTATCCAGTACTTCGCCGGGCGTACTGAAGCCGATCTCATGTTCAGAGGCAAAGCGCGGCAGCGCCTTGATAAACTCGAAGATGCCGGTATGGGAAGGCTGGATGTTGCCCAGCGTCTCGTAGTTCATAAAGAGATTGAAAACCTCCTCCTCGGGCGGCGTGGCTGCAATCCAGGAGATAAATTTCTCCGCCGTGAGGGGATACTCGTTCCAGCTGTAGTTTGAAAAACGATAGGTGATGTCGTCGCTGAAACGGCTATTTTTGAGCAACAGCTTCAGCTTGGGCTGTGAGGCAGCCTGGTACACGTAGTTGGGGCTCTTCCATCCCAGCACGTGCTTCGCCCCCTCGGTGATCATCCTGGTGTATCCCATATCATACACCATCTCGGCAATGTCGTCGTTGTAGATCAGCTCGGTGTTGCGCATCACGGTCGGTTTCTGTCCGAAGAGCGCCTCAATCCGCTCGGCATGGTGCCTTACCTGGTTGCGGAACTCCTCCGGATCGAAGAGCGCCGACAGTGAATGGGCGTACGTCTCGGCCAGAAACTCCACGTGGCCGGTCTTGCTCAGCTCACGAAAACCATCGATCACCTCAGGCGCGTAAATCTCCAGCTGTTCCAGTGCCACACCCGATATGGAGAAAGCCACTTTGAATTTTCCCTGATACTGATTCACCAGATCGAGCAGCATCCGGTTGGCGGGCATAAACGACCGTGCAGCGATCTGTTGCAGGATATCTTCGTTTGCGTAGTCATCGAAGTAATAATGGTCCCTGCCGATGTTGAAGAAACGGTATCTTTTTAACCGGAATGGCTGGTGAATCTGGAAATAAAAGCAAATTGTCTTCATCTCGTTATCTTGTTTTGTTATTTTTTATTCCTCTGTCTTGTCTCTTGCATCTATTTTCTTCCCACGAGGTTGTCGTAGATCCTGCGGACCTTCAGCCCGGCATCTTCCCACTTGATGTTGTCCACCTCGATCTTACCTTCCAGTTTGAGGTGCTCGGCCATGGCGGGGTAGGTGCAGATGGAATAGATGGCGTCGGCCATTGCATCCACATCCCAGTAATCGGTTTTGATCACGTTCTCCAGTATCTCGGAGCAGCCCGACTGGTAAGAAATGATGCTCGGCACGTTGCATTGCATTGCCTCGAGGGGTGAGATGCCGAAAGGCTCCGACACGGAAGGCATCACATACACGTCGCTCGATTTGAGCATCTCATACACCTGCTTGCCACGCAGGAAGCCGGTGAAGTGAAACTTGTGGGCGATACCCCGCTCGGCCACCAGGCGGATCATCTGATCCATCATGTCGCCGCTGCCCGCCATCACAAAGCGGATGTGGTCCGTCTTGCGGATGACCTGCGTGGCTGCATCCACAAAAAACTCGGGCCCCTTCTGCATGGTGATTCTTCCCAGAAAGGTGACCACCTTCTCCTGTACGCCCGACAGTCTTTCAATGGCTTCGATCTCGGGGTTGAGCGGATCCACGGCATTGTGCACCGTCGTCACCTTCCAGTAGGGCTGGTGGTAGTTTTCAATCACGGTGCGGCGGGTGAGGTCGCTCACGCAGATGATGTGGTCGCAGTTGTCCATGCCGTCCTTTTCAATGTTGTAGACGATGGGGTTTGGCTTGCCCCTGCTGCGGTCGAACTCGGTAGCATGCACATGAATCACCATCGGCTTGCCCGACACGCTCTTCGCGTGCAGCCCGGCAGGGTAGGTGAGCCAGTCGTGAGCATGTATTACATCGAACTCGTAGGTGCGTGCAATCACGCCGGCCACAATGGAGTAGTTGTTTGTCTCCTCCAGGATGTTGCTGGGGTAGCGTCCTGAGAACTCGATGCAGCCCAGGTCGTTCGTGTGCATATAGCTGAAATCGGCATAAATGTTGTCCCGCCGCCAGTAATACTCGCGGGGGTCCATGAACTTCTCCAGTCTCGCGCGGGCCATCTCCCAGGGGATGTCGCGCCATACGATGGGCGTTGTGTTGGCGCCGACAATCCTGGCGAAGCTCTGATCCTCGTCACCCCACGGCTTGGGGATCACGAAGATCGTCTCCATGTCAGGTTGCTGCGCCATCCCTCTGGTCAATCCATAGCTTGCCGTTCCGAGTCCTCCGAGGATATGTGGCGGGAATTCCCAGCCAAACATTAATGCCTTCATCTGTTCAATATTTGATAATTACCGATGCCTTTCGTGTATTTTTTTACCTGACTTTCTCTCTCTCGTTATGCATAGGAGCTGATGATCCGATGTGCCCTGAGAAGCTCTCCCACACTCATGGCAAACGAATAGCCGCCATGGGCGATAAAGGGCGGACTGGGGTCGTAGAATTCCGATATGGAGCCGATGCAGTCGTTCTGCATCTCACCCTCCATCTCACCCATGATCCGGTCGGCCAGCGACAGCCCGCTCATATGGAATACATTCAGATACGCTTCAATATAGGGGCCCAGCAGCCAGGGAAAGGCCATCCCGTTGAAATAAGCCAGTTGCTTTTCACCTTCGTTGCCTGTATAATGTGGGTGAAACTGATCGCTCTTGGGTGTGAGTGAACGGATGCCGCAGGCGGTGAGCAGCTCCTTGGTCACAAAGTCGATCACCGATTTCTTTTGTCCCCTCTCCAGCGGGGAGTAGGGCAGTGAGACTGCGAAGATCATGTTGGGTCTCACGTTCAGGTCTTTGTGATAGTCGTCCACGTAGTCGTACAGGTAACCCGCGCTGTTCAGGAATACCTCAGTGAACGAGTTGCCTGCCAGCCGCGCCCTGCCTTCCAGTGCTTCGGCCTCGGCCATGGCACCCGTCTCGCGTGCTATCTCCTCCGCGAACTTCAGCGCATTGTACCAGAGTGCGTTGAACTCCACCAGGAAGCCCGAGCGGGGAATTACGGGTCGTCCGTCCTGCATGGCGTTCATCCAGCTCACAGCCACCTCGCGTCCGTAGGTGGAGAGCAGGCCCTCCTCCTGCCGGTAGGCCAGATTGGGATGCCTGCCCTCGAGGAGGTAATCGATGATCTCAAACAGGAAGGCGCTATATTTTACGATGAAGGACTCCTTGTATTCACGCCAGTATTGTTGCAACGCCCAGGTCACCCACAGCAGCACGTCGGGGTCTTCAATCTCCTTGAGAAAGCTCTTCGACGGCTTGTCGGCCATGAAGTTCCGCAGATGGGGGATGGCGGTGTCCATGGTCTTCACAAAGTCGGGTGCCTTATCCACGGCGAGGGTGCATCCCGGGAGTGCGATAAACTGGTCGCGCGCCCTCACCTTGAACCAGGGATATCCGGCCAGCAGATACTGATCCTCCTTGCCGGGCATGTATTTAAACTGGTGACTCGAATTCTTCAGGCAGTTGTAAAAGTTGGAACGGGGCGTGCGGCTGTAGATCTCCAGGTCGAACTCCTTCGCCAGGTTGGCCGTATCCACCATGATATCGCCCGCGGAGAAGATGATCTCCTCGCCCTTCTCGATGGACATCTCGAACGTGCCCGGCACATAGAGATCCTCCTGGAAGGTGTCGCCGCTCTGCAGATCCTGCAGGTACTCAATGCCCCGGTACCAGTCGGGGTGATACATGAACTCCGGTGTTTTGTTGAACTGCATGAAGAGCTCCGGATAGCCGAAGTACATGCAGGTGCTTATTCCGTTCTCCACCACCCGATAGGAGCGGTCCACCTGATCGTTCTCGTGGGTGAGCTGCGATATCTTCCTGAAAGCCAGAAAAGGCTTGAACCGGATGGTTGTCGGCGAGTGGGCATCGAGCAGGGTATAGCGTATCATCAACCGGTTCTCTTTCGAGGAGAACATGATCTCCTTCGACAGGATCACGCCCCCGATGCGGTAAATGGTCTTGGGCACGCTGTCGCAGTTGAACTCCCGGATATACTTGTGTCCCTTGGGGCTGTAGTTGTCTCCGGCATAGCGGTGTATCCCCAGGTTGAACTCAGCGCCGTGCTGAACGACCGTTTCATCGAAGGAAGAGAGGATGAGGTGGTTTTCATCATCCATATAGGGTACGGGCATCACCAGCAGTCCCTGGTACTTGGTTGTGTTGCAGCCTGAAATAGAGGTATTTTGATAAGCTCCCCGTCTGTTGGTCCTGAGAACGTTCCGATAGAGGGAATACTCCAGGTTAATCATCAGCTCTTTATCGAATTTCAGATAACTCATCGTTACATAATGTTTAGGGTAAGGTGAATGGTTGTGCAATTCCTGCGAAAGGTAATAAAATCGTCGTGATTTGACAAGCAAAATTGAGGAATAAATTCAATAATCGTATATTTGTCCCGGAATGAGTTTATACATTCCTTGCAGAATATGACTGAAAAAGAGATGCCCCCGTTTACCTTCGAGAAAAAAAGGATGTGGCTTGCACTGATACCCTCGCTGGTTTTTGTGTCCCTTGTCTGGCTGGTTTTCCTTGCCGATCAGGCCGGTCTGCTGGGTGACCAGTTCTCACAGTGGGGCATCCGACCGGGCGAACTGCGCGGCCTGAAGGGGATCATCCTCTCCCCCTTCCTGCATGCATCATTTACCCATCTGTTATCGAATACGCTGCCGCTGCTTATCCTCATCTGGTTTCTGTTCTATTTCTACAGCAAGATAGCTTCCATGGTGCTCCTGCTCCTCTGGATCGTGAGCGGCATCAACACATGGCTCATTGCCCGGGGAGCTATTCATGTGGGCGCCAGCGGACTGATCTTCAGCATCCTCTTTTTTCTTTTCTTCAGCGGCGTTTTCCGCGGTTACATCCCCCTGATAGCCGTCTCCCTGATCGTGGCTTTCATTTACGGGAGCACCGTGTGGAGCATCTTCCCCGTCACCGAGCTGGTTGATCCGGCCATCTCCTGGGAAGGACACCTCGCGGGGGCAATTGCCGGGCTCTTCATGGCGATCCTTTTCCGCAAAGAGGGACCGCAGAAACCACCTGTCGTCTGGGAGGAAGAAGAGGAGGAAGAGGAAGAGGATGATGTGCTGATGTGAAACTGATGCGAAGGTGGGTCGATGCAAACACCATTCCACTACCAAACCTGACAGCTGATTCCTGACAGCTGATTCCTGACAGCTGATTCCTGAAAGCTGACAGCTGACTCCTGATTTCCGAATCTTTTTTCTCACTTTTTCTCTTAAAATATTTTGTAACAACATTTTTATGTTTATCTTTGTCGCGCAAAAGTATTTTTTAGCGGGCCGTTATTTAGTCACTTCACACATGTCAAGTTATTGCCTAACTCCTCTTATCGAAGAACTTCTGCAGAATTTTTTTATTTTTTTATTTTAATTATTTTACATGAACATTTTTGTAGCTGGCTTAAGTTATCAGATTACTGATGCCGATTTAAAAGAACTGTTTGAGGAGTATGGTGAAGTATCCTCAGCAAAAATTATTACCGACCGTGAAAGCCGCCGCTCAAAAGGGTACGGCTTTGTAGAGATGTCCAACGATGAAGAAGGACAACGTGCCATTGAAGAACTCAACGATGCAGAATACGACGGACGTACACTCTCCGTTTCTGTAGCTCGTCCTCGCGTTGAAGGCGAACGTGCACCACGCAGCAACAACCGTGGTGGTGGAGGTTACGGAAATCGTGACAGGAACAGGTATTAATCTGTACAGATTAGAAAAAATTAAAACTGCATCCCTCGCGATGCAGTTTTTTTTTGGCCCCACTTTTCGGGTCACCCTTTTATTGCTACCTTTGCATCCACAACATCAAATGGATTTATGCCTGTTATACTCTCCATAGAAACAGCGACCCCCGTCTGCTCCTGCGCCCTGTCGCGCGACGGTGAACTGCTGGCCACCCGGGAAGATTTTCTCGGACAGTCGCACGCCTCCCTGCTGGGGCGCTTTGTGCATGAGATCATGACCATCGCCCGGGAGCAGCACCTCACGCCCGACGCCATCGCCGTGAGCAGTGGCCCCGGCTCCTACACGGGATTGCGTATTGGCGTTTCTGAAGCCAAAGGTCTCAGCTACGGACTCGGTGTCCCGCTCATTGCGCTGCCCACGTCGCGCGTCATGGCCTCCATGATGCAGGAGAAGGCAGACGATGATCTCCTGCTTTGTCCCATGATAGACGCCCGGCGCATGGAGGTGTACGCCACCTTCTACAACCATTCGCTTCAGGTGATTCGGGAAACGGCCGCCGACATCGTGGAGGAAGGAAGTTATGCCAATATCCTCTCGGCGAACAGGGTACTCTTCTTTGGGAATGGCGCCGAGAAATGCAAGATACACCTTACCCATCCCCACGCACTGTTTGCCGACGGGGTACATCCGCTCGCTTCGGGCATGGTCTCTCTTGCCGAACAGGCTTATGCCGCCGGCGACTTTGTCGATACCGCCTACTTTGAACCTTTTTATCTGAAAGAATTTGTGGCTACACAGCCCAAAAATAAAATCATTAACATCTAAGTGCTGAAGCCCTCTTACAACGGATCACATTGCAGGGAGGGGTTTCAGGGGTAAACCCCTCCTTCTCAGGGAGCAAGCCGGTGCTTGCTCCAGCCCTCTTCCGTTTTGTAATAAACCACACGGTCGTGCAGCCGGTCGGGTCTTCCCTGCCAGAACTCCATCACGGTGGGCCTGATCAGGAAGCCTCCCCAGTGCGAGGGCCTCTCCACCTTCTTGCCCGCGAACCGCTGCGCCATCTCCCACTGCAAATGTTCAATCTCGGCGCGATCCTTCACGATCTTGCTCTGGGGCGATGTCCATGCACCAATCTTTGCATTCTCGGGACGCTCATTGAAGTAAGCATCCGACGCTTCAGCCGGCAACTTCTCGGCACGGCCTTCCACCCGCACCTGTCGGGCCATATCGTGCCAGTCGAACACCACCGCGGCAAAGGGGTTGGTAAACAGTTCCATCCCCTTGCGACTCAGATAATTGGTAAAGAAGACAAAGCCGTCAGCCGTCACCTCCTTCAGCAACACCACCCGCGCCGAAGGCTTCCCTTCGGGCGATGCCGTGGCCACGGTCATGGCATTGGGCTCCTTCATTCCGAAGGCAATCGCATCATACATCCACTCGGTAAAGGTCTCCAGCGGATCTGCCGCCATCAGCCTCTCATCCAGTGTGCCGGCCTCATATTCCTGCCGCATCCTGCTCAGTTCATCCATAATCTCTTCTTTTTGGGTTCCGGCCCAGCAAGTAATTTTGCGTTTGCTTCGTTTCGGGTGCCGGACCCGTGTTTCTGAACTTATAACGGACAAGGCAGCCTTTCTTCCGACAAAAGACTGTTAATAATGCAAAAATGTATGTCTTATACAAGGGGCCGGACCTTTTGCAAATATTACAAAAATATGTAATAGTGTGTATAAAGTATGTCATAGTGTACGTAAAATATGTAATAATAGCAATTGGAATTACCAAAATTAACTATCTTCGCATATTCAATTCTTCCCCTCCGGGAGGGCGACGAACGGATCAGTCCCTACAACATGATTAAAGCAGAAAATATTACAAAGAGCTTCGGCTCACTTCAGGTACTCAAGGGCATCGACCTGGAAGTGAGGAAGGGAGAGATCGTCTCCATCGTTGGGCCCAGCGGCGCAGGCAAGACAACACTGCTCCTGATTATGGGTACGCTGGAAAAAGCCGATGGCGGCAGGATCACCATCGACGGGCAGGAGCTGAACCGGCTGAGCGAGAAGAAGCTGAGCGACTTCCGGAATAAGAACATCGGTTTCGTTTTTCAGTTTCACCAGCTGCTACCCGAATTTACCGCACTCGAGAACGTGATGATCCCCGCACTCATCGGCGACGTGAAGCATGCCCGTGCCGAAGCGAAAGCCCGGGAACTGCTGCAGATGATGGGCCTCAGTGATCGCGCCACACACAAGCCCAACGAGCTGTCGGGTGGCGAGAAGCAACGCGTGGCCGTAGCACGGGCGCTCATCAACGACCCCAGCGTGGTCTTTGCCGATGAGCCATCGGGCAGCCTCGACACGAACAACAAGGAGGAACTGCACAGGCTCTTCTTCGAACTGCGCGACAAGCTGAACCAGACTTTCGTGATCGTCACACACGATGAGCACCTGGCGTCGCTCACCGACAGAACGATTCATATGAAAGACGGGAGGGTTGAGGAATAGGAGTCAGGATTCAGAATTCAGGATTCAGGAGTCAGCTATCAGCTTTTGGTCGTGGGATGTTGGAAAGGGCACCTGTCCGGTGAAGGTTTCGTAAAAAGAGAAGTGAGCGAAGCGACTTCTTCTCTTTTAGAAACCGAGACGACGACAGGTCAAAGAATAAGTGCAGACAAGAAGAACGCCGGGAAACCCCGGCACATTAGTAAATTAGCAGATTAGCAAATCATCACATCAACAAATCATTTTCAATGTATTTCAAAATAATTTTTATGGCAATCGCAATTATTGGCGGCATGCTATCCTGCAATGAGTCAGGGCAGCGGGCTGAACGTGCGAAGAAAGGCAAAGAAACGAATGAAGTCATCGGCAAGGCAACACCCGACATCAGTGGCGGCATCATGACACCCGAGGTGCTCCACAGCTTCGGCAGGGTGGGGAGCGCCACACTCTCGCCCGACGGGAGCCGGCTCATCTATCCGGTCACCTACGTGAGCATCCCGCAGAATAAAACCAACGCGGATCTGTTTATCATGAACATTGACGGCTCCGAAAAGAAACAACTCACCATCACCAACACGCAGGAGAGCAACCCGCAGTGGATCGATGGCGGCAAGAAGATCGCCTTCCTGAGCAACGAAACCGGCAGCTCCCAGATATGGAGCATCAACCCCGATGGGGGCGGCATGACGCAGATCTCCCATCTGAAGGAAGATATTGAAGGATTCGCCTTCTCGCCCGACGGCAAAAAGGTGCTCTTTATCAAGCAGGTGAAGACCACCAAGACGGCTGCCGACCGCTATGCCGATCTGCCTGAGGCATCGGGCCGAATCGTCGACGACCTGATGTACAAGCACTGGGACCACTGGGTGGAAAGCGTGCCCCATCCCTTCGTGGCAGACGTGGACGGCAACAAGCTCAGCCACATCAAGGACCTGCTCGAGGGTGAACCCTACGAGGCGCCCATGGCTCCCTTCGGCGGCATGGAACAACTGGCCTGGAGCCCCAACAGCAAGACCATCGCCTACACATCCCGTAAAAAGAAGGGCCTCGCCTACAGCATCTCCACCAACTCCGACATCTACCTCTATGACATTGCCGGCGGCAACACCCGCAACATCACCGAAGGGATGATGGGATACGATACCAACCCGCAGTTCTCGCCCGACGGCACGAAGATAGCCTGGCAGAGCATGGAACGAGACGGATATGAGTCGGACAAGAACCGCCTCTTCGTCCTGGACCTCACCACAGGCACGAAGACCTACGTCACGGAAAACTTCGATTACAACACCGACGCCTTCAGCTGGGACAACGACAACAACACGCTCTATCTGGTGATGCCCGTGCAGGGTACCACGCAGCTCTACAAGGCCGAGCTCGCCACGCGGCAGATTACGCCCATCACGAAAGGGTATCACGACTACACCTCGGTGGCGGTGGCCAATGGCAAGCTGATCGCCGGACGCCAGTCCCTCTCGCAGCCCACCGAGATCTACGCGGTGGATAGGGTCACGGGTGAAGCTGCCAACCTTTCGCAGGAAAACAGCGAACTGCTGGCAGGGCTGACCATGGGCATGGTGGAAGAACGATGGATCGAAACCACCGACGGCAAGCAGATGCTCACCTGGGTGGTTTATCCGCCCGACTTCGATTCCACAAAGACTTATCCCGCGCTGCTTTATTGTCAGGGTGGCCCGCAGAGCATGGTTAGCCAGTTCTGGTCCTACCGCTGGAACCTGCAGATGATGGCCGCCAACGGCTATATCGTCGTCGCCCCCAACCGGCGCGGCCTTCCCGGATTCGGTCAGGAGTGGCTGGAGCAGATTAGCGGCGACTATGGCGGACAGAACATGAAAGATTATCTCACCGCCATCGATGCACTTGCAAAGGAACCCTATGTTGATGCAGACCGCCTCGGATGCACTGGCGCCAGTTATGGCGGATTCTCTGTCTACTGGCTTGCGGGCAACCACGACGGCCGCTTCAAGGCCTTCCTGTCGCACGCCGGCATCTTCAACCTCGAAACACAGTACCTCGAGACCGAGGAGATGTGGTTTGCCAACTGGGATATGGGCGGCCCCTACTGGGACAAGTCCAACGCCACCGCACAGCGCACCTTTGAGAACTCGCCCCATCGTTTTGTCGAAAAATGGGACACCCCCATCATGATCACCCACGGTGAGCTCGACTACCGCATCCTGGCGTCGCAGGGAATGATGGCATTCAACGCCGCCCAGCTTCGCGGCATCCCGTCTCGCATGCTCATCTTCCCCAATGAGAACCACTGGATATCCAAACCACAGAACGGTATCCTGTTTCAGCGTGAGTTCTTCCGCTGGTTCGACCAGTGGTTGAAGTAAAATATTTTCTCAAAAATGATTCCAAATGTTTTGCAATTTGGAAAATATGCTTACCTTTGCACTCGCTATCGGAAGTTATACATGCGGGAGTAGCGACTCCCGGTAAAAAAGAAGGTAGCAACGACCAAAAAACGGTGTGGTAGTTCAGTTGGTTAGAATACCTGCCTGTCACGCAGGGGGTCGCGGGTTCGAGTCCCGTCCATACCGCAAACGGTGCTGATAATAAGCATATTACAGAATTTACCTACAAAATTACCTACATTTATAAAGATTTACTCTTTAAAAGTGTAGGTTTTTTTATGTGCATACTCTTATATCATACCCGCATAACAACACAAAAAACCACCTCAATGTATATATTAATTAAGAAGTACCCCACATTTCAATCGAAAAGTATACCACTTACAAACTTGAACGGAACAACTTCGTTCATAACGAATGATAAGTATGTATACAAAACAGGAGATTATAATAAGCAGCTTCCGCGATGGAAAAAGTCAGCGTCAAATAGCCCGTGATTTGCAAATTAGCCGCAAAACAATCAGGAAGTACCTGCAGGAACACGAAAAGGCATTGCAATTGGCAGTCTGTATAGAAACATCCCAATCGGGTAATCTATCCAGTGAACCGGTCTATAAAATGGCTACACCTCGTCTGAGGCTCAAATTAACACGCGAGGTGGAAACTGTCATCGATGAATTACTTGAAGACAACGAGCGTAAGCGTGGGCAAGGCCTGCGCAAGCAGATGCTAAAGAAAAAGGACATCCTTGAGGAACTTCACCGGCGGGGGTTTGATATTGGCTATACCACGGTTTGTAATCATATTGCGCGCAGGGAGAACCGGGCAGTAAGCAAGGAAGCATTCATTCGCCAGGTTTATCAGGCTGGGGAAACCTGTGAGTTTGACTGGGGTGAGATCAAACTCTGCATTGCAGGGAAACGCAGGTCATTGCAACTTGCTGTTTTTACCTCCGCATTCAGCAATTACCGCTATGCTTTTATTTACGAGCGGCAGGATACCCTGGCTTTCATGGAATCTCACGTACGTTTCTTTAAAACAATTGGTGGCGTTTACCGGGAGATGGTTTACGATAATATGCGGGTTGCGGTAGCCAGATTTGTCGGGCCGCATGAAAAGGAGCCCACCCGGTCATTGCTCCAGCTTCGGGGGCACTATCAGTTCAGGCATCGCTTTTGCAACATATACCGAGGAAACGAAAAAGGCCACGTGGAACGGAGCGTGGAGTATGTCCGCCGTAAAGCCTTCGCCCCTAAAGACGCCTTTACAGGCACCCTGGAGGCCCAACAGTGGCTTGACGCAACGCTGGAAAGGCTCAATGCGGGGAAGCAGCAGGGAACAGGCAAAAGCGCCGACGAACTGTTTTCACAAGAGAAGGACCTCTTGGGCAAGCATCCGGCCATGGAGCTTGTCTGCAGTGAACAGGTGCAATTGCGAGTGGATAAATATGCCACTATCAGTTATCGCACCAACCGTTACTCGGTTCCCGATCATCTGGTGGGAGAGTTTGTTGATGTGAGTGTTCGCAGCCGCGAGTTACAGGTATACGTACAAAACAAACGGGTAGCCGTTCATGGACGTAGTTACGAAAAGCACTCCTGGAATGTGGAGATAGAGCATTACCTGGCAACATTTAAGAAGAAACCTGGCGCCCTGGCGGGTAGCCTGGCACTTGCCGGTAACCATTACCTTAAAGGGTTGTACATGGACTTTTTCCAAAGCGAACCACGAGAATTTATCGACCTGCTCACATACTGCCGCAGGCAAATGGTGAGCCAGGAGAAACTCGAGGAATCCCTTAAGCGATTGCTGGACACCGGCTGTAAGGGAGTCAGTGTTGAAAAGCTTCGGGCCCTACTGGGAAATAAACCCTGTGTAAACCCAACCAGGGAGCCGGAAGATAAAATAAGTATTAAAGCCAAAGAACAACTTGCCGGTATCACCGGGCTAATGCAAAAAACAAACTACAATGGACACTATCAACAGGCAAATAACAGCATACAGTAAAGAGCTTCGACTGCCTGTTTTCAGGCGTGATTACAAAGAACTGGCAACAGAAGCAGCCCGGCAGGGGCTTGATTATGAAGCGTACCTGGTAAAGCTCATGGAACGTGAATATGAGCTCCGGATTGAGAACCGTAAAAAAGCGCAAATAAGGAATGCCCGGTTCCCGTCCAAAATGTATCTTTCCGACCTTGAGCGCGACCAGTTACCGCCGGGTGCCAGGGAGAAACTCCCTTTACTGGAAAGATTGGACTTTATCCCGGCAGCCCAGAACGTGATCCTCTCCGGCAACCCGGGTACGGGCAAAACACACATCGCGATAGGGTTGGGGCTTAAGGCTTGTATACAGGGGTATAAAGTGTTGTTCACCACGGTACACCGCTTGTTGACACAGTTACGTGAATCCCACTCTGAGCGCACACTGAAACAGGTAGAAGCCCAGTTTGAAAAATATGACATGGTCATATGCGATGAGTTTGGTTATGTATCGTTTGACAAGCAAGGCTCTGAACTGTTGTTCAACCATCTCTCCTTAAGGACGGGCAGGAAATCGACCATCATTACCACGAACCTCGGCTTTGACCGTTGGGAAGAGATCTTTGGTGACCCCGTTCTGACAGCGGCACTGGTAGACAGAGTAACCCATAAGGCATACCTTGTAAATATGTCCGGAGATTCATACCGGTTGAAAGAAACAGAAAAAATGATGAATGAAAAATGAAGATAAGAGTCAGAATAAGAACGCCCGTTTCCCTGTTGGGGGCGGTACCGCCCCCAACAGGGAAACGGATTTGGAGATTAAATTAAAATGGTATACTTTTGGATTGAAATACTGGTATACTTTTGGGGTGAAATAAACAGAACAACAGTCTTTGGCTTTGTCATTAGAATATAACCATTTGCTTCTACTGGATATTACAGATTGTTATGGTTCACTCTATACACATAGTATAGTTTGGGCGTTGCACACAATTGAGGAAGCTAAAAAGGTAGAGAATCGGAACAACCCAGATTTTATTGGGGTTGTGATTGACAAGCATATTCAAGAGATGTCTTTCGGTCAAACTAATGGAATACCACAGGGTTCTGTTTTAATGGATTTCATTGCGGAAATTGTTCTCGGTTTTGGAGACTATCTTCTAACGTTGGAATTGGATAGACTTGGAATTACAGATTACAAAATTATAAGGTATCGAGACGACTATAGAATTTTTACAAATAATCCACAGTTATCGTCAGAAATCGCTAAAGTTCTTTCAGAAGTCCTTTCAAAACTAAATTTTAAACTAAACTCAGCAAAGACAAATTCTACTGATGATGTGGTTTTAGGTTCATTGAAGTCCGACAAGGTTCATTGGATATACAACAAAAGAAAAACGGATAATATCCAACAATGGTTAATCCAGCTTTATGTATTAGGCAAAGAATATCCCAATTCAGGTTCACTTTACAGAGAGACAAAATATTTTTTAGATTGGCTTCAAAATAAGGAGAATTCGGAAGATAGGTTAGGTTATGAAAATCCTGAAGTATTGATAAGTCTTTTAGTTAATCTTGCCTATAATAACCCTCGTTTGTTCGTCTTGGTGAGTGCATCGTTAAGTTTCTTAATTCCTAAAATGGATGATATTCAGGCTCAAAAAGAGTTGTTAGTGAAAATTAAAAATAAATTCAGTCAATTGCCAAATACTAACTACTTGAATATATGGTTACAACGCATCACATTGAAAGTCGATGCGACTATGTCATATCCAGATAAATTATGTGAAAAGGTAATTGATCCGAATTTTGTAGTTTGGAACTCAGACTGGCTAAATACAAAGATTCGGAAATTGATAGAGAAAACGGATATAGTAAAAAGAGATGTGGTTGAAAGCATAGAAATACCATTCACTAAAGAGGAAACTGAACAATTTGGCGAATATGACAAATTATTTTCTTAATTGTACGCAAGAACAAATAGCAACACTGTTTGGTAAAGGCGGAAGCACTATTACCCTACATATTGGTAATGTATTCAAAGAAGGGGAATTAGAACGAAGAAGTGGGATGTCGGAATTTCCGACATCCCACTCCACTCCAATTTCGTATTTGGGATGCACAACTTTTAATGATAAATGGTTGGTGGTAAATGAGTAACTTTATTAACAACTAAAATTTATGATTATGAATAGCGAGATATTGATCTATCAAAACCCCGACGGTAACATCAAAATAGATGTTCGCTTGGAGGACGAAACAGTGTGGCTTACGCAAGCACAAATGGGACAATTGTTTGGTAAGGACAAACGCACCATTAGTGAGCATATTCGAAATGTCTTCAAAGAAGGAGAGTTGGATGAAGAAGTGGTTGTCCGGAATTTCCGGACAACCACTCAACACGGTGCTATTCCGGGTAAAACCCAAGAACACGAAGTAAAAGGCTACAATTTAGATGTTATCATTTCGGTGGGTTATCGGATCAAATCGGTTCAAGGTACGCAATTTCGGATTTGGGCAACGCAGCGTTTGAGAGAGTACATCATCAAAGGTTTTACGCTCAACGATGACCGGTTTAAGTCGGGCAGCTCTATGAACTATTTCGACGAACTGCAAGACCGTATCAGGGAAATTCGCCTTTCGGAGAAATTTTTCTACCAGAAAATAAAGGATATCTACGCTACCAGTATTGATTATGACCCGAAGGATGAAAGAACAATCCTGTTCTTTAAAGTGGTACAGAACAAATTGCTTTGGGCTATCAGCGAGCAGACTGCGGCAGAGTTGGTGTACAGGCGTGTAGATGCCAGATTGCCTCTGATGGGAATGCTTTCTTATGATAAAAAACAACCTGCATCCATCAAGAAAGAGGAGGTGAGCATTGCTAAGAATTACCTGAAAGAGGATGAGATGAAACTCTTGGGTTTGCTGGTGGAGCAATATCTGGCATTTGCTGAAACAATGGCACAGCAACAAATCCCGATGTATATGAAGGATTGGATTGAGCGTTTGGATGCCATTCTGCAACTAAACGGCAGGGAACTGCTCAATCATGCCGGTAAGATTTCGCACCAGATGGCATTGGAGAAATCTGGAGAAGAATACGAGAAATACAAAGAGCAACAAAAAGCCATTGAAAAAGAAGCCAGCTTAAAAGAGCTGGAAGAGGATATTAATAAATTGAAGAAGCTGAAAAAGTGAAGTTTACAGAAGTAAAGCTAGAACAAGCCTTTATCAGCCTTTTGGAAACAGAGGGCTATCGGTATATCAACGGAAAGGAATTAAAGCGTTCTTCCAATCAGGAGGTCTTGCTCAAGGAGGATTTGTGTGCTTTTTTAACAGACCGTTATCCTGATTTGGAGGAAATCGAACTGGAGAGCATCATTAACGAACTGGCTTATCAGTCGGCTTCCAATCTGTATGAATCCAACAAGTATATCTGTAAATTACTGGCGGACGGTTTTATCTTCAAACGGAATAATCCAAGCAAGAAGGATTTGCATATCCGCTATATCGATGTGGAGAACGAGCAAAACAATTCGTTCTTGATTGTCAATCAGCTGGAAATTCAGGGTTCGGAACTGCGTATTCCCGATTTGATTTTGTATATCAACGGTATTCCGGTAGTGGTGTTTGAATTCAAGACGGCTATCGAGGAGGAGATTACCATCTATGAGGCTTACAGACAGCTGACCGTTCGTTATCGCAGGGATATTCCCGAATTGCTAAAATACAACCTGTTTTGCATCATTAGCGATGGAGTGAACAACAAAGCCGGAACGGTTTTTTCGTCGTATGAATTCTTTTATGGCTGGAACAAGATTGCAGGGGACGAGAAGAAAGCCTTATCGGGTGTTGAGACCACTACCTCCATGGTACACGGAATGTTGAACCGGAAGCGATTGGTCGATATCATCCATCATTTTGTGCTGTTTCCCGATACCTCCAAGAGTGAAGTGAAGATTTTAAGCCGCTATCCGCAGTATTACGGTGCGAATAAATTGTTTGCCAGTATTCTGTTGCACCGTAAACCGGAAGGCGACGGAAAGGGAGGAACCTATTTCGGGGCAACCGGTTGTGGCAAGAGCTTTACGATGTTGTTCCTGACGAGATTGCTGATGCGCTCCACGAAGTTTTCCAGTCCTACGATTATCATCATTTCCGACCGGACGGATTTGGACGACCAGTTGTCGAAGGACTTTACCAATGCCAAGGATTTTATCGGAGATGAAAATATTGTCAATATCGAATCGAGAGCCGATTTAAGAAGCCGTCTGAGGGGTATTGAGAGCGGTGGCGTGTTTCTGACAACGGTACAGAAATTTGAAGAAGACAACGAGATTCTGTCGGACAGAACCAATATCGTCTGTATTTCGGACGAAGCTCACCGTTCGCAGGTCAATCTGGATTTAAAAGTGAGGATTGACGAGGAGAAAGGAGTGACCAAGTCGTACGGATTTGCCAAATACCTGCACGATTCGCTGCCCAATGCCACTTATGTCGGATTTACCGGTACGCCAATTGATAAAACGCTGGAAGTGTTTGGCGATGTGGTGGATGCTTACACGATGTTCGAATCCGTCAATGATGAAATTACGGTTCGTCTGGTATATGAAGGCCGGTCTGCGAAAGTCAATCTCGACTACAATAAAGTGCAGGAAATCGAGCGCTATTATGAAAACGCCGTTGCGGAAGGGGCGACGGAATATCACGTGGAAGCCAGCCAGAAAGCCATTGCCAAAATGGAAGTGGTGCTGGGAGACGGCGACCGGATTAAAGCCATCGCGCGGGATTTTATCACGCATTACGAAAAGCGAATCGAAGAAAAGGCGACCGTCGCAGGAAAAGTGATGTTCGTATGTGCATCCCGTGGTATTGCCTATAAACTGTATAAGGAGATTTTGGCTTTACGTCCCGAATGGGGCGAAGTGGCGATTGCCGAAAATCTGTCCGAAAAAGAGCAGAAGGAAATCAAGCCAATTGAGCGTGTGAAAATGGTGATGACCCGCAACAAGGACGATGAAAAAGCGTTGTGGAATTTGCTGGGTAGTAAGGATGAACGCAAGGAGTTAGACCGCCAGTTCAAACAGATAAAGTCCAATTTCAGCATTGCGATTGTAGTGGATATGTGGCTCACAGGCTTTGACGTCCCATTTCTGGATACGATTTATATCGACAAACCTTTGCAGACCCACAATCTCATTCAGACCATTTCCCGTGTCAACAGAAGATACCAGGGAAAAGACAGGGGTTTGGTAGTGGATTATATCGGCATTAAAAAGAATCTGAATCATGCCTTGGGTCTGTTCAATAATGATACAGCGGAGGATGACTTTGAAGACCTGCACCAGGCGGAAATTATTGTCCGTGACCAGATGGATTTGTTGCAACAGTTCTTTTATAAATTTGATATGGGCGACTATTATTTCGGCTTGCCGGTTGAGCGTTTACAGTGCCTGAACCGGGCATCGGAATTGGTTCTGCAGACCGAAGAATCAGAAAAATTCTTTGTCAATGTCACCAAGAAATTAAAGTCGGCCTATAACCTGGTAAGCGGTTCGGAATTATTTACACCAAAGGAAGTAGATGAGATTCATTTCTATTTTGCGGTAAAATCAATCGTAGTGAAGCTAACCAAGGGAGAAGCACCCGACACCGCGCAAATGAATGCCAGAGTTGCCCGAATGGTAGAGGAGGCAATCATTTCGGAAGGGGTGGAAGAGATTTCTAAACTGGACGACAATAAAGCCAATTCGATAGATTTGTTCAGTGATAAATTCATCGAACGAATCAACAATCTGCAATTGCCCAATACCAAAATCAAAATCCTGGAACGCTTGCTGAAACAGACGATTAACGACTTCAAGAAAGTAAACAAAATCAAAGGGCAGGATTTTTCGGAGCGGTTACAAAGCATTATCAACCGGTACAACGAAAGAAGTGAAAAGGACATTTTGGATTATGACGGCATTCAAGCCGATACGGCAGAAAAGATGCTGGATTTGATTATCAAGCTCCGTGCGGAAATGGAATCTTTTCAGGATTTGGGAATCGACTACGAGGAAAAAGCATTCTATGATATTTTGGATGCCATTTGCAAACAATATGGCTTCGAGTTCGATAAAGGCAAGATGCTGGAATTAGCCAAAGAGATAAAAAGAATCGTGGATAATACGGCCAGATATCCCGACTGGTCAGACCGAGAGGATATTAAAGCCCAGTTGAAAATGGATATTATCGTCAAATTACACGAATACGGCTACCCGCCAATCACACAGGATGATGTATATAAAAATGTATTGGAACAGGCGGAGAATTTTAAAAAGAATAGGTAATATTGCTATATGAATATCAAAGAAATCATAAAACAGCCTGAAGGCAGGAGGTTAGAGTTCAAGGAAACTCTCCCTGAAAATGCAGACTTGGCAAATACGATCATTGCTTTTGCAAATGATGCCGGAGGAGAACTATATATTGGTATCCGGAATAATCCGAGGGAGATTGTTGGACTTCCAGAGGAAGAACTTGTGAAAATAGAGGAGCAGATCAGCAATATTATATTTGACCGCTGCTATCCAGCAATTCTGCCGGATATAACTTTTCTGACAGAAGATGACAAGCATATTATACGGGTAACGGTGTACCGTGGTAGTGCGTTGCCTTATTATCGGAAAGACAAGGGAAAACTGAAAGGGACTTATATTCGGGTTGGTTCATCTAATCGATTAGCGGATGAGGAAATCATAGCGGAATTGGAGCGTAGAAAACGAAACATATCATTCGATAGTGAACTGGTAATGGACAAGCCTGCAAATGAGTTAAACATTGAGGACTTCAAGCAGGAATATCAGGATAAAACCGGAGAACCTTTGGATACGCAAGCCCTTCGTAAGTTGGAACTTGTCAAAAAGGTGAATGGAACGGAATACCCGACGAATGCTTTGGTTTTATTCTCTGATGATGACCTTCGTCGTTCTCTGTTTCCTTTTGTCAAGGTGGAATGTGCAAGATTCAAAGGTGTTACGTCGGAGGAATTTATCGATCAGAAGAGCATTTTGACCAATATCGCCACACAGGCAGAGGAAGCCTATAATTTTGTGTTACGTCATATAAACAAAGGCGCTGTTGTGGAGGGCGTCTATACCGTTTCCCGTTGGGAATATCCGGTAAAGGCGATAAGGGAAGTCCTCCGGAATGCGGTGGTTCACCGAGACCTGTCCCTTTCCGGAAAAGATATCAAAGTGGCCATTTATGATGATATGGTCGAAATAACAAGTCCGGGGCTTTTGCCTCCTTCGATTGATTATGCTGCAATGGAAAGCCGACAGAGTGATGCCCGCAACAAAGTTATCGCTCCGGTATTCAAACGAATGGGAATTATCGACCAATGGGGAAATGGCTTAAAGCTTATAGCTGATGAATTGAAAGATTATCCTCAAATCGAATTCCGTTGGAAGGAAACGGGATTATCGTTTCAAGTACAGTTTGTAAAACTTGATTATGTTGCGCAGCAGGAGTTACAGCAAGACTCACGGCAAGAGTTAGGGCTAGAGCTGGGGCAAGAGCAACAGCGGGAGTTACAGGGGGAGTTACAGGGGGAGTTGCAGGGGGAGTTGCAGCAGGAGTTACAGCAGGAGTTACAGCAGGAGTTACAGCAGGAGTTACAGCAGGAGTTATATAACCCTACATTATATTCTGAAGTACTATTCAAAATAGTAGATGCGCCTCTTTCTCGAAAAGAAATTTCGGAAGCTCTTGGTCAGAAACAAGTTTCAGGCCAATTATATAAGATATTAGCTAAGTTGACAAAAGATAAACTCATAGAGAATACTATTCCGGGAAATAAAAATCATCCGAAACAAAAACTTCGTATAACCAAACGGGGCATCATCTTTTTAGAGTTATTGAAAAAGTGAATTTTATGAATAAGAAAGAGGAACTACAAAAATACGTTGAAAAACGGATACGGGAAACAGGTATCGGCACTCCAACTATCGAACAACTCAACGGATTTCTTGCCGAATGGATGCAAATTGAAAATAGTCGCCCGATAGCACATTTCGATGGTTATTCTCCTACTCAAATGCAACAGATCATGCATAATCTGTTTGGAGAGAACTGCCCTGTTCAATTGGCAAATTTTGTCGATGAAGATTGTAATTCCGTGCCGTTATTCCGGCAGATAAAAGAATTACTGGAAATTATCGAAAAGGAAGAAAATCTTAAGTTAACCCAAACGGGGAACCTTCCACCACGTATCGTGAAGGAAGTGTATTCCGCGGGAGCCCCTGAACCTCATATCCAGAGTGGTATCGTTAAATTGCGTACGGAGAAAGATTCTGTCTCTGTCCAAATGGCAAGAATAGCTGTAGAATTGATGGGGGCAGTAAAGAAACGTAACAATACTCTTTCTTTGACAAAGAAAGGAAAAGAAATCATGAAGGATAACCGGACGTTGTTGTCAGGCTTATTAATCGTGATGTTTACAAAATATAATCCCGCCTATTTCGATTCCTATTCGTCTGAAAATATCGGATATGTAGGTCTCGGTTTTAATCTTGTGCTATTGCATAAATACGGGAAGAAAGACCTAAAAGATACATTCTATTCCGACAAATATTTTAAAGCATTCCCCTTATTGCTTGGCGAAGTTGCAGAGGGATATAGCTCACAAGAGGAAGTGGCTACATATTGCTATTCACATAGGATATTCGACGTGTTGTTTTATCATCTTGGACTTGTTACCATAGATGAAAGGAATAGATACAGTCCAAATCATGCCAAATTGATTCATAAAACTCCTCTTTTCGATGCGCTATTTATTATTAAACCTGCCCGGTAAGCAATATACTATCGCTTTATGAACAAGATAATCGAATTACAGGAAACGAGTCCAAACTTTTGGAAGGCCAGGTATCGGGGAAACTATGGAACCTACACCATAAAAATAGAAACCGACGGCAAAAATACCCGGAATTTTTCATGCTCCTGCCCCAGTGACTATTATCCTTGCAAACATATCCCGATCGTGCAGGAATCTATCAATGAGCGTATTCACCGGAACAAGGTAAAACCTGAAAAGCCTGTGTTTGAGAGTGTGGTCAGGGGAATATCCTTGCATGATTTGCAGGAGTTTGTGATTCGTTTCGGATTGCACAATAGCTCATTTCAACAGACTGTTTTGCTGGAATTTACTCCTCAACAAAAGCAGCACGGAAATATTGATTATTCAGAAATCATACGTTGTGCCTTGGAGGATACCGATTTTGATATGGATGATAGCTACGATTATCAGTTTGACTGCTTTGAAATCGACGTTTTGGATCAATGGCTCAATAAGGCAAGAGAGTATATTGAACAAGATAATTGGAAGGAAGCAATCCTGATAGCGAAAGCTTGTCTTGAAGAGTATGCTGAATGGACGAGGAACATCGATGTCGATGCGGATGGATATATCAGTGAAGAGTATTTGTATGGGCCATTCGATATCCTTGAAAAAGCATACGAAGCGGATTGTTTAACAGCGGAAGAACTTTTGGCCTATTGCAAAAAAGAGGTAGGAAAGAACAAATATGACAAGGTTACCCGGAATCTGTTTAACGATCTGCTAATGAATCTGACGCAAGATACCGATCCTGAAGCCTATATTTCGATGCAAGATAGGTTGTTCAGCAATCTTTCGGATAAAAGCTCTTATGAAGCCAAACAAATCCTGGAGCGGAAAATCGACTTTTATAAGCAGCGAGGAGACGCTCAGATCGCACGGAGAATACTTGAAGAAAATCTACAGATCGAAGACTTTCGTCAAATTATTGTCAAAGAGATGATCGCAGATAATAAATACAAGGAGGCGAAAAGATTGATCAATGAGTATATCCAAAGTAAAGATACGAACAACAGTTTTAATGGATATCATTCTTGCTGGGATGAATACCTGTTGGAAATAGCCCGGAAAGAAAGCAATACAAAAGAGATACGGAGAATATCCCGTAAGTTTATTGATAGGGCTTTTCACCTTACATATTACCGGCTCTATAAATCAACTTTTTCAGAAAACGAATGGGCTGCGGAAAATGAGAAGTTGATAAAGCATTACCAGAAAGGGAACAATTGGTTTATCTCAAGTGTTGCTGATATTTTTGTGGAAGAGAAACAGACGGCACGTTTATTGGCATACCTGACGAAACATCTCCACTGTGATATTGTAGAGAAATATTACAAAAATATAGCCGATGAGTTTCCTGAAGAAACAGTAGCCCTTTTCAAGCAAGCGGTTGATGAATACATGAGAAATACCGGTAGGGATGTATATGAAAACAGTGTCAAGCATTTCGAGTCGATGCTCAAAATAGATGGAGGTGAAAAGGTTGTAAGACAGATGATCGATGATTATCAATCGAGATACAAGCCCCGGAGAGCAATGATTGAGATATTTACACGGTTCAGTAAATCGTAAGCATTCGGTAAACCCCGTCCTATTTTAACTTTTGATCCTTGCTATATTTGCCCGCAAAAAATAATATGTGGACATTACAACAGTTTGAGAAGATATTTGATCGTTACCAGGCCAGCGGGCTTCGGGTAAAAGAGTTCTGCCGGAACGAGTCGATCG
>Ga0209212_1000993_pt1 | contig 49938 bp, 44 predicted proteins | sample RifGroC2_FD_183996 | JGI IMG/M metagenome (GOLD analysis project Ga0209212, IMG submission 183996) | Groundwater microbial communities from Rifle, Colorado, USA - Groundwater C2 (SPAdes) (version 2) | ecosystem: Environmental > Aquatic > Deep subsurface > Groundwater | place: Rifle, Colorado... | reverse complement strand
AGAAACACCCACCCTCTTTAAAAACTGCTTCACAACCCATACCCTCTTCTGAAAAGTAAGTTTATACATACTATCACCCCAAAGAACAGAGAACTGTCTAGTTAAAACGTGATAGCACATAAAGGCTCAAGAACAGATACTTTTTTAAAATAATTAAAAATAATCTTCACTTAAGGGTAGATATAATTTTGTGAGGGATGATAAATTGGAACGAAAGATAACAAGTGATGAAATCACCACGTTTTGCGGGGCATCAGGTGATTCACAATGGCTGCACAATGTTGAGTTAATGCGGGAAAAAGGCAAATATCCGATTGTGCCGGGCATCATGACGCTAATGTACTCCCTCATGCCCCACCTCGGGTTCATGCGCAAGCCAACAACTATTGATGCATTTTTTCCAAACAGATTCTTGAGCGCTGGGGAGACTATTGTTGTTCCAGACCAAGATCAAGATGTCCATGAGCTGCTTGCCAATACAGCAGCAGGAGATCCCCTGTTTGAGCGGGAGAGGGGACGCTATTCCGGTATTTACAATGATCATCCATATCTACTTTCTTGTGTGGACGGGAGAGCAGCTGGAATGGAGCCTGAAATGCAAAAAGTTGGTGCATTCCAGAAGCTCTTCGGTTTTGCTGATGATGTTGGTCCTCTGTTTTATGCGATGGCATACTCCTCACATGTCCTGCTGCAGCATCTCTCCTCCCCTCGGCCAGGTGACGAGACAACACTCGTTGAAGAGATGGGTCGTGCTCATAGGCCAATCATCCCAGTAGAGACTGGTGTGCATTACCATTTGCCAAAAGGAATAATTGATGTAGGTGATGCTCGCATAGCATATTCATGCGAGATTCGCTTGAGCGGAAAAAGAGATGCATCCGCCAGAGTTGCTGCAGAGATAGAATCAGGACAGATTTTTTCTGCAAAATATGATCTGCTCCGAGCTCCCGGGCTAGTGGTCTTGAACGGCGCAAAGCCATTACGAGAGAGTTAGGAGATAAAAGCATATCACAAAGGGGCAGGACTCAAAAGAGAGATAGGACAGGGTGTTGCCATGCTCATTATTACCTCATTTCGCTAAGAACGCTGCCTGTTCTTTATCCAGCTCTAATTCTTTGGCGAAGGAATCACAGAATTTTTTATCGTTCCGGGCTGCTTCCTGGAAATAGCAGAATGCATGCTTATATGCGTACTTAGCGGAGCTGTGGGTGTGCAGCGCTAGTTTTTCCGATATCGCTTTTTTCTTTGCATTCTTTTGCTTCGCCCACCACATCTTTAAGATCCTACCGGACCTTTTATATTTGACAAATTTTGCATACTTCTGGTCTTTTGCGGTGGCAACGCCGGCAGACTGGAGTGCATTCACATACACAAGGAACCGCCAGTGCTGCCAGCGCCTGATGCGGGAATTGAAAACGGAAGCCTTGCTGATCATGTCTAGTGCGCGGACGAGGTCTTCTCCTTCATATTCTTGTGGGACATTCTCTTCCAGCCACAAGAATCGCTCATCAATGCTTTCATTAACAGTATCAAAAGCATCTCTTGCAATCTTGGCATCGGTTGTCTTCATCACTTTGATGAGCGCCTGCAGGATCGACTCTGTCCTTCTGCGTTCAGCGAGTTCTTCGAGCATCTCTCTCGTGATCTTTTCTTTCCCGCCAGAGAGCACTTGCAGGTCATTGATCGCTGCCCGGACATCGCCATCTACCATCCTGGCTAGTTGGGAGAGTGCTTGTTCATCTGCCTTGATGCCCTCTTTTATGCAGATGTTTTTGAGGATTGCAACAATGGATGCATTGTCGAGCGGGCCAAACGCGATGAGCTCACTCCTGCTGGCAATCTTAGACAGGCGGTCATCATATGGGTTCTCACAGGTAAGGACGATTGGAAAATGCGATTTTTCTATGAGTCCAGTGAGGGTATCTAGCCCTCCTCTGTCTTTTGTTCCAGATACTCCGTCTATCTCATCGATCAGGATGATTTTTCCCCGAAAGAACAGGCTTTGCTGGGCAATGGACATCCCCACCGTAGCCTCAAGCGATTCTTTGTTTCGCACATCTGAGGCATTCACTTCGATGAGTTCTAAGTTCAGGTCAGAGGCGATCGCATGGACAGAACTTGTCTTTCCCGTTCCTGATGTGCCATAAAGTAATGCCGCGTTCTTTTTTTGTTTTTTAAAGTTTGAGATGAAATCGCAAATGCCCTGGACGCCCGCATCCTGCCCAATGATATCTGACTGTTTTTTTGGGCGGTGCTTGTGTATCCAGGGGCTTGGCATATTGCTAATGAAGCTCCCTGGGTTAATAAGGTTTGTGCATCCCCTGTTTCTCTATCTTAGATCCTCTTTTTTTCTGTCCCCATCTTGTGACAGTAAAAGTATTTATAATCCAGGGATTCAAGCGCTGGTATGGAGGTGGAAAGATGAGGTGGATGGTAATCATTCTGCTGAGTATGCTATTGCTGGTCAGCTGCGCAACGCAGGAGCGCGTCGTGTATCACCAGCCCTTGGGGACATCTTATAGGCCCTTAGTCTATGAAGTGGTGGAAAAGGAAGTGCCAAAAGAGACCCCTCTCCCTCCACAACCCCAGCAGCCAAAAGTCATACCTGTGCAGCCAAAGCCAGTCATCAATCCCGAGCTTGTGCGTCTGCAGGAATGCCTCGAGAGAGCAAGGTCATTTAAGAATACATTCGAGGATGCGGACAGTGATTATGATGATGATATCGATGACCTAAAGGATACTGAAAAGGACATGCAGGATCTAGTGGACAGGGCAGTTCTTGTTGCTCTCCAGATCGACCAATCATCAGACAGAGCGGCAAAGGAGAGATTGCAGGATGATCTCGATGATATTGAGGATGATATTGATGACGCCAGTGATGATGTAAAAGAAGACCAGGATTCCCTTGAGGAGCAAAACGATGGATTTATGGATCATGTCGATGAGATCTCGTTGCTTTCATCTCAGTGCCTCTCGATAGCATCTATCCCCTCAAGCGTTGACTGCTCCATGCAGCTCTCGATTGCAGTTTCCTTGGAAAAAGCAGCAGATGATGGGCAGGATGCAACGGACAATATCCTGGATACCGTGAAAAGGGAGATTCGGGATCATGAGATCCTGGCCAATGCTGTCCAGCAGCAGATGGTCAATGCATCTCTGTCCGCACAATCATCTCTGAGGGAGATGGATGACGCGTATGATGACACGATAAATCTGCTTGATGATATCAAGGACGATGTTGATGATGCAGATAATGACCTCAATGATCTGGCAGATGATATTGATAAGATCAAGCGTGACTTGTCAAGATATTGCAGCTAATCTTTTCTTCTTTGTTTCCTTTTTTCTTTCTTTTTTCTTCTTTATTCCTTTCTTTCTTTTTTCTTTTCTTTTTCTTTCTTTTTTCTTCTTTATTCTTTCTTTTCTTCTTTGTTCCCTTCTTTTTCCGAAGCCTTCTTCTCCTTCTTTTCCTTCATCTTCTTTTTGACTTCATCAATGCCTTTTGTTAGCGGATCAATCGTGACGGCCTTGATCTTCCCAATCACGCCCTTGATGGATTCCGAGGTTTTTTTGTATTTGTCCTTCGCTTTTTTGACGAGGACCTTTGATTTTTCAAATGTTTTCTTGGCGAATGCAATCAGTCGCTGGATGGCTGCTAGGATGCCATCCCAAGAATTAAGTGCGAGCCGTTCGACTGGTCTGTAGAAGAAAAGAACTATCGGCCTGATATGCTGGATGAAAAACTTTCTGAGACCATAGCTCCTTGTGTAGAAAGAGAATGAAAGATGCTCGTAATGTTTTTGGATGAACAAGGAGAAATCTGTCTTCAGGAAATTTTTGATGTTTTCTAGTATGGTGGATATCCTGGGAGCAAGATATCGATAGGTTACAATGAAAGGGAAGAACAGTATGCGAAAAGGGGTGAGGATGAATTTTTTGATGTGGGACCTGATTGCTTTGTGTCTGTTTTTTCTGTCGAATGCTTGGTTGTGGGAATGATAGCCGGCATGGATCTTTTCTATCTCTCTGTTGAACTCCTCTTCAAGCTTTCTTTCCTGGATGAGCTGGTCTTTCTCAGAAAGTTTTACTTGCGGTTTTTTCTTTTTTTGTTTTCCTTCCTCTTCATCATCTATCTTCACTTCCTGGTTGCGGATGAGAGAGAGCTTTTTTAGGTACTCCTTCATTGCTTTGTCTTTCGTTTCTTCATACCATGTGTTTATCTCGTCTTCATTTTCCATGGTGGGCAATTTTCTCTTGTATGTCGATGCATGCGGAATAGACCATCCTTTTTTGGTCTGGGGTGAGGCGGGGATAGAGCCGGGTGATGTTGGTATAAGCAGTCAGGGCGTGGGCAACATCGCCGTTGCGAAGGTGCTCATACGCTTCCTGGATTAAGGCATAGGTATTGTCCATGTCTGAGCCTTCTCTGACCTCTTCTAGTTCATCCTTCACCCGTTTTATCACCCGTTTGACCCTTTCGATGTCATCTTTGTCATAAGTGACTTTTGCCATCTTGAGTGTCGGTGCAAATTCGAGTGCTTTCATCTCTGCAATCCTGGTGTCCTTCCCTTTCTTCCGAACTTCGCTCACCTGCTGCATGAGATCAGTAAATTCATCTTGCAGTCCGCCAAGCTCATCTTCAATCTCCTGAACTTCCTTGCGTTTGATGATCATGTTGCTTCCTCCTTCTTTTTATCCCCTCCCTCTGCTTCCTTTGCGACTTTCTCTTTTAATTCCTGCATTTTTTTCAGGAATGCATCCTTCTCAAGGATGGGCCTGAGCTCTTTCTCGATATCTTCCCTTTTGAACGCTTTCTTCACCCAGTCAGCAATCATGTTTTGTTTTTCATTTACTGCAGCTTGGAACTTTTCTGCTTTCATGGGGATGAGTTCGCTGATAAGGCCATCAAGACTGATGACAAGTGTTCCATCAGGGAGGGTGAGTGAAACATCTGGTGAGGCTTCTGTCTTGAAGGTGAATTTCTCCTCTTCTCCCCGGTCTGCCATGATCTTTTTCTTTGCAACATCCTGCTCCGCTTTTAGTTTTCTTGCCTTTTCCATCTCCTCGCGAAGCACGACTTCATCGATGAGTTCGAGCTCTTTTTGTTTTGGGGTTTTGCCGAGTTTTTGCCATGCCTTATCAATCCTTGGAGTTAATCCTTCAAGATATATCTTGACCATGTTGAAGTTGCCTGATTTTACTTTGTCCTTTGACAGCTTCAGCTCAAGGCGAAGGTCAAAAACATCTATTTTGTTTTCTTCAAGCTGGTCGAGAGAATACTCAAGGTTGTCAATGATCTGGTTGTATTTGTTGTATTCTGCCAATTCCTCATCAGTCAGCCTGATGACACTGTGGAGGATAGGCCTGAATTGAATGTAGTAGGGAATGCCGTTGTTGAATTTATTGTTTTGTACCATGCCAGTGCCGACGGGTGATTTGATGAGCTCCTGGATATAGGATTCTCCATACTTCAGCTTGATGCGATTAAGGTCCCCTTCATCTCGTGTTTTCATTTGCACTTCTGTGTTGATGTTTGCCTTGATTTCCCCAACGAAATCTGAGAGAACCTGTGAAATGAGCATAACCCCAATTCCCCACTTCCTAAACTCTCTGCATGACCGTTCGATTTGCAAAAAGCCAGACCCGGATCCGCCGAATTTTGGCAGGATACGATGGATTTCATCAAACGCGAGCATTTTTGTCAATCCTCTTGTCTCTTGCAGGTTGGAGCTAAAGATTTCGCGAACGACATTCGCAACAAAAAAGTCCATGTCTTTTGGATCAAGTTTGTTGAGAGTGAAGATCTGGATTTCTCCCGGTTTCATATATTTTAGGAGATTGATCTTTTCCCGTGCACTCTCTATTGCCCGAACGTTTCCTGGGAACGCCCGGGCCTCTGATTTCTTCATCCCATAGATGGGGTAGAATTCGAGCATCTTCTTGTCTTCGAGCTTGCGAAGCATCCCTGACCATTGGGCTGTTGGGTCAAAGATGGCAACAGCGACATTTTTCAGGAGGCATTCTTCTATGATCACTTGGGCTGAGATGGATTTTCCGCCTCCAGTGGATCCAGCAACGATCGTGTGGACAGTGAGGCTGTCCATGTCAAAATAAGCTTTCTTGTCGGTCTCGGCTATTCTTCCAACGGTCAGGGATCTATCCCCTGGCTGGGGCAGTTTGTCATATTCGACCTTGACATGGAATCGCTTGTTTGCTTCAATGTGTTTTTTAATGATCTTAAAGATAATGAATCCAAGGAGGATAAGAGCGAGGATAAGGATGATCACCCATACAGGGACCTTCCCAAACAGCTTGTGCTTATACAAAGGTACACTAACGACAAGGAAGGTGCTCGTCTGTGCCTCTTCACCGAAATATTCAGCAGTGACCTCCAGGATATAGTCTCCAAGCTCAAGGTCTTTTGGGATGTCAATGCTTCTGATAAGGGAATTTGCTCCTTTGATGAGGACATCTTCCTCCTGGCTCAGCATGTTTTGGCCCTCGATGAGCTCTTCTGCGCCAGAACGCTTGAGGGTGTAGATCAGTGTCGCGTTGAACTCTGTCTCTGCATTCAGAGAGGTGGTAAATAACCTAAATACATACTGTCTGCCGGTATACACGTTCTCCTGCATCTCCTTGATCTCAAGCATCAGCCAGCTTCCTTTTGACTGCTCTTTTGGTCTAGCAGTGATAGTGATCGGGATGGTAGTTAGCGTTTCCCCATCAATGATGAGCTCGCCAGAGTTGTTTGCAGAGAGGTTGAGGGAGAGGAATTTGAGGTTGACAGATCGTATGCTTTTCCCGGGGATCATGAGGAGTGTTTCATTGATGAGTGTGTTTCCTTCAATGGCTCCACTCACCCGAAGGTTGAGCGCTATGGCGCCGTTTTGGATGTTTGTTATGTTGATTGTCTGCTCAGTAAAACCTCCAAAGCCTGCATCTTGGGTGTTCTCTAATCCTTGGATGATTTCTATCACCTTTTCTATCCGGCCGGGGGCCACCTCATATTGTTGGGCATGGACAAGAGAGGAAAGGGAGATGATAAGGCAGATACAGACAACGAGCAGGATGGTTGTTTTCATAGGCTGAGTCCTTTTTATAAGTTGAGTCTTTTTCATAGGCTAAGTCTTGCCTCACTTCGTTCGATGAATATGCGTGCTCCTTCGACTCGGTTCTTGGCAAGCAGCATAAATGCGATGGCAAGGTCATTGCCAATGTCAAAGGCAGTATCATCTTTCCTCCGTCTGAGGAGAAGCAAGAGGTGCTCGATGCGTTGATGGAGCTGGTAATGGTTATGGATAGCCTGCTCTGTCAATTGCTGCTGATCATGGAGCACTGGGCGTATCTTGACATGGTGGCTCCCTGAGATAATGCATTCCCCAGGAGCAAGACTTGCAGTCCGGTATGAAGCCTTATCAGAGATATTCTTGAGCTGGATATGTGTCTTTGTCGGAAAATGTGTTTCTTTTGTTGTGCTAATCAGTATCGCTCCGATGCCAAGGCCAGCTATCTTATCAGGATGGAGTAGTGATGCAGTGGCTGAATGGAGGCATCCTTCTTCGAAGATAAGGACGGTTTGGAGATTATTCTCCTGTTCTGCATGTTGTAGGATGTCTTGGGTCGCAAGATGGACAAATGGCTGCACTTCCAGCGGGTCTAGCTTATTGAGTAGGACGATGCTGGCATGGCCCCTCTTTCTGATGATCTTTTGTTCAGGAGAGAAAATTGGTTGTATGATAGTCCAGAACCCTTGTGCTTTTTTCAGGTGAAATGGCCTGTATTTTTGTTGTTTGGTAGTGCATGGCGAGATGAGCCCTGTCCATGACCTGTCCATATCAAAGGCGATGATACTAATGTTCCTCATCAGCAGTTCTTCGGCAATGACCTTTGCAGTATGGGTCTTTCCGCTCCCCGCAGCGCCGCTGATACTCATCTGTCCAAGGAGAGAATGTTGTGGGAGGTGAAACATTTTTTCTCCTTCCTTGCCTATAGAGAGGTGTGTCATCCTAGTTTTGCTTTGAGAGCATTTGCTTTTTGGTAGATATCATTCTTTGCATCCGCAGGTGCATTTTTGTAGAGCTCGAAGATCTTTTGGTAGCATCCTTGCGCGGTTGCCTTGTCCCCTTTCTTGAGCGCTTCTTCTGCCTGGAGGACAAGTATATCCCATTCCTTCTTTTCAGGAGGGTTTGCGCCAGGTGGGCTATTCGCCGCTGGTTCTGCTGGCTTTTCTTCTGGTTTTTTTACTTCTCCCTCATCAGTATAGAGCTCTATTTCTCGTTTCTTTGGTGTCTTTCCGATCTTTTTCCAGAAGGCATCGATCCTTGGCGTGAGCCCTTCGAGGTAGATTTTGACCATGTTGAAATTCCCTGATTTGATCTTGTCTGATGCAAGCTTCAGTTCTAGTTTCAGGTCAAACACGTCTTGTCCCATCTCCTCGAGTTGTTTGAGTCCGTATTCAAGATCCCAGACGATATCATTGTATTTTGCATACAGCTCTAGCTCATCATCCGTCAGTCGCTCGACGCTGTGCATGATCGGCCTGAACTGGACAAAGTATGGCTTGCCATTGTTCCATGCGGAATTTTGCACCATACCAGAGCCGACAGGTGCCTTGATCGATCCTTGCACGTATTGTTCTCCATATTTCATCCTGATCCTTTCCATGTCCTCTTCATCCCTGGTCTTCATCTGGATCTCTGTGTTGATGTTTGCCTTGATTTGTCCGACGAAATCTGCCAATACTTGCGAGACGAGGATGATGCCAATGCCCCACTTTCGAAACTCCCTGCAGCATCGCTCGATTTGGATAAAGCCCCCGCCAGACCCGCCGAATTTTGGGAGGATACGGTGGATTTCATCGAAGACGAACAGGTATTCAAGCTGGCGCTTTTCTTTGAGGTTGCTTCTGAACACTTGCTTGATTGTGGCCTCGACGAACTTATCATAATCTTTTGCGGGAAGCCTATTAACGGTGACGACCCACACCTCCCCTGGTTTTGCAAAGGAAAACACGTCGATCTTTTCCCGATAGTCCTTTATGACCTTGATGTTTCCTGGGAAGGCCCGCGCATCTGTTGGTTTCATGCCAAATTCTGGATAGAGAGAAAGGAAGTGCTTATCGACGCATTTTCTGAGCATCCCTGTCCATTGTGCCGTCGGGTCAAAGATGATGACTGCAACACCTTTGAGGAGGCATTCCTCTATGACGACCTGTGCTGAGATGGATTTTCCCCCTCCAGTGGATCCTGCAACGATGCTATGGACCGTGAGTTTGTCCATATCAAAGTATGTCATCTTTGTCGTTTCAGCAACCTTCCCGACAAAAATATTTCTTGGCCCTTTCGGGGGCAGGGTATCATAGTCGACCTGTACATGGAACCTTTTTGCCGCTTCTTGCTTCTTCTTGATGATGACGAATGCAAGGTAGCCAACAGCGCCAAGGACAATGAGCAAGAGCACAACCCACACGGGGATGGCTCCAAAAAGCTTGTACTGGAGAGGTGAGGTGGTCACTTCGAAAAGTGCTGATGCTGATGAGGTAAAATCGAAATAGTTTGCTTCGACATTGAGGATATATTCTCCGGTCTCAAAGTCCTTTGGTATGTCATATTCTCCAAGCAGTGTTGTGAATGTCTTCAATCGTGTTTCTTGGGGTGCCAGGATAGCGAGCACTGTCCTATTGATGTCCTGGATCGTGAAATTCAATCGAACGTCGTATTCTTGGTCGGTGAGCAGGTTTCGAAGGTCGACTTTATATCTGAGCTTCTTGCCTTTTCTGACCTCTTTTTTCATGACATCTGTCCTGAGCATGAGTGCATTGACCTCAACTTCCTGGTCGGTCACGTTGAGGGTGATTGGCATCTCATAGTCAAAGGCGCGGGAGAATGTCAGCGTGCCATCAAAGTTGCCAAGATCATTGCCAAGAAGTCTTACCACAAATTCTCCCCGTGAGAGCTTTGGCACGACTACTGTTGTCGTGGAGAGGGAGATATAGGGGGCAACATCGCCAGCTACATCGAGCACAAGCTCCATATCCCTCTGCATGAAATTATACACTGAGACTGTCTTTTCAGCAAATGAGCCAAGGCGAAGTTTCTGCTTGATTTCTGATGGTGAGATGTAATAATCTACTTTTGCTTCTTCGACGACCATCTGCCGTGGCTGCTGTGTTGTTGGTGGCCGCTGCCGTTGGCTGGATTGTTGTTGCTGGATGACAACTGCTGGTGCCTGGTCTATTTTGATTGGTGTCAGGGCGATGTTTGTAGTATAGTTGTAGCTTTCATTGTAGGTGCTCAGGTTCACTGATGATTCATATCCATCCTTGAATGCGATGAGGTAATGCGTCCCTGCAGAGAATTCGAGGAAGTAGTTGCCGGTGGCATTTGTCGATGTGATAAGCCCTGCAATGCTCACGGTAACATTAGAGAGCAAATCATTTGTTTCAGCATCTGTAACGATACCTTGAATCATTGGGCGTATCATTCCTGGCACATAGATTGAGAAATGGTCTGTTGTATAGGAGAGTGTGTTTTGTGTTTCATCTCTTAGTATGGTCTGCGTGTCCCATGAGCTTGAGTTTTCAACAAAGAGGTAAAGCCCGACACTTGACTCATTGTAGGGTGCGGGAATTAATGATTCATTATAGGTAAACACGTACGTAACAGAAGATATTGTGCTTGTGTTGATGTTTGTAGAGATCTCAAGGTAATTCCCCACAAGGCTAAAGTCCGGGATAGGTGTTGTTGCAGGATTTTCAGTGTATTTTCTCAGATCAATTTTTGCATCAATAATATTCTCAGTCGCTGTAATATACATCACGAGAGAGAAATTGCCAGAGAAATTGACGAGGGTTGGGATATTTGCGCTGAGGTTGAGGATAAGTTCCTGTTCTTGGACAAGACCGGTAATATTTGAAAGAAAAAAGGTGAGGGTGGAAGTGTTAGATTCAGTAATAGTGGTTTTTCTTACCAAGTCGTTGTAGCCATCTTTGTGGGCAAGAATGAGATAGTCCTGTGCGGGAAGGGAAAACTCGTACTCGCCTGAGCTATTCGTTGTTGTATTATAAATGAGTGCATCGATGGTAGCGTTAGCAAGGCCAATGCCTGTCTTCGCATCATAGACTGCTCCCTTGAGGGTTCCATTCCTCCTGAATTCTCCATAGAAGGGATCCAGGGTGAAGTTGAAGGTGATATTTCCCATGGCAGGCATCGATAAGTTGCCCACATATGTCTCAAATCCTTGTTTTATTGCGTAGAACGTATGGTCCCCATAGGTGATATCAGTCATGCTATAGTTGCCCAGGGTTCCTGTGGTCGCCTGCTTGGTATCCAGATAGATGGTGACATTTTCAAGTGGATCACCTGTCAGGTTGTTTGTTACATATCCCGAGATTGTTCCGTTGTCATAAGCAGCTGAAATCGGCTGCAAAGTAAAGTTATGGGTAGTGTAATAGCCCCCTGAGACTGTAAGGTTTGCAACATATGTCCCGTACCCTGCTTTGACGCCGACAAAATTATGTGTTCCACGATAAACCCTGATGGTAAAGTTTCCATTTTCATCTGTGAAGTTTGTAGATCCATATGCTGACACCGTGACATTGGGGAGGGGCTCTAATGTGACGTTGTGTTTAGCATAGCCGGTGATAAAACCATATTGGGGTTGGAGAGAAGCATTTCTGTACGTAACATTTCCTGGAACGAGTGTGACGGTGTCAAGATAGATGTCATATTCACTTTTGTATACGATGATTGATTGGTTCCCTGGGGTGGTGAAGAGCTGGTAGGTGCCGTTGATTGTCGTGGAAGTAATTGCAGTTCCAACCTGGACGGTTGCATCCGCAATGGTCTGATTCGTGTTGGCATCAGTCACAACACCTTGGATTTCTGCCGTTGTTTGGGTCATGGAAAAGTTATAATTGAGAGGCTGGTTTGCGGTAAGGGAGATAATGTCCGTGTATTGTTGGTAATTGTCGAGCGTGCCGATAAAGAGGTTATTCCCTTCTCGTGCATAAATTGAATAATTTCCTGCAGCATCGCTTGTGGTGGTAAACTCGCCGCTGATATTAACGATGACATTCTCAAGTGGGGCCCCGGTCGTTTCATCAGTGACCATGCCAAACACTTTCACCAGGAAAACTGCCGTGCAGTTTCCAAAGGGGTCAGTGATAGGGTCTCCATAGATATAGTAGGTTCTATTGATTGACCCGTAGGGGATGGGAATCATTGTCTGGAAGTTGTATAATCCCCCATCATACCCTATCGCAAGCGTGTTGATATCAGTCCCAAAGAGGAGGTTTCCTGCAGCATCTTTGAGGACCCACGCATTAAAGTCTGTTCCGTTTGGGAGATTCTTTTGTTTTGTGTACGTGGCAATCGTGCTGATATTGTCTCCTCCAAGATTGACAGTGGTGGTGTTGAGGTAGGTATTGTTTGGTGATTGGTGTGCTGAGACTCCTTCAAGTGAAGCATTCACATATGCTTCGACATCAGCTATTGTCGCTGCGCTCACTGGGTACTCGATTAGCTGATACCACGTTTCTGAGATGTAAAGGTCATTCCCTGAACTGCCAAGGCAGTCGAGCACGGGGTTGTAGTTTTTAACATCACCACCTGATAAGTTCACGATGTTTGTGTCAAGGTCATGGAAAAGGTCGAGGGTAAGGATGCCATTTAGGCCCGCCCATATTTCTGCTGTCTCCTCCTGCTCAATCCCGATATGGTATATCATGCCCGCGCTCCCATTCAACATATACCCGACAAATCCTGTGTAGCTGCCAAGATAGACAAGGCCGCCGACAGCTATCGCTATAAGCAGGAACACGAATGTTCCATAGACATACTTGTTATCAAATGCGTTGCTTCTTGCCATGAACTGCCTTTGCTTGAGGATTCTTCCTCTTTGTGTGCCTCTTATAAGTGATCCAGATCGTGCTGTGGGATCGGCAAAGGTGCCCTGAGATCTCGATGAAGCTCAGGTGTTGCTCCTCTTTAAGATGCACAACAATGGCTTCTAGGACCGGTTTATCCCTGTCTTTTAGGATTAACAGCGGAAATGATGGGAGGGGATTAGAGGAAAGGAATGGAGCTGGCTCTTTTTTCCTTGCATGCTGGTATGTGGTATAGATGGTAGATGGCTGTCTTTCAAGCTCACTTGCAATCTCCTTTACCTTCATGCGTTTATTCTCGATGAGGTACTTAACGATTGTTTCAAAGCAGCTCAGCCGTACAGAAAAGATAGATAGGGGTATCCTGGGATCATCTTTTTGAGCCAGAAATTGCTGTATTGTTTCAGGGGAAAGGTTATGGTGCTCTCTGAGATGGGAGATGATGATACCTAGCAGGATGTCAGTGGAGCTTTGTTGTTCATTCCTTTGTTGTTTCATGCAGTCCACAGAGTAATTTATTATTATATAATGATTTTTTATGTAGAAGTAAGTTTTTTCTTTATAAATCTTTCTATAAGATATCATAAAAATTACTAAGAAATAATATATTATTATTAAAAATTACTATAAAATAATGAAAAATAACTATAAAATACAAAACATTGTTTAACATGTTTCATGATCCTCCTTGATGGGAAAAGGTCATTGAGAAGGTTTTTTCATGAGCTCCAGAAGCTGGGAATACACGCGTTCACATAAAGGATGGGTCTGCTGTTTTGCAGCAGGGGAGAGCTGCTTGTAGATCTCCTGGATCTTTGTATATCCCTCCCTTGCTTCATCTGTCTTATCTTCTTTTACAAGCGCTTCGACTTTAGTTATCTGTTGGGTGAGTCGTATGTTCAGTATGGTGTTATACAGCATATCAAGCTCGTTGAATATCCTATCCTTCTGGTTTGGAGAGAGCTTCTCGTTATAGATATCCATGGCTTTATGGTATGATTCATCTGCAAGGTCAGGTTTGTTTGCCTCAAGATATTCCCTGCCCTCAGCAATAAGATTCTTTACCGTCTTCACATGGCCCTTCAAGGGCATGATTCCGGCAAGTTTCTCTTTTATCTTTTCAAAAGGATTGAGTTTGTAAATTTTTGCGTGAAGCTCAAACTGGAGGAATGCATAAATGATGAGGAGTATGATGATGATGGCAATCTCAAGGGCAAGCCCCTTATTTTCTATCTTCTTGAATGATGAGACAACAGAATACCCGCTGATGAAGGAAAGGCTGCTCTTTTTATTTTCTGGGATGACAAAGAGTGCTGGGGAGATTTTTTTTACATCGCTCAAGCTCTCTGATGCTGGGAGGGTATAGGCGATGATGTCTGATGAGGAGAGATCAAACTCAATGACTGGATCCTCATCAATGATCGCATGCTTGCTGAGGAAATTGATTTCCTTTGCGTCCTGCGCGAGTTCTTTTGGGATAAACTCATAGTAGACCAGTCCTCTCATGTCCTTTGCAGTTGATATCTCCCTTTTGATGAGAAAGATTGTGGTCGTCTCACCAGACAGGTATTCCAGCTCGACTTTGTATGCTTCTGTCGGTGCCTGGAGTATAGCCTGCAAATTTTTGATGGTTTTGACAAATTCCAGTTCCTCCCGCTCCCGAAGGCTTGCATTCATGGAAGAAAGGTAGCGTGCAGTCAGGCTTTCGATGTCCTTTGCGCTGGTTGTTGCTGGAAATTCAAGGCTGTCTTGGACGGTTATATCAGCGATGGTCGTCTTCATCACTATGTCAATTGCTTCCTGGATCTGTTTTTCTTTTGCTGGTCTTTGGTCCTCGGGTATGCTCTCAAGGCTCCCTTTGTCCCTAGCTGCCCACGATACCCTTTTTCTTGCTTCGTCTAGGTTTTCGATGATCGAGAGCGCTCCGATCACAGTTTTTGTGTTTCCATATGCTTCACGTGCTTCTTTGAGGGAACTATCGATGATATCTAGCTCTTCTTGATATGCATTCTCCACTTGCGGGCTCTGCGTTTTATTTTCTTCTTCTTTTAATTCCTCGAGGAAACTTTCATTCTTCAGGGCTTCTTGCAGGATGTTGGAATAGTTTGAGAGGACAGTTCCCTTCGCAAAGAGGGATGGCTTGTCCGCTCCTTTCTTCAATGATACGCCAATCTCCTCGTTGCTTGCGATGTTGATTGTTCCCCAGAATGATTCATACCCGTTTGCCTTGATGATAATGTCGTGGGCTCCTCGGAGGGGCTGGAACGATGCTTTTCCAGTGTCTCCTGTTGTCCCATAGTCATCCGCGATCGTGATGCGGGCATCTTTTATGGGCTCGCCCGTGCTGTTATCAACAACCGTGAGCGTGAGATCATAGCGGTACCTAACGTCGATTCGTTTTGTCTCAACAGCAATATTATCTGATTCGTCCTTTACTGTCAAGGAGATGACATAGTAGCCGTCGCTGGTGAAGGGGTGGACGACCTTTTCTGCAGTGGAGGTCGATGAGTCGCCAAAATCCCAAGCATATGTCTTTGTGCCAATGCCTCCTCGGACAACTGCGCTAAACTCTATCTTTTCATTGACCCCGATGACACTGTTGTTCGTCGTCACGATGGAGACATGGAAATCATTGTTTACATCATAGCTTGTCTTCACTGTCTGGGTCGCCCCATTATAAGTCAAGACCCCTTCGATCATGTATGTGCCAGGGTGATGCGTGGAGTTGAGTGCTTCTACGATGGGATAGTCCTGGTTCGCATATGTTTTTGTCCATGTCCCTCCAAGAGGGTCAGTGATGAGCAGGAAAACTTGGGAATTATAAGGTGCGGTGATGATGAAATACCCCTGTTCTTTCATGTCATATTCCGGCTTGTTCGTCGTGATCGTGAAATTCTTGTTCACATCAATGAGGAAAGTTTGTGTGCTGCTTGTATTCGCATTTTGGGCTTCATCCCCGCACGTCACAGACCAGGTGTATGTGCCATTCGCAAGGTTTGTGGCATTGATGAGCTTGTTTATCCCCGGGACAACATTCCCAAGGCCGGATGTTATGTTGTTGAGGGTGTAATTGCAGGAGAGTATGCTTGCATGGTTGTCTGTGGCAGTAAAGTTGAGCCCGATCCAATTGGAAAGAGAAAGCGTATTGTTTGGGGTAATGAGTCCAACAACAGGATCCTCCAGGTCAGCGATGAACTGTCTTGTTTCACTGTTCTCCATGTGGGTGTTGTTTGCAGCGCAGCGAAGATACCATGTGTGGGTGCCATCCTGGATATCATCAGTATAGCTGATGCTGTTTTGGGTCGTTGCATCAATGTTGGCGAGGGCAATCACACTGTCGATTGTGAGGTTGCACCTAACTGAAGGGTAGGAAGCATTGTACTTCACCTCAAACGTGAAAGGGATAGTGCCAATGACATAACTCATGTTTGCAGGAGAGAGCAGGCGGATGTTGATGTCCGGCTCGAGGAATGATGCGAATGGGTCTATCATGATCACGACATCAAACTGCTGTGTTGAGAGATGTGGCACAATCCAGGTGAGCGCATCTATCATCCCATCACCAGTATTGTCGATATAGGTCAGATTGATTGAAGGATTTTCTGTGACATCAACTCTCTCGCCGTTGATGGTCCAGTAGAGCCTGATAAGGTCTTTTGGTGTTTCTTTTATCTTGGTCCTGGTGAGCACATCTTTGTATTCATATTCTCCCTCATATTCCGGATCGCTGGAGATGGTGATTTGTTTGCTCCATTCCTTTTCATTTTCAGTGGGTTTTTGTTCTTTTTGTTCTGGCGCTTTTGTCTCGAACACGATTACATACCCATCCGCGTCTCCTTCAATGAGCAGCTCTACTTCTTTTTCTTCTAGGCCAGCTGCCCGTTTCATCTTGGCAACAATCCCTCTGCTTTCTCGCTCAAATGAGGCAAGGGGTTTGATGCTCTCTTCTGTTTTTACCTGGACCTGATTTTTATCAAGAGGATGTTCTTTATCATCGGTAATCTCTTTGATATCGGTGATGGTAGCTGAGGTAATAATTGAAGTGTTTGTGATCGTTCCGCTCTCCCGCTCAACTCTTTTTTCCCAGATGACTGGTTTTCCCACCTCTGTTTGAAGTGCTACGGGGAGATCACTTTTGGCAGGTGATGGTTCTTGTATTTCGGTGGGGGGGCTCTCAACAATGAACGTGTTTGGTTTGACAGTTGAAATGTTTGAATCATTTGTCTGGTTTGTTAGGAGAGCATGTTCCTGTTTTCCCTGCAAAGCAGGAATGATCGACTCAGAGGTTCCTTGTATTTCATCTTTGTTTTTCTCAGTTGATGGAGCTGCCAGGATTTCTTGTTGAGCATTTTCTGGAAGGGCAATAGTATCAGGAGAAGAAGCCAACGGTTCCTCAGTCATCACGGCGGTGATATCTTGGCTGACTGTTGTTGTATTCGTGAGCTTATCCCTAATGACTGTGAACATCGCATGGGTCTTGAGGATAAGGTTTTGGTAGTAGATGGATGCAAGGACGATATATGACCCTTCATGCAGATCTTGCGGAAGAGCAAGGGGGTATTCCATAGGATATTCCCTGCCTGCAGGGATCTTGATGTAATGCTTGATGCCGTCCTGGTCAAAGTAGAGCTCCACTTCAGAATCTTTCGGCGCAGCGATAGTGAGGGTGACATCTTCTTCTGAACCATAATTATCTTTGTCTGTGTCTACACTAAAGATGGTGCCGCTTATCTCATTGAGTAAAACTTTGTCAGAAGAGATGATTCCCTTGTCTAGCAACGTTTTTAGGTCAAGGGTTTGTGTCACATTCTGCTGGGGTGGTGGTATGACCGGAGGAGGAATGATTGTTTCATTCTCTATTATGGTGTTGTTTTGTTGGACAAAGACAGTCTCATCGCGCGTATCGGGGCTTCCTCCTAATGAACTAGATGAGCCTCCTGAGCTAGAACTGCTACTTGTTGTTCCTCCACTAGATGAGCTTGTTGTTCCTCCGCTTGAACTTCCTGAGCTAGAACTACCACTAGATGAGCTTCCTCCAGAGCTGCTTCCTCCAGAGCTTGATGTTCCTCCTGAACTGCTTCCTGACGATGATGATCCCGAGCTTGATGATCCTGATGAGCTGCTTCCTCCGCTTGAACCCCCTGAGCTTGAACTGCTACTTGATGTTCCTCCTGATGAGCTTCCACTAGAACCTCCAGAGCTTGATGTTCCTCCTGATGAGCTTCCACTAGAACCTCCAGAGCTTGTTGTTCCTCCTGAACTGCTTCCTGACGATGATGATCCAGAACTTGATGATCCTGATGAGCTGCTTCCTCCGCTTGAACCCCCTGAGCTTGAACTGCTACTTGTTGTTCCTCCACTAGATGAGCTTCCACTAGAGCCTCCTGAGCTTGAACTTCCCCCGGATGAACTGCCACTTGATGTTCCTCCTGATGAGCTGCTTCCTCCAGAGCTTGATGTTCCTCCGCTGCTCGAACTTGTTGTTCCTCCTGATGATGAGCTAGATGTTGTTCCGGATGATGATCCACCACTTGATGATCCTGTCCCGCCAGAACTACCTGTTCCTCCTGAGCTGCTTCCTGTTCCGCCTGATGATCCAGTCCCGCCGCTTGATGATTCTGTTCCTCCAGAACTAGATCCACCACCATCATCAGAGCTCCCACCAGAATCTCCGCTCGAGTCCCCACCATCACTTGTATCCTGGGCAACCAATCCTGGAATGATAATTAGTAAGATGATGGACAAAAGGACAAGTTCCCGGATAATTTTCTTATTCATCTTTATGGAACATCTCCCTGATGGTTTCGAGTTCTTTGATCAGTCCTTCCTGATTTTTTTTGATGACCTCTTCACGGTAGCTTTCGCTGATCTCTTTGCGGAGCCGTTTGAGATGATACGCTTGCGGATCCTTGTATTCGAGCCATTTGTCCCGTACAATGCTTCGTATCGCTTCAGAAAGATCGAGATAATGGTCTTTATCAGAACAAGTTTTGAGCTCTTTGACAAGAGATTCTGGCAGTCTGAGTGATACCAAAGAGTTTGCCATGCTTAGGTCCTGTTTGTTTTCACATACTCCCGGACAAAGTTTCTGATAGCTTCTGACCTGCTATCAAAAACACCTTCTTTGACGAGAGAATCAAGCCAAGAAATGATTTGGTCCGGAAGTCTGACGTTCACAACTTTTATTTTTTGAGTCATTGTATGTTTAATGTATTACATATGTTTGATATAAGTATTATTTAAACCTTTTCATCCATGAATGTAATACAATTGTATGATCTATGTATGTTATTTATGTATCACTCGTATTTTAAAAAAATAGAATAATAATATATATGATACTTGTAAGATAATTGTATGATATTTATATGACATAAATAACTCCACAATAGTCAAACAATAGTCAGAATCATTTCACAAGAATAAGTTCTATTTGCGGGTATTAACCCACCATTATAGGGAAAACTAACATTTATATAGTCGTATAAGAATAGACTCCTAAGGGGGGTAAATGTAGATGGTTATGTTATTTGATATCTATAATCTGCCGGATGACATCTTTGAAGTTGTCTTTGCGACAAAGCAGCAGATCATCGTTGGTAAGCTTCTGGTAAACTATATGAAAGAACGTGGTCGTGAGATCTCAAAGACCGAAATGTCAGAGCTGGCAACAAGGCTTCATGATGGAAAGGTCGTAGCACAGCTCGATGATCCTGAGTATAAGGGCAAAACGGTGCGGCTTACCTATAATAAGAGGCAATTCTACAATCGAATTCTCACTCCGATGAAGGCGATGGGTCTCATCGATTATGACCTCTACAAAAAGACCTACAAGCTCTCTGACCGGTTCACAAAGGCGATGACTGACCTGAGCCGTCAATGGGCTGAGGAATTAAAGAAGGAAGCAGTTCCAACAAACATGGGCCGTTCGTGATCTCTCGGGACGATTAAGTATAATTCATTCAAAAAGAGGTGAAGAAAAATGGTTTTGGATTCCTTGCAGGTTGTATTAAGCGTTGTTATTGGGATGCTGGCGGCAATTGTCTACATATTAAGAGTTCTTTTCTCTATTGATAATAAAGTGAACAAGATCATGGAGCACTTGAACATTAAAGAAAAATAATTTCACACCCGTTCAACAACATTTATATACCCCTTGAACAGTATAACTATTGAAGGGGGTGATTGTCATGATTTCATGGTTTTGGATATTTCTGATCGTAGTGTTTTTTCTCGCAGGCATACGGATCGTTCGCCCGACTCATAGGGGGATTATTGAACGATTCGGTAAATACCAGAAACTAGCTAATCCCGGTTTCCACTGGATAATTCCCTTAGTTGATCAGCTATACAGAATCAACATAACCGAGCAGATGGTCGATGCAGAACCTCAGGAGATTATAACCAACGATAATCTGAACGCGCGGGTGGATGCACAGGTGTATTTCAAGGTAAAGAATGATGAGGCATATATCAAGGCATCGCAATATAATGTATTCAATTACCAAAATCAGATCGTCAATCTCGCACGGACAACGTTGAGGAATATTATCGGTACGTTGACACTCAAATCCGCAAACAGCGAACGGGACAAGATTAACAATGAATTGTTGAAGAACCTCAAGCAGCAGACTGCTGATTGGGGGATTGAGGTTGTTCGAACGGAACTCAAGGAGATTGATCCTCCAAAGGATGTTCAAGACACAATGAATAAGGTTGTCAAGGCGGAAAATGAAAAGATTGCCGCAAAGGACTATGCTCTCGCCAAGCAAACTGAAGCTGATGGTATCCGGATGGCAAAGATAAAGGAAGCAGAAGGAACAAAGCAGGCAAGAATCCTGGAGGCTCAGGGGCAGGCAGAATACATCAAGCTTGTCAATGAGTCTGCGGATAAATTCTTTGTTGGCAATGCACAGATCCTCAGAAAGCTGGAGACCGTTGAGAAATCATTGAGCCAGAATACAAAGATTGTAGTTCCGACCGATACTGAGCTTGTCAATGTCATTGGCAATCTTGCAGGGGTAATGCCTCTCCCACAGGGGAAAAAGACAAAAGGAGAGTAATTCTCCTTTTCAATTCTTTATTGAAAATTTCGGGTTCAATACCCCTGCCTTTAGGCCGAAATTTTCAATTTCAAAAACCCGTCTATCAAGGCGAGGAGCGCAATACCCTGCCCTTGAGGGCAAGGTGAGCTCCGAGCGACGGGTTTTTGTTATTTTCTTCTACCTTTTTTTCTCTTTAATTTTTTGGACACTTCTAATTATTTTTCTGTCTATCCATTCAGTTCCGCATAGAAATAATATGGTGTTGTCGTCGTGTCGCCTTCATGCCCGTTCTCCCCGACGATCATCTGGAAGTTCCATGTTCTATTATCGAATCCAACAGCGCCGTTCTTTGTCAATACTGCTGTATAAATTAGATTCTGGTTTGCAGCATCATAGAGCAGCAATTCATAAAAGTCAGGGGATGGTGTTCCGCTGATGTTGTTGAGCTGTCTCATCGGGCAGTTTCCGGTGATCTGGTTTGTCCCTGCATAAAAGTTCGGATAGGAGGAATTGACCAGGAACGTTTCATTCACACCGTCAATATCATCCGCATTCATCCCAAGGCTCGTTTCCAGTTCTGAGAGGGTAAAATAGGATTCTCCAGATTCATAGTCATAGCATCCGATATTGCCATCGCTAAAGTCGATCGTGCCGGTTGACACATACACTTCTCCTTCCGGCAGGGTAACATCCCAATCAATAAGGGTATGGTTCCATGCATCGCCGAGGATGAGCTGGCCGGTAATGTTGCCAAAATAACCTTGCCATGACTGGGTGGTTGTCTGGCCGGTGATGGAGAGCTCAGTGACATTTCCTGCCACGGCTTCAATGCTAGCAGCACTCATCAGCACTCGAGTGCTTGTATTTGTCGCATTGATGAAGCTTGGTCCTTCTGGCTCACCAATAACGATAGTAAGAGAGAGGAGTATCATGAGGGCGAAGATGAGATGCTCCTTTCTCGTCACATTTTCTTCTCTCATGTTTTGTTCTTCCCCCGGCGGTATACTGTCCATACTGTTGTGTGGTCTCTCCTTAGCACATGCGCGATTTGGGTGAGATTCATCGACAGATCATCCTTGAGATACAGCACAAGAGATTCGAGTACGCTCGTCTTTGACCGGAAAATGGAAACAGGAACAAAAGATGATGATGAAGTGTTTAGCTGTTCTTTCTTTTTTTCTCGCGCGCGTCGATAGGTCACTGCAATCGGACCCTCGTTCCTGTTCAGTAATGCCGCTATGGTTCGGTAAGAATAGTTCCTCTGTTCTTTCAGGTAGGTGGTGATAGTCTCGAGAGGGGATAATGAATCATTGGAGAAGATTGATAGTGGCAGCAGTGGTTCTTTTTTATCATGTAAACGTTCCTTCACTATCTCAAGAACTTCTTCAGCAGCAAGTCCCTGCTCTTTCTCGAGGAGTACTATATCTTTCTCTATCCGTGAAATGATCTGTTCGCGCGAACCACCCATTAAATACTATGTAGGTAATAATAAGTATATAAAACTACTGAAAAAAAGAATACTATGTAGGTATATTATGATCTGAAGAGAAAGAGAGGAGCAAAACATGGCACTCAAGAAGTCTTTGCGAGTACCTTGACAATCCCTTTCCCGGCATCAACCTCAATACTATCCCCATCCTTGAAAAGCCAGGTAGCGTGTTGTGTGCCAATCAGGCAGGGTTTCTTGATTGTTGAATTGGGTGTCATACCCCGCCCTTTAGGGCGAGTGCCCAATTCTACACCAGAAATCCGCGTGTAGAAGCGAGGCACGTCATACCCCGACCTTCAGGTCTGGGTTAGTGTTGAGCAGCGGATTTCTGATTTCGCGGGCAACAATTGCAGCATGACAGAGTATTCCCCCGCCATCTGTCACGATTGCTGCGCAGGCATGCATCAGCGGTAAAAATTCTGGCCTTGTCATCCCTGTGATCAAAAGAGGTGTTCCTGGAAGGGTCTGATTTGGTCATAGAAAAATGTTTTATGTTCCCCCCTAAGGTCAGCGTAATACTCCCTGAGCAGGTGATATGTGCTCCGCGCCATTTGTTTTTCTCCTCTTTCAAGATGCAAGGACAGCCTATTGATCAGACGCTGCACCATCTGTGAATGGAGATCACCCAGAGCTGGCGGTTGTATTGGGGAGAAGGGAGGCCTTTTTTCGATGAGGAGCTGCGGCTCTCCAAGAAGGGCGCCGCCACCGATTGCATCATCAAATGACATGCCTGCTGCTTCGATCTGATCCTCGATTTGCTCGTCTTTTCCCCTGATCTCATCCTGCAGCGCAACAATGTCCCGATAGAGGTCATGCATTGAAGGGAACAATTCCTGCTGTTTTGCTTCCTTCAGTGAAAAAATTGCTTCGTATGCCTTTGTATAGGACTCATGTGCTTTTTCCAGTTCCTTGGCATTGAGATGTTCCCTTCCTTCAGCGATGTGCAGTGCTACCATCTCATCTGCCCTGATGCCCATCCGCAACTTATTTAATAATCGTTTCATGTTACAATTTGTTGTGGCAGTTCTTGCAAATCTTTCTTTTTCGGGGGTTCTTATGCCCGCAGTGTTCGCATTTCTTCTTTCTCATCGCCCCAATGATCAGGAGTATGAGCAAGAGGATGATGATATGGGGTGCATAATCGATGATGTCAAAGCCTTTTATCCTAAGGTCCAGTTGTCCTTCTATAACTTTCACAAGGGCATCTTCACGCTCCCCAAAATAGGTCCTTACTTTGATTGTAGGATTGTTAGTGATGTCTTCATCTCCGAATACTTCAGTTGGTATCTTTGAGATTCCAGTCTGGCCAGGAGGTATTTTCACGATATCTTGCGCGCCAAAAATGCGCCGCTCGCCAAGCAGGAACACATCATGCACCTCTGTCTGGGCATAGGTGTCAACTTCTCCTATGTTCTTGAGGTAGACAAGGAACAGGTTGTTTTTTCGGTCAAGCAAAATCTTTTCTATTTGGAGTTGAGACTCATCAGTTACACTAACAATTTCCACATCCATAGTGCCTGAAAGCACCCGTTCAAGAGAGTACCTCGCTTCACCGAAAATGACAAAGATATCCGTGCTGAGCGCTTCCCCGGTGAAGGGATCAACAGGGTACACGACCGTCTTCTCGCTGTTCCCTTCGATGAAAAGCGGGTCCACGTCTCCCATTACCTGTTCTTCGCCATTCTCTGATCGGACGGTGAATGTTGCTTTGAAGAAGACAGCGACTCCCTCTGGGTTGGTGTAAGTAACTTCAATCTGCCTGGTGATCTTATTGTACCTGATTTTAGAGATCTGAAGGTTAAATGGTACTTTTGGGAGGTAGAAGATATCCAGCCCTTCAATTTGTGCGACGGGTCCGGATGGCTCCCGTGCATTTCGTGCAAACTTGACAAAGGTGCTAATCCCTGTCTGTCGTCTGACAGTCGTGGCTGTGCCGACAAGATTATTTCCCACAAGGACTCCAACAGCTATGTTGCTGTTCTTGATGTATTCCTTGATCTTGTCTGGGACATTTTCCACACCTATAAAGAGAACCGGTTGCGAGCCTGACATTATCTCCGCTTCAACGACCTCTCCGTTTGTAAGCAGAACCTGTTTGGCATCGTTGATCTCCTTATACTTCTTGACGATGGCAACATTATTTGCGAACCTGTCTCCATCTTCGTTGATAGTCTCTGGATCATACTTCGAGAGCCGTTCCATCACTTCTCTGTCTACATGGCCATAGATGAGCACATGCTCTGGATTCTGGCTGGAAAGGAACCGGTCTACATCGGCGATGGTGTCTTGGTCAGCAAAGAGCACAAAAGACCTGGATACGATAGCATAGGGGGCAACTGCTATAGCATTATATCCATAGAGCGGATCAACGATAACATACTGGTTGATATCAGTGAGCCGAGCTGCAAGGTCAATGGTGATCTGGTCAGAAACAGTCTCTTTTGCAGTAAATCCATTTCCTTCAATGATGCTTTTATAACCGATAACCTGTGGCCTTGATTTTGAGCTGATGGCCTCAATGGTAAATGCAGCCGGATCCCATTGGTTCAGGATGACTGGTGCATGCCTGTCGCTGACAATGAACGCAGGGACTTTTTGTGCGAGATAGCCATACTGCATGACAGAATACACATCTTTCCAGTCCTTAGAGTTAGAAATCACCACCTCAGCATTCTGGGCGCTGGCATAAGCACTAAGCAGAACCAACAATACAAGTAATAACCATCCCCTTTTCACAATACCCACCTCACTTTTCCCCATCCAGCCTCATATTTAAAGATTTCTCTTATTGAGGGTGGGTTGAAAATGTGGTCATTGCCTTGTTGTGAGCGCTGATTATTCGCAATTCTGGGCTGCTGAGAGGTTGCCCCCTTCGGGGAATGCAGCCTCTCGATGACCATGGCAAGGTGTGAACGTGGCAATGGCCCGAGGGTATCCTGAGGAGTTCAACACACCCGCTTATTGATATTCTTATTGATATATTCCTTTTATCTTATCTTTCATCATATCAAATAAGCTCGACATAAAAATAATAGGGTATAGTCACTGAAGTGTCTTCTAGCCCGCTGTCTGGAAGGATCATCTGGTAATCATAGGTGAGGTTGTTAAAGCCCGGGACTCCCTGTTCGATAAGAGTAGAATAAACTATATGGGATCCATCGTTGAGGACGAGTTCCTGGAAGTATTCATCCTGCGCTGTATCATTGACATTGAGGGTAGTAGAAGGGCAGCTATTTCCAGTGATGAGAACATTGCCTGCATAGAACTGCCGATGCACCGTCCGGTTGAATGTTGCGTTGATGCTGTCTGTCCACCCATGGCTGAAGTTGATCGCTGCTTCCTCATCAAAGATATTTGTATAGTTGGCGCAGGTGATAGCATCCCAGCTGATCATGCTGTCATTTCTCGTCGCATATAACTCTCCTTCCGGCGTGGACACAGTCCAATCATAGAGTGACTTGTTTTGGGCATCGATGAGGGCGAGTTTTCCGGAGATGTTGCCAACATACGCTTTCCATCGGGGATTTTGATACGTGACATTAAGGTTCATGACCGTGATGCTCCCGCCGCTGGTGTTCGCAAGTCCCCCAAAGCTGACATTCGCCCCATATAGTGTCACATTATCCATGGTATGCGGGGCTCTTGGCTGTTGTGCTTCTGCACTGGCAAGAAGGGCCAGGGCAATCATGAATACTATCGCCGCTTTAAGATGGTGGTGGGGTTGGTGATTATCCATAGAGTGGTTATCCATACCTCACCCCCTTCTTCTGTGCACGGGAAATGACGGTCCATATGGTCCTGTCATCTCTATGCAACAGTGCTGCTATCTCATGATAAGTCAATCCATGTGTCTGCTTGAGGTAAGAGGCGATGTGCTCGAGGACTGAAACCTTTCTTTCTTTGAATATTCGCACAGGAATGGCAATATCCTTCCTGCCCTTTGATGGCAAGAGTTCTGGCATCTTGAGCGTTGCCTGATGGCAGGCATGCCAGATGGTGCGATCATCCCTTCCAAGCATGACCGCGATCTCATGGTAGCTCAATCCTTTCTCCTCTTTCAGGTATTTAGTGATTGATTCCAGGCCGCTGAGCTTGTCATGAGAAAAGATGCAGACAGGGATGGTGAGTGTTTCTTTCTCCAACTCTTTTTTTCGCTTTTCCAATAACCTGATTGCATCATCAATGCCAACGCCTTTTTCCTGAAGCATTGCAAAAAAAGAGTCTGTCGACTTTTTGAGAAATTGTTCTTTACTTGTTATGTAAGTATTATATACCATTAATTATCCATATTTTTGATAATTTACTTGTTATGTAAGTATTAACTATTTAAGCTTTTTCATGAGAATCCAATGCGCGGCTGAAGGCTCATGCATACTTTTTTATAGTAAACAGGACAAAAAAATGAGGGAATGAAGAAAAAAAACAGGGTGATAACTAGTATTATTTTTCTTCTCATCCTCGCTGGAATTGTGAGGGCAGACGATTTTCTAAATATAACCCCTGATTGCACTACGTGTGTTCCAGGCTATGCCACCACCTGGAAAGTGAGGATCACGAATAAGGGCCAGGATCTATTGACGATTGTCCAGCTAAAGCTAAAGGATGGTGCAAGCGGCCAGGTATTTGCAGAGGGAAATTATACTCATATGATCAAGAGTACATCTCCTGCTCTCAGATCATCGCTCGAATGGGCAGAGATTCGTTCGGGAGAATCAGCAACTTTCACATTGTATGGTATCATGCCGTTTCCAAACAATGAACGAGAATTGTTGTATGAATTTTGCAGGACTCAGGCAACCCCTATCCATTCCATTGGGGATTTTGGCTTGCAGCGGGAATTCTGCTATAAGAAAAACATGTCCCTCTCCCTGTTTGATTGCAAAGAGACAAAAGAATGTAAAAAATCGCAGAAATGCATAAACAATCTCTGTGAAGACCTCCAGTGCGGGTATTGCCAATATACTGATGATCATTATTGCTATAGCTATGAGTGCTGCGTTGATGCAGAGTGTTTCTTGAATGAAACCTGTTCGAATAATGTATGTTCAGAAGTCGCCTGCAACGAAGGCAGCATCATCAATCATACCTGCACATCAGAAGAATGCGCTCCTGATGAGGCATTAGTTGACTATCTCTGCAGAAAGCTGGAATGCAAGGGTGATGAGTACCTCGAAGACCATCGATGCTTTCCCCTGGATTGTGGGCGGGATGAATATCCTTTTAATCATTCCTGTCAGAAGCTGCTCTGCAAGGATGATGAGATATATGAAAAGCAGCAATGCGTGCCTGGTGAGTGTCCTGAGAACAGTTATTTCTCAAATCATACCTGCATCGGCTGCTATTTTTTTCAAAATGCGAAGAGTGATAGGTGTTCAGTGAACATAAAGCTCCTTGTCCTTATCATCTTCATCATCATAATCATCATGCTTCTAAAGCGTGTAATGGTGATGGTCAGGCGTGTCCAGACAAGAAAAATGACCTTGCAGCTGCTGAGGGTAGTCAAGAAACGGCCGCCAAAAGAAGAGAAGAAGGAAGGTGATCCAAATGGACCAGGAACAGCTGGAGATAAAGGCCCAGATAAGGATGATGGAAAAAAAGCTCCAGGCGCTAATAAAGGTGCTTGAACGAGAAGGTGTGATCATAGAAGAGGAAGTGGCAGCTACATTAAATGAATTGTTGGATGAAAAAGAGGGAGCTAGATAAATCGAGCTAGACAAACCGCTTTGGTGCTAGATAACGCGCATTGATTCCACTTGATATAAGGAACCATCTAAAAGGCCAAGATGAAGAGCATAGGATAAGTAACATTTAAGAATGTGTATTGTCTGGGGTATCTCGATGGGGTAAAAAAAGAGGATGGGATTATTTGGTTTTCTAAAAAAGAAGAAGGGTGAGCCAGTCCCTGGTGCTCCTTCTGAGGGGGCAGAAGAGGAGAAGGGAAGCGACGAGGCAGCTCCGGATCCTCAGGCAGCAGCATCAATTGGAGCGCTCCAGGCAGAGATTTCTAAGATAAAAGCGACCCTTGAATCATTTGGTGAGATCAGGAAATCTACAACAGAGCGTTTTGGCACGATCAACGAGCAGATGGGGGAATTGAGGGGCCAGTTGATGGACACGAACAGGACGCTGGGGATGCTGGAAGTAAAAGCGACAAAGGCAGCAGACCTGGTAGAGAGTGTCCAGCCAGACAAGCTCATGATCCAAGTGCAAAAGGAGGATGGGAAGATAGAGGCATTAAGGGGTCTGCTGGAAAGTAAGGATGCTATGATGCAAAGCCTCATGGAGCAGTTGAAAGGCCTTCGGAGCCAGGTGAATGTCTTTAAGGGTGTAGAGCAGGTAATCAAGCTCAGTGAGGAAGTAAAAGGCGAGATTACAGATATGAAGCGTGTCAAAGCCCTCGTGGAGCGTCACGTTGACAGAATTGAGAATGTTTTCATCGAGTCACAAAAGACATTTAGGGAATTCAACGAGTTTACAGCTTCAATCGAGGATCTCAAGAGCGAGGTAAAGGAACTGCAGGGAAAGACGGATAAGATGGATGTTCGCATTGGAACGATGCTCAAGACAAAGGATTATGAAACAAGGATGGGGAAGCTCGAACAGAATGATAAGCACTTCAAGGAGATACTCAAGAAAGTCGAGAAGGAGGCCGCATCAATGAATAAGCGCTTTGAGGATCTCAAGTGGGAGCTGAGAAGCGAATTCGATAAAAAGCTCTACAAGGCAGAGGTCATGTCAAGGGCGTTTGAAGATATGCTCAAGAACAGTCCGCTTGTCGCTGAAAATCTGAATCTGGATGAATACATAAGGAAAGTGGTAGAGGAAAAAGCCAGGGAGGTCCCTCCTCCATCTGTCCCTCCTCCACCTGAAGAGCCAAAAGCGGAAGAGAAAAAGGATGAAGGTGAGAAGAAGGATGAAGGTGAGAAGAAGGAGAAGAAGTGATTATTCTGGTAGTATCTGTTCTTGACAGTATATCTTGACAGTATATCTTGGTTCTTTATTCTTCTCCGTTAGCTCTTGCACATAATTGCCCAATGGCTTTAGAGAGCTAGTTATTCTTTACGGCCACATTGCTTGATTATGCCATATTGTTCGATTACCCAAATTGTTCGTTTGTCAGCCTTTCTAACTGAGCTGTTCTAACCAACGTCTAACACAATCAGAATAATCAACGTAATCAGCTTAATCAATGTAACCAACATAACCAACCCTGCGGTTCAAAATGAGCATGTGAATACAAATAAAAAAATTATTATATCCTATGGATTCATTATTCTCAGGTAATAGACATATTGTGTAAATATAATAAAATAATAAACTTAATATATATACAAATAAACAAATATGAAATGAGAGAAAAAAGAAATATTTATTAATATAGACATATTGTGTAATAAATGTAGTATATTGACGGAGAAAAAAATACAAAAATACAGATAGAAATTAAATCAATAGTTATTTAAATAAATATACTACATATTGTGTAAAATATAATGGTGCAATATGCTAGTACCATATAATAGACCACAATCAGCACTAGAACAACTGTCATGAAGAAAAGAACCTCCCAGAAAAAACAGAGGCTGCAGCAGTTAAGAAGTTTGTATATTACTATTGAGAGGAATTTTCCTGACATGGCAAGAGCGATTACTGCCCAGGAATATGGTGTTCCGCTCAGTGTTTTCTCTCAAGGGATATCTCCCTTATCCGCAATTGTCATATACCTAAAGGAAGATATGGGTCTTTCCTATCATCATATTGCACTATTGCTGGGAAGAGATGAACGGAGTATCTGGTGGGTCTATAGCCAGGTAGAAGGGCAAAAAAAGAAAGCGTTCCCTCATGAAGACAAGATACTGGTTCCAATAACACTGTTTAAAGACAAAAGCCTCAGCATCCTAGAGCACATCATCCTCTTTCTCAAAAAGCAGTATTCTTTAGGGGAGATTGCTGTTTTGCTCAGGAAAAGCAAGAGCACAATCTGGACAGTTGATGCAAGGGCAAAGAAAAAAGCGGCTGTGCACGTTGATGACGATCTTCTTCATTTAGCTCCAATCACAGTCCTTCAGGATCCTGTCATCTTTCACTATGAAACACTGCTGGAAAAGCAGGCGAAAAAAGCCGAGCTTGACCGGATATCCTATGGGGATCAATTTCTCAGAGGGACAGTTCCTCTGGACGTGTTTTCTTCCACCCTCCCCCCGTTAGCTGCGCTGAGCTCTTTTTTGCATGATGCCCACCACCTTCACTATGGGAAGATCGCGCATCTTCTCCATCGTTCTCCTTCAACCATTTGGTCAACGCTCCATAACAAGGGGGCTGGCCATAAGAGATATGGTCATATGAACTATGATCACAAGAGCTATGATCATGAAGGATCACAATTGTATGTTCCGCTGATGGTATTCCAGCAGAGGAGATTGTCCATTCTAGAAGCGCTCGTGCATTGGATGCTTGCACAGGGATATCAAATCAGGGAGATTGCCTTGCTGCTCAAGAAGCATCCATCCGCGATAAGGGAAGTGGCAAGAAGAGCCAGGAGGAAAACAGCAGATGCATAAAAGAGAGATATCAAGGGGCATTGCACTTTTCCTCCTTCTTGGAGGGCTCATTGTGCTTTTGTTCCTCCATTTCTCTTACGCACAGCAGGCGATCTTGAAAGAAGTGAATATATCAGTCTTAGACTCGACAACTCCCGTTGTCAAATCCCTCTTCCCGCCGAATGCAACCGCAATCGAGGCTGGGAGCATACTGTTTCAGTACAACGCAACTGACTACCAGTGGAGCAATATCACCAATTGTTCGTTGGTCATTAATAACACAGTTAATATCACGACAACAAATACAAGTTATTATAGCACGCCATACGCAATGCTTGGCAACATCACGAGAAACATGACTGCCTTGTTGGAGATAGGCAATTATGAGTGGTATGTGAATTGTTCTGAGCATCGTGATCCTCAGTTTGATGATGCGACGGTGAGCAAGGAAGGCCGGTCAGAGACATTTTATCTCAATGTCACGGTAATTCCCCTGGCACCATTCAATCTCACCGTGAATATCAGCATCAATGCATCGTCGGAAAATGTCACCTTGATGTGGCCAGCTTCTACTGGGGCAACTGAATATAGGGTATATATGTCTGCCTCGCCCGGAGGAACTTTCTCCTTGTACAATGTGACAACAGCGCTCAATTTCACTGATGAGAATGTAAGTGCACCAGAAAGGTACTATAAGATCGCTGCGGTCTCAGCGCTCGGGGAGAATGTTTCTTCAGTTATCGCTGGAAAATACACGTATCATCTGGGGAGGCTGGAAGGGTCGAATACCAAGAACTGGGTATCGTTCCCGCTCAACCATACCTCTTTTATCCACGCAAGCGACCTTCTAAATACAATTCCAAATGTCACCTCTATCATCAGGTGGAATGCAACAAACCAATCGGCAGTAACCTGCAATCGCGCATCTTGTCCAGATATTGGGTGCACTGACCAGACCTGTGATTTTCTCATTGAGCCAGGAATAGCTTATGAAGTGAACATCAATGGTTCAGGGCCAGTCGAAATCAACTGGACAATGGGTGGAGTGACCACGAGCTCAAGGTCTATTGATTTGTATAAAATAACAGGAACAAACAGCCGGAATTGGATTACTATTCCCCTAGGTTCGTCAGTGACGAATGCGCAGGGGCTGATCAATGCAATCACAAAGGTGAGTGTGGTGAGGATGTGGAATGCCTCATCCCAGGCAACCTTGAGCAGAGTCAATTTCAGGTCAGGTATCGGCCAGAATTTTGGCATAACGCCTTATCGGGGAGTGGATATTATTCCAACGCAGAATTACACATGGCAACAAAGCTGATGAAGGGAAAGGGTATAATGCAGCTGCTCATGCTAGTTGGCTTGCTGATGCTTGTCGGAGTTAGTATCCCTGCAACTTTCGCTGCCCATTTTGTCTGTGGTACAGTAAATGACGCGGCAGATGGGACAAGTGCTGGCTGGAGGCAGGCTACCTTGCACTATGAAGCAGAACCAGGAAACCAGACAACCTGTTATACCTCCCCGGAGAATAACAGGTACTGTTGCGATGCTGAAGCGATTCCTTCCCATACCTGGACGATAGGGGACATCCTTTATGCAGAAGTCATTGATGAGGATGGCTATGGCGGCGGTCCGGTCTCGATGACCACAACCGGTGAGGGATTTGACTTGATGCCTGAGATGAATCTTTCATTTGCCGTGTCTATCAACGTGTCAAACAATACACGGTTTTGGACAAATGAGTCCCTGACCATCTTGATTCAAAGCTCTTACCCTTACAATGAGAGCTTATGGTATGAATTCAATGATTCGCTCGTTTCCTGTTCAGATTGTTCCGAGATGGCACTAGATCTTTTCAATCTCACGGAGCAATGGTACACTATAGCAGCTTATGCAAACAGGAGTAATGGCACAGCGCATCTGGTGAATGTCTCATTTATCGTGAATTCCTCCAGTATTCCAGTAAGTGATGAGACGCCTGGCTCTGGATCGAGTGATGATGCTGAGTCCTCAAGTGAGGTGGTGAGCGTGAAGATCAGCTCTGGAGGTGGTGGAGGTGGTGGAGGCGCAACACATACCGTCACACTAACCCCTGTTGAGGATAAATCATTCAAAAGGTACGCCCAGATAACTGACAAGCCAGTCTTTTATCGGGAGCAAGGCCAGGAGAGCGCATTGCGGGATATTGTTCTCTGGACCACTCATGAGATGGAAGATGTCTTCCTCAGGGGAAGGGAAGCATCAATTGAGGTTCCAGGGTCGATTGTCTACCAGGCGATTATCATCGACTCACAAAATATTGAGAGCCAGGATATCAAGGATTTGAAAATTACATTTAAAGTGAAAAAATCATGGCTGGCCGAGCATCACTTGTTGGCAGAGCAGATTCAGGTTGCTCTGATCCCAGATCTTTTATCACCAATCAAGCCAGAGCGGATAAGTTATGATGACAACTACTATTATTATGAGATCCGCGAAAAGAGACTGGCAACTTTTGTCCTTTTTGCCCCCTTACCAAAAGATGATATTGCCGCAGCACAAATAATAAAGGATGTCGAGCAAGAAAGCCCAGTCCAGCCAGGGAGTCCCTTCAAAGCGAGTTGGATTGTTGTTTTTGGGATGGTGATTGTCCTCTTTGCGGTGATCATCCAAAAACGAGGAGCGTTGCATTGGCATCCGCGAATCCTTTCATCCTCCACTGCCTCAAATTTCCAGGAAGGCATCGCGGAAATGGAGATCATGCTAGATAAGGATCTTGGTGCTGCAAACCTGATGTACAAAAGACTGTATGACTCCTATCTTCACCTCTCCCGAAATGAAAAAGAGAAAGTGCATGATAGGTTATTAAATCTGTACGAAAAACTTATCAGGAAAGAGACTATTGCAAGGGTGCAAAACATGTTGGCTGAGATGAAGCATGCTTATGAGACTGATGACTTGGAGAAGGCAGAGGTGTTCCATAAGCAGTTGGGAATGATATATGAATCATTGGTTCCAAGAGAAAAACAAAAAGTATTTGATGCATATAAAAAGTTTTATGATGAAGCGGTAAGTAAGCAAGGGAGGTCACCATGATACAAAAAACCATTTTAGTATGGCTGCCAGTGTTGGTCATAGGATGTATTTTCGCGATTCTTTTTGCAGTCTCGCAGCAGAGCACTGGCGAAGTGAACTGGGGGAGGGTCCTTAAAGGGAATGGGGCAAGCACCCAGCTTTTTGAGTTGAAAAAGGACACGGGGGAGAGCTTTAACAGGAATTATGTTCGCTTTCCCATCGGAACGAATCTTACAGCAGCAGAGGTTATTGCCAATGAGGGGGTAATGATGATCCGCTATTACGATGAGGGAGATGGCAAATATGTGAGTTATGTTGCTCTCCGCGGGGGTGTTGGAAAAATGCTACGGACAGATTCAGATCATGTCTATGAGTTATTTGTGTCTCATGATTTGAATCTGTCCGTAGCAGTGCCAGAGTAAGCCCATGAATATCCACACTATAAGGAAAGAAAATGAGAGGATGATGTATGGAGCAGTCATCATCTTCCTTTTGCTCATTCTCTCCTCCTACCAGTCAGAGGGCCTGCCCGTCATAATCGGCTTTGTGTTGAATGCATCGAATGGTACTGATGCGAATAATTATAGTATTGTCATGTGGCAGCCTGTCAATGGAAGGTCTGTGAACCAGACAGACATGATCGGGGAGTATGGGGCAAGCGCTCTTGGGAATAATTGGCTCATCGATTGTTTTGATGACCCGCCGACCAACAATAATGATTGTGATGTCGATGATGTCCTCAATTTTGAGATCATTGAGCAGAATGGGTTTACCTCTTTGACGATGAATTTTACCATTTCACAGGATATGATTGATATGGGCTTTGGAGAGGCGCCAAATGTGTCGATGGACTTTAATTTTGGTCCAAACATCACCTTTTGGAACCCTGAAAACCTCTCGACCATCAGCGGCCTTCAGCTAGTCAACGCATCCGTGCAGAATCTCAGCAGGTTCAATGTCAGCACGGTCTGGTATTCGATCGATAATCGGACAGAAAACCACACAAAAGAAGCACAACCGGGAAACAGCACATTGCCCATGCATGTGAACACCTTTTATTATAATGACACTTTTGATACTACCCTCTTTCCGGATGGGCAGTACCTTCTTTGGGTCTATGCGAACAGCTCAAGAGGCAAGTGGTCCTATAATCTCCTGAACATCACTATCAATAATACAGGTAAAGCAGACCTTCTGGTCAATTTTACCACAATCAATTTCTCAGACCCGGAGCCTTATGAAGGGGAGAATATCACCATCTTCGCGACAGTATTCAATCCGGGCGGCATCGATGTCCCCGAGGTGACTGTCCTGTTTTATGATGGAGAACTCATCCCAGAAAACCTCATCCTTCCAAACCGGACCATTGGTGTTGCTGCAGGAAAATCAAATATAACAAATGTCTCTTATACCCCAAGGATGGGCAGTGCAAACATCACTGTCATTCTCGACCCTTCCTTGAGTGATTATGGGCTCATTGATGAGAGCAATGAGTCTAATAATCTTGTCAATACGACCTTATTTGTTCCAGCATATACCTTTTTTGTCGGGAATCTTAGCGGTTCATTCTCTTTGGGTTCTTCTGGGGGAAGCAATCTCATTATTTGGAATGCCTCGACTATCTCCGGATCGAATATTCTTGTCGCTGATTCTGATAGTCTCTTGAGTTTTACATCGTTAAAAGCCCTGGGCAGGGACAGCGCGGGCTTGTTTGTCGAAAATGATTTTTCAGAGCTCGATGACCTTCTGGATATGGAAAATTTTTCAGATTCACTGAACATAACCTACACTGCCTTTGGCCCTCCAAAAAATATGACCAACTTTACCGTCTTTTCAACGCTAATCACCAATGTCTCATATGCCAATAGCACAAATACCAGCGGGTTTATTACTGGAATATTGTGGGATACGGATGATGATGTTGGGGGTGATGGGCAATTTGACAGTGCAGATCAGGAGGATATCGTATTCATTACACGGGCACAGGCATCAAGCCAAGGGGCCTATGGGGTATATGATTATGAGGTGCGGGTCCCGGCTAATCTTCGGCGGTATAAGTCCCCTGATACAACAACTGTTACGTTCTTTATCGAGATAATCTGATGTTGCTGAGATGAGGCAGTCGTTCTCTTGCACAAAAATGTCGATGAACATCCTTGTAAGGGTCAGACGATTGCGGCGGATTTTTATGATAAATGCTATTATATTCTTATGATCATATACTTATGATCATATATCTCTTATGATCTTATGCTCTTTTGTTCTTTTTCTTTTGTTCCTTTGTTTCTATGTATCATATGATAGTAGAATATGATGTAAGGGGATCATATTAGTTTACACTTTAGAGTGGTCAAAAAAGTATTTAAAGAGTGGCCCCAAGAATTGTTTAGGGTGGTGAAAAAGAGGTGTGTATGTAATGCCCGATCCAAATAATTCATCTTCTCAGCAGCAAGCAGCTCCAGCAGAACTGCCACCGCTTCCAGATCCAGCATTAAATGCTCCAAGTCCCGGGAAGGCGGCTCCTCCAGCAGAGCATGCTCCAGACGAATTGTTTCCAGTTCAGCCTGCTTTAGCTCCAAGCAGTCCTCCATCTGCATCTCTGGCCATGGCTCCTCCTTCTCTGCCTTCGCCAGCAGAGGCAAGCGCTCTTCCGCAGCAAAACAAGAGTTCAGTGGTGGTTGGGAGTGACAGCCTCTTCTTTTCAGAGGTGCTGGGGCAATTGAGAGAAAAGGATGGGGCATCTGTCAAAGAAGACCTTTCAATGCCCAGCATCATGGGTGCATTGGAGAAGAAGTATAAAGAGGAGCGTACGAATAAGAAAGTAAAGGGTATCGATGAGAGGATTGCGCAGGCGCTCCACCCGCTCCAGAAACTGGAGGCTGAGTGGCGCATGCTCAAGATAGACATAGAGGAAAAAGAGCACCTCCTTCACGAAAAGGAGAAAGAGATCAAAAAGCAAACATCTGATCTAAAATCAATGCTCAATGAGCGGGATAGTGCATCGCTTCTTCACTCATCGAGAAAAAAAGGGAAATAGTATTCTGACCTCTTTATGTTTGACCTTTTTATGTTCTGGCCACCTCTATCTTACCTGTTTATAATGGATTTTACTCTTTAAATCGAGATAAAAATCTCTGATATAGCCTATAATATCTATCTAATATATACATTTGTGAATCTATTTATTTCGAAACATTTAAATACTAGTAGCCAAAATAGTATACTAATTGATAAATGTCCAAAGTATGGACACAATGTCATTTACAAGACTGGTATATGCTTACCAAAAAATCGAGGTGAAAAGATGCGAGGAATCCCCAACAAGTTCTTCTTACTCTTGCTGGCAGTTATGGTATTCTTCTTGAGTGTTGTACACGCACAGACAACAGCTAGTTCTCCAGAAGGTCCAAGTTCTGTCACAGAGTGGAATGAAACAAGGAGGGTCGCCACAACAGCACCGGCCATTCAGGCATTCGCTGGCAATGTGTCGCGGCTTGACTTGCGAGGTAATTCAGTGACACAAACCTGGCAGGGTTTCTTCGGAAACATCTCAGGTACGATAACATTGGATGATGGATGGAACCATACCCTTTATGATTGGAACCTTGCCAGTCCACAAGGTGAAGTGTATGCAACAACACTTTCGACCGTAACGTGGCTCAATGTGACAGCTTACCTATTTAATAAGAGCGGGACTGTTGGAGATATTCCATATGTGGATCGTACTGAATATGAGACTTCTCTTGGCCTGGCAGTAGCAGATATTGATGGTGTTGATGAGACATTCAAGAACACCACAACTCACACTCTTTTCTATGTAGGGAGCAACAAGATCAATGGCACTCTAGCCCAGGCATCTGCAATAAATGATGGTGCTGCACCGGCAATTAGATTATACGGGAATGCAACGGCAAGCGTTTCAGGATTGTTTGAGGAAGTCCTTCTCTATGATTATGATAATGAAGGGGTCATTTATACATCCCTCCTGGAGCAGGATCAGACCGGGTTCAACAACCAGACGCTCGACTTCGAGATGATCGTGGGAGAAGATGGGCACAATGGTGACGTATCAACAACAACGTACTATTTGTACGTGGAGCTTCAGTGAGGTGACAAAAATGAAAACAAGATACTTCATCGCATTCGCCTGCCTCTTCCTCATCGCTTTGATGGCAACAGTCATGGCACAGGTAGTCAACCCCTCTGCACCAACCAATGTGTATTTTGTGAAGAACAGGACAGTATCCTATCCAAATGGGACAATACTCAATCACACGAGAGGCTATATCTATATCTATAATATCAACGAGACTCAGCCTACCATCAAATGGGTGGGTTATGTTGGTAACGTGACTGGTCGATACGGGCTGGTTGATTTCAACGACAATGCACTCTATGATTGGACCATCACAACGACGACTGGTGAAATCTATGCCACAAAAGAAGGTCCTGGAACCAACACTGATGGTGTTGATGACGGCGACCAGGGAGGCATCCCCAACTGGAGCAACCTTTCTTGTGCTGTCAAGCCTCAGATTGAACTCGAGAGCATAAGATGGAACCACAGCACAGTACAAAATGCCACAGAGGACTCATACAACAACACGTTCAATGCTGGTACGTTTGTGCTCGATTCCTTCTACGCAGGGACAAGGCAGATAACAGACACGACGATGTATAATGGAACATCAACAAACTGTTATGGTATTAACTTGTACTCAGATAACGCCCCAACAACATCTGGCGCAGGATCTCTCTGGCAAGAGGTTGTGTTGACTGATGCAACTGGTGAAATAGAGACTGACGCGGATACCTTCGAAAATGACATCATCTATGCAACGAAGATTGCCAATAGTCAGACAGGTTATGATGGCGGGAATTGGGACTTCCAGTTGTTGCTGCCGCAGTCAGGGAAGGCTGGGGCGCAGGAGAACGTGGCGTTCTTCTTCTACATCGAGCTGATCTGAGCTCGATTTTTTTTCCATATTTTTTTTATTTCCCATATTTTTTTATATTCTCCTTCATGTTTCTTCTTTCTATGAGCGAACTGGATCGATTAAGGGGCAAATTTCTGGATAGGTTAGAGAAAGGCAAACTCCAAGTTGAGGCTGATCTTATGAAGCGTGCCCTCAAATTCCAGGATGAGTTGTTACCATTCCTCGCGTTGCTAGATGAGGTCATCGCACAATACAGGGATATGGAGGTTGTGGTCGATGGAGAATTGCCAGAACAAATTGACCTGCCGGGGTTAGATGAAAAAAAGGCAGGAAAAGAAAGGCAGAAATTGCATCGTTTCATGCAGGTTTATGAGAATATCGGGGCAAAAGAGGTAAAGGAGAACCTAATAAAGGGGCGTGAGAACTTTTCAAAGCTGATGGTGCCTACAGTGAGGGTATCGTTTAGCATGCACCTGGAAAAAGCGTCTTTTGAGGGGTTCCTCTCGCTGATAAAGTATCACGCAGAAGAACTGATAGTGACTACCCAGCCTGACATTGATGCTTTTGCAAGAACTGCTGAAGATGCAGCAAGCCACCTTGAGACCTTTCTGGCAGGTAAATTGAAGAGAGTAAAGGAACCAGAAGCCAGACTTGTTTATATCAAGGCAAAGCATATTTATATGATATCCAGGAGGCTTTCGGTATATATGAGGCAAAAGACTGATATGCTCCAGGAATTCTCAAGGCTGTTGGCAAAAGAGTACTCAGAAAGGATTGAACGGGTCTTATCACTAAGAAGAGGCACACTTGCCCTTCATTTAAGGGCATGATCTATCTTATCCCTTAGCATGGTGATCTTGAAGGGTTTTGTGATATACTCAACAGCTGTAATCGAGCCAATCCCCCTGCTAAATTCATCAGTCTTGGCAGTGAGGAAGATGATTGGCACTTTTTTGAGCTTTGAGTCCTTATTGACCGCTGCTGCCACCTGCCACCCATCCATCTTTGGCATCATGATATCAAGGAGGATAAGGTCTGGGAGGGGTCCTTTCTTGAGCAGCGCCATGCACTGCTTTCCATCTTCGGCTTCCGTAAAAGTATACTTCACTCCAAGATCCTTGAGGCCTTCCATTACGCTGAACCGCAAGTCTACATTATCATCGACTATCATTATTGTTTTACTCATGGGGATTCCTCCTTAATAGTGAGATACTATTAATAGCGGGATACTATTTATTAGGATGTTGCCTTTCATTGTTCTTATTGTTCCTTCTTTTTTCTCATCAGGCGTTCAAAGGCATTGACAAAATCATGGTGCTGTTCATATTCTGCTATTGAGACAAATTTTTTCTCATCAATATGCAGTGCAGTAAGGAAGAGGTGAGTGATGTCTGCTAGGGTCTTCCAGTCAAGGGCCTGGGAGCTAGTAACTGAGATGGTGTCTTTCTTATGGTTAAAGAGAAGCTTGACTCCTTCTATTCCTTTGTGGTCTTTTTCAAGGTCTGCCTTCACCTTTTGGATGGCTCCTGCAGCAAATTCTGGGTTCGCATTTTTTTCAAGGATCCGATAGGTGATGATGAAGAACTCAGTGAGGGCATCGAGGGGGCTCAAGGATAAGTGTTGTTCATCCTCCTTTATAACAAGCTGAGTCTTGAGATTTGTCCTCTTTGCCACCAGCATGGCAAGGAGAAGACCGGAAATAAATGCGAAGAGTAATGACGCAAGAGATGCGAGTGTCTCCTTATCAGGGATAGAAAGAAGCGATGAATAGTCTCCCTGTGCACTCTCATTTTCGGAGGCAAGGCCAGTGAGGGGTGATGCCTGGTGGTAGAGGGGTATGCTGGAAAAAAATGACACAAAAGAGAACACGAGAACGATTGAGAGAAATGCCATAAGACCATCTAACTTCTTTAATTTCCTGACTGTCTCCTGATATTCTTTCATCCTCTTTTCCTACCTTCTATCGTCAGTGCCGCATTTAAACTTTTCGCTTTATCCCTATGAGCCAAATGATTCCTTAATAGGGAGAGTGAAGGTGACACTTGTTCCTTTATTTTTTCCTGGGCTCTGCGCAAAAATCTCCCCTCCATGTTTCTCGATGATCTTTCTGCAGATAGCAAGGCCTAGGCCCGAGCTTGATAGTTCATGCCTGCTCTCATCAGCCTTATAAAACTCCTTGAAGAGGTGTGGCAGGTCTTTTTTTGCGATGCCAATGCCCGTGTCTTTGATCGTGAGCACCGCATCATCTTTTTGCCGTTTGCCAATGATAGTCAATATTCCTCCTTTTGGCATGAATTTGGCCGAGTTCATCATAAGGTTCTCTAGAACTTCCTTGATGCGAAGCCTGTCGGCCATGGTGACTAGGCTTCCAGATGTTGAGATGGCTGTCTTGATGCCAAATTTTTGGAAGAGGGGCTTATTCTGCTCGATGACTTCTTCAATCACCAACTTGATGTCCGTCTTTGTTATCTCAAAGGGTATTCCTGACTCGATCCGGGCAAGGTTGAGGGTGTCGTTGACCAGGTCATTGAGGTATTCTGCATTTTTGATGCAGACAGAGACAAATTTTTTCACCTGTTCATCGGCAACTCTTTTTTCCACGATGGGAAGGAGGGTGGTGATGGGGGTGAGGGGTGTGCGAAGGTCATGGCTGAGACGGTTGACAAATTCTGTTTTTACCTGGAGCTGGTTCTCAAGGAAGTCTTTTTCCTGCGCTTTCTTTCTTTCTGTTATATCGCGAAAGACGCCGATTGATCCTGTGATGTTTCCTGCAGCATCCTTCAGGACGCTAACGGAGATGTCGACATCAATGATTTGCCCATTGCCTTTAATCATCTTTGTCTCAAGATGGTGTTGCATCCCTTTTTGCCGTATGTGCTGGCCCCTGATCTTTTCCCATTCCTCTGGAGGATAGAGTGATCTGATGCTAACCAGGCGAAGCTGCTTTTTTGTCCGCTCCAGCAACTGTTCTGTGAACCTGTTCCAGGATATTATCCGCTCTTTATCATCTGAAAGGGTGATGGCGACGGCTGAATTCTCGAAGATCGATTCAAAGCGCTCTTCTGATTCCCGGATCCTATTATCCGCTTCCTTTCGTTCAGAAATATCACGGATGACGCCAATCGACCCGGTCACTTTCCCGATGTTGTCTTTGAGGACGCTAATGGAGATGTCAACATCGATGAGTTCTTTGTTCCCTTTGATCATGCGGGTCTCAAAGTGGTGCTGATATCCCTTCTTTGAGATGTTTGCGCGCTTGATCTTTGCCCATTCCTCTTTTGGGTAGAGAGAGCTTATCTTTTTTGAGAGAAGTTCCTTCTTTTTCCTTCCAAGCAGCTTTTCTGTAAAGGAGTTCCAGGAGATGATGCGCTGGTCCCTGTCAGCAAGGGTGATTGCAACAGCCGAGTTCTCAAAGATTGACCTGAATTTCTCCTCTGATTCCTGTATCCTTTCTTCTGCTCTTTTTCTCTCTGAGATATCCCTGATGACCCCAATGGAGCCGGTGACATTTCCAGCTTTGTCTTTGATGGTGCTAATTGAGATATCAACATGTATGGATCCCCCATTCTTCTTGAGCATCTGTGTCTCAAAGTGGGGGAGATACCCCTTCTGTTTGATGCCTGCTTTTTTGATCTTTGCCCATTCCTCTGGGGGATAGAGTGAATTTATTTTTCTGCCTTTGAGGTCTTTTTCTTTCATGCCGAGCAGCTTTTCTGTAAAGGAGTTCCAGGAGATGAGCCATTCATCCTCATCAGCGACGGTGATGGCAACGGCAGAATTGCTGAAGATGGATTTGAACCTGTTTTCAGACTCTTGGAGCTGTCTCTCAAAATTCCTTTGTTTTGTGATGTCAAGCATGACCCCGCCAATTCCTTCAGTATGCCTCCCAACCCTCACCAGTCCTTTACGGACAGTAACAATCTTTTTGCTTGTCGATAGTGGGGATAATTCGGCAGTATACTCATATCTGCCTTTTTTTCGATATAAGGCATGGTCCGTCTGTCTCACGATTTTCGAGAACTCTTTTGGGGAAAATTCTTCTGTTGTTTTTCCGATGATCTCTTCTGTGTTTAGCCCAAACATCCCAGCAAATGAGTCGTTGCAATAGGTGATTCTGCCTTTCTTGTCCTTGAAGAAGATAGGTACAGGGAGGTCGTCTGTGAGGCTTTTAAAAAACCGCTGATCCTGCAAAGGTTCCTCTTTTTTTCCCATGGTCTTTTAGTGCACAAATCCTATCATTTTTTTCCCTTGATCCTATTTAAACCCTTTGGTTTCCAGAAATTTCAGGATAGTTCGTGCAGCCAGTTCAGGTGTCAGGGAGGCAGAGTCTATGATGAGGTCTGCTTGGTGATTTTCTTCGTAGGGAACATCAATGCCGATCACTTCTCCAAGGCCATCTCTGCGCTTTTTTTCTCCTGCCAGTGCTCGTTTGTACGTGTTGCTGATCACCAGGTTGTTTGTCCGGGCAGCTTCTCTTTCCATACAAATAGCAAGCGGGCAGGAGATGAAGATTTCAATGAATGGTATTGTTCCGGCCCTCAGCCTGTCACGATACCTTTTCTTATGCCCTGTTGCATCAAGAAGGACGTCTTTTCCTGAACTGGCAATCAACAACGCCCGATCAGCGTATGCCTCATACACAAGATCCCTTTCAGCATCTGTGTATTCCGGGTGTGGGATGATCTCTTTTCGTATGGTATCAAGGGACAGGTATTCTAGTCTGCTTTGTCCTATGCTGCGAAGAAGCGCCTGTGCAATCGTGCTTTTTCCTGATCCTGGAAGGCCCGTCAGCCAGATGATAAGGCTCATGAGAGGTAGCTTTTTACTTTGTGATGATCAAACGTGCCTGCCTTGAGGACATTTTTGATAAATCGCATGACATTCTTTCGCACAGTATCACCTTGTTCAGGGTAAAAGAGGGGATGTGCAATAACGACCCCTCTGAATGCAAAAAAGAGGGGGGAGACTTCAGGTAGGTCCTTCCTGTGGGTTTTCTTCTCATAATTCTCCCAATATGCGCTGAAAAGGTCCATGAATGGTCCAGAAAATGATCCTGTATGCATGAGTGCATACCAGAGGTAATTGATCCCAAGGCAGCTGACATCATCTGCAGCAGAACCCCAGAGGGCCCGTGACGCATCAAGGACAGTTACGCCTTTTCCTGTAAAGAATAGGTTGCCTGGATGAAAGTCTCCATGCATCCGGCATAGGTCCACCTTGTCTTTGACCTCTTCACGAAGGGCAATCATCCTCTGTGCAATCGCGATGAGCTCTTCTTTTGTCACAAAAGAAGTGGTGTCTGGATAGGTATCTATGACACCAATGAACATTTCTCCATGGCCAATGCAGTCTCTTGTATGGCGGCGTTTTAGTGAGAGGATCTCATTATCACTCCCCTGATACTCCTGCCCATGGAGGTCTATGAGGTAGTCAGAGAGCATCATCGTTTTTTTCTTATCTTCAGGGGTAATCAATCCTGTTTCCCGGATCCTGATAAGGTCTTTGTAATAAGGTTCTCCCTTGACTTCTTCTACCAGCTGGAAAAAGTCCTCTGATGATGATAAAGAATTAAGCTTGCCTCCTTTCATCACACAGCCCACATCAAGGGAGGCAATATGTGAAGGGATGAACTTCGCATGGTAATGCTGCATGAGGAAAAGCCTTGCCCGATCGGCTGGGTATTCATGTCCTAGCTCTTTTCCCTTGGCAATCCGAAGGACAACGCGTTTTTCTTCCCCTTCTTGGAGGTACGTGACCATATAGCCGATATTGTGCCATCCCTCACCCAGGAATGCGACGTCTTTGACTGTGATTTGCACCTTGAGTAGGGTTGTGAGGTGATTGGCCAGTTCCTTTTCATCAATCTTTTTTTTCATTGATCTTGCCATAGGAAGGAGTACTGTTCTGGATGGGAGCGTTGGGACAGATGATCTGAGAACAAACCCTTCCATGCATCAAGAAAAGCAGTGCTAATTAAATGTTTCGGTGCTGCAGCACAACTTCTGTTATCCCGAAACTGCTTCACATCATGAAACTGCTAGACATCTCGAGACTGCAAGGCAGTCGTTTAGTCCTTCCCCTGTTGTGCTTGTATCTTGTTTTGCAGCTCATGTGTAGTCTATTATTGCGGTCTGGTATCATTGTCTTTGAACCGCCTAAACAGCAGCCACTCAAATGTTTACTCAAATATTTACCCAAATATTTACCCAAATGTTTATATAAGGTGCTCCTCCAAAAACCATGATGGGAAAGCAAAAATTATTCACTCTGCTGTTATGGACATTCCTTTTCTGTGTCTCTCTCTTTATTTTCATTGCCTGCTCATCGCAAGAAGAGCAAGTGATCCAGCCAGTCATTCAGGATCCAGTGGTGAATGCTGTAGAGCTGTGCAGTTCTCAGAACGCAAACCTTGTTGAGTGCATGGGAAAAAGCTTGAATGGGACATCTCTTCCAGTCTGTTCACTTTTTAGGAATTCAACAATAGTTGAAAAGAGGGATGATTTCACAGAAGCATGCTATACCTATTTTGCTCTTCAGCAGAATAGCGCCGCCCTTTGCAATCGTATCCCTATATTCCGCAATGGCTATTCAACCTGTGTGTCGCTTGTCGCCTACCAGGAGAATGATACTGGATTATGCAACAACCTAAAAGACCCATTCCAAATCGACTGGTGCATATACAATTTTGTTGCAAATACGATGAATGACGAAAGGGTTCCTGATCCTGCATGGTGCGATCTCATTGTGAATGAGAAGGAACGGCTCCATTGCCAGGCAAAGATAGGTATTCCTCCTGTATCAAAATAGCAGATGCAAAACAAGCAGCTCCTCGCAACATATGTACTTATCATCTGTATCTTAGCAGCTGTTCTCTTCCTTTTTCCTCATAAAGAAGAAGTAATCCAGTCTGGAAGAGATCAACCAAAACTTCCACTTCAGGATATACCCTCTCCCCCAAACATCCCTGAGGTCAAGGCGACCCTGATGGGCAATAATCTTTGTGACGAAATGCTCTGTGATGGAATCTGCAAGAAGGGTGACTGTATTCGTTCTCTTCATATCGGTGTAGTATACCTATACCATGATAACGAGACGATGAGCGATGATTGGGATGAGTTCCTCAATAGCCTCTCAAGCAGAATGACTGAAGAGTTTGGTGCACTGTTCGACAATAGGGTGAATGTATCAATAATTACCCTCGGGTCATTCCAGGCATCCTCTCTTTTTTGGACGCCTGCCAAAGTGGGGTTTCTCTATGAATGGGATGGTTCGAAAAAGTATGGCAGAATGCCAGGCTCAGAGCTGCTCATCTCTCCAGCGCTCACCCTGCAGGGGCACTTCTTAGAGTCGTATTGCAGAAAATGCACGATTCTGCAGGATAATGATGCTTTTACGATATCTCTTGACCAGCCCGGACTGTTCACCTATGATACCCTTATTCGCCGTCAAGGTCTTCATAGGCTCCAAGAGCAGGTCCGTCTTTCTTTTGGCTATGACCCCCGTAGTTTTGATGTGATTGTATACATTTTTGGCAATGTTGGTTTGCTCATTCCAAATGATCCGGCATCTTTGCAGTATCGGTGCACCACTATTGGGGGCATTGTCAATGGCATCGAGCCGGGTATTGTGCTGGGGGAAAACAGTCTTCGTGCTGGAGGCCTCGTCAATTGCTCATCTGTCAATGCAACATCATTCTATGATAAGCCCGGCTGGCACATCATGATGCATGAAATCCTTCATTATCTAGGGGCTGTGGATGTGTATAGCGCAGGGATGAGTGAGGGCATAGACCAGGAAAGGAGCGAAGCATTGCAGGTGGATAGCCGTGTTGGGGAATCTGTTATGGGGGATGAATTTCGAAGCTGCATGGATACTGGAAGGTATGTAAAGGAAGGTGTCACCTGCTCGGAAGATGAGCTGGAACAGGTGTATCTTGACCGGTATAACCGAGCGTTACTGGGGTTTATTGATGACCATGACATCGCAGATCTGGTGAACGTCACGGACAAGGATCATCCAGTTCTTCCTGGCATCATCTAGCCCTTCAGCGACAAAAAAGAATTCTTTTGTTTCTTTGTCATAGACAAAATAATCAGGGGTTCCTCCATACTTCCTGGAGATATCATGGATCATCAGGTAGGTTCTTTTGGGGATGAGAGTATGGAGTGTTTCGAGCCGTTTCTTTAGGTCATCAAGGATATTTTGATGGAAAGGGATGGAATCAAGGACGTGTTCCTTGAAGTGTTTCTCCCGCTGTTCTGTGATTTCCCCCTCATGGAACTGCTTGTGGAAGAGATGCGGCTTTTTCGCATGGGTATGAAGCTTTTTTAGGTGCTCGGTATGCCACGAGATCTCCCGTTCAAGGTCGATGTCAAAGTAGGGCTCTGCATAAAACACCCTAAATCTTGCCGTGCGAAGCTCATTGATGCTCTTTGGCTGCTCTGTCCTATGTTTGATTTGTTTTTTCCAAAACATGGGGACGTTCTATCTGTGAAACTAGTATCTTATTAAGTAGTATTTCATTAATGTTATGGGTGGGGCACAGCTGCTAGTCTTTTGAGTACAAGGTCGTGCGCTTCATCTTTATTCTTGACTGCCAGGAGGTCATACGCAAGGAAGTTATCCTGGATGACATCGCGCACCCAGGAGACAAAGTCGTTTTTTTCTTTGGTGACATGATAAGCATATGTTTCATGGTCCATATGGGCAAAGGCAAAGGCGAGGTCATACACACTCTTGACCACAAACCCATCATGGATGAAGAGGCATTTATCCGGTTCGATGTTTCCCATATACCGCTCAAAGAGCCGTCTTGGAACATATGTTTGGCGAAAGAAGTAATTGCTCAGCTTGAAGATGCCGGAAAAGACAAGTCCGAGCGCTATGATCATGAGCACGATGACGATATTCTCCGATGAGGAAAGGTCGCTTGAAGAGACAAGGAGGCTAAAGCCCAAGATGAGGCGGGAGATAAACATCATGAATTCAGTGCCGATTGCATAGAGGAGGATGCAGAAGAGGAGTGGCACCAGAAGGCCGCCAAGTGCAAAGAAAGCTGAAACATCGCACCCCACTTCGATGCGTGGCAGGTTTGAGAGGTCATAAATGATTGCCCTTCCTGCCTGGCATCCGTCCATTTGCGCTGCCATGAGGTATCCGATCTGGTGGAGTGAGGCCACCCCAATAAAAATGAAGGTGGAGAGGGTGAAAATGAAGATGAGGTATTTGAGCGCTAAGAGCCCCATGCTCACCTCTTTTTTCTGGAAGAATTCCTGCGCTGTTTGCTCTTTGAGGGCATTATGGTTTATGGTCAGTGTGGCAATCATCCAGATCAGCGCCAGGTTGGGGATGATCCAGGGCATGGTTGTGTACGGCAGGCCGAGAAGGGAGATTCCATGGAAAATAATGATGAGAATGCTGTAGGTGATTCCTGCAAATCCCACAATCCTGATATTCTTTTGGTGGTGGGTGATAAGATATGCAAAGATGCAGGCTCCAGCAACCCCTGTGCCAAGCCCAAGGATAGCCCAAAATTGGGTTGGAAAGGCAAAACCGAGGAGGAGGGCGAGAAGGTAGGGATATCCTGGAGTGGGGGTGAGCACAGAGAGAGCAAAGGCAAAATAGGTCGCCTGGAGGGCGAGGAGAATGCCAGAGATTGCAACAAATTCTGGTCCAGGCATGCTTACCTGGTAGAGCCAGGAAAAGTTGAGCGCTGCAAAGATGCTGTGGATGATAATGAGGCCATACGTTGCCCTGATGACTTGCTGAGAAACTTTTTTTTGGTAGAGATAGAGGAGGATGCCAATGCCTAGGGCTACTGCAAAGTTACTCACTCCATTCAAGAGGAACAGATAATTTCCCATTCTCACCCTTTTTTGGTCATTTTATGAACTTCTAGTACTTAAATCTTGCTCGAAGCAAAACGCTTAGAGCCAGGCAGCAACTGCCAAGTGATAATAGAAAAAAGCAGCGATGTTGGAAAAAGCGGCAATGGCTGGGAAGGCTCAGTCTCTAAGCCTAGGTTTTTCGTAAGAAAAAACGGTCTCCTGTCATTGTTGCTGCTTTTCCCAAGAACAACGAGGAACAACGATCACATAATATCACATAATAAGTAAGATCCTCAAGAATCGATACGCTTTTCAATGTTCCCTTATCTCTCCTGACTATGCGCTTATTCATCACCCGCCACGGAGAAACTGAAGGGAATCTCAGAAAAATTCATCAAGGACATCTTCCAGGGGTGCTAACAAAAGTCGGGATTGAGCAGGCAAGGAAATTAGCGCTGCGATTAAAGGATGAGAAAATCGATGCAGCATACGTGAGCGATCTTGACAGGGCAAAAGATACAGCAGAGGAGATACTGTTATTCCATCCGCATATTCATGTGACGTGCACCCCTCTTCTGAGGGAAGCGAGCGGCGGTGTTTTTGAAGGAAAGCTGGGCAAAGACCTGCTTGCAGAAAAAAAGGCATCAGGTGAGCCGTTTGATACTTGGCATCCAAAGGATGGCGAGTCATGGGTGGATGCCAGGACAAGGGTACTCATGCTCCTTAAGGGAGTATATGATGAGCACAAAAATGAGACTGTGCTATTTGTCTCTCATGGAGGGGTGATGACAACACTTCTTCTCTACCTGCAGGGTAAACCCTTAGACGAGCAGCACTTTCAGCAGTATCATCCCGGGAACACCGCAGTCTCAATAATAGAAATTAGAGGGGATAAGGCCCATCATTTCCATGTGCTCAATTCTACAGATCACCTCAAGGAATAATGTAAACCATACTATTTTAAAGTAAGTTTTTCTCTGATGCCCTATGCGCCTCATCCTCATTCGCCATGGTGTGACCCATGAGAACATAAATAATAGCATATCTCTTTAATTTCAAAACTTTAATATAGTGGTACTTCTTAGCAATTGATATATGAGGTGATCTATATGTGGAATCTTCCGAAAAAACATCTATTCTTGCCCGATACATCTTTGCAGCGC
>Ga0209212_1000991_pt1 | contig 49987 bp, 46 predicted proteins | sample RifGroC2_FD_183996 | JGI IMG/M metagenome (GOLD analysis project Ga0209212, IMG submission 183996) | Groundwater microbial communities from Rifle, Colorado, USA - Groundwater C2 (SPAdes) (version 2) | ecosystem: Environmental > Aquatic > Deep subsurface > Groundwater | place: Rifle, Colorado... | reverse complement strand
CAAAGGGCTATAAGGATTACAGCGGTATCACGGTGTTGGGTGTATGGAGGTGGCTGCCGGAGTTTAATTGGGGCGTTATAGCAGAAATTGACAGGGATGAGGGTTATGGGGCTGCCTATAATCTTAAATATATTGTGAGTTCTATATTGCTGGTGCTGGCATTTCCGATAGTGCTGGTGGCGTACTTTATCGGTAGAAAGGCTTCGATACCGATTATAAAGCTGAAAGAAGTAACTGAGAAGATGGCATCGGGGGATTTAACTCAAAGAGTAGACATAAAGAGAGAAGATGAGATTGGCGTATTGGCAAATTCCTTTAACGCCATGGCAAAGTCCCTGGATGAAAAGACGAAGGAGATCGCTGCGTCAGAGAAACGATACAGGGAATTGGTTAGCTCTGTAAAGGAAGGTATCTACCAATCAGAGCCTGGTGTGGAGGGTGTATTTACCTTTATTAACAATGCGGGCGCAGAGTTGTTGGGATACAGCAGACCGGAAGAAGTAATCGGGACGAAGGTAAAAAATATATATGTGGATTCGGAAGACAGAAGAAAACTTTGCGAGAAACTCGATAAAGACGGGGTCTGGAGGGAGTTTGTATCACTTTGTAAAAGAAAAAATGGCGAGAATTTCTATGCAGAGCGTACAAGCAATTTGCTAAGGGACGGGAAAGGAAATCCGGTTGCTATTTACGGAGTGATTCGTGACATCTCGGAAAGAAAAAAGGCAGAAATGGAGATTGTCGAATCCGAAAAGAAATATCGTATGTTGTTCAATTCACTAAAAGAAGGCGTTTATCAATGCGAACCAGAAGTGGATGGGGTGTTTACATGGATAAATCAGGCAGGCGCTAAAATACTTGGTTATAAATCTCCTGAAGAAGTGATCGGAACAAAGGTGAAGGATATTTACGTAAATCCTGACGACCGTAAAAAAGTAGTTGAAAAGTTATTAAAAGAAGGTGGATGGAAGGATTTTGTATCTTTCTGCAAGAGGAAGAACGGCGAGAGGTTTTATATGGAACGGACGTCCAGTCTGGGTACCGATGACAAGGGTAAACCTATTCGTATTGAAGGAATATTTAGAGATATTACGGAGCGGAAGAAACTGGAGGAGGAACTGCAAGAATCCGAGAGGCATCACAGGCAATTGTTGAACTCGTTGAAAGAGGGGATATATCAGTGTGAACCTGCAGAAGATGGGGTATTTACGTGGATTAATCAGGCAGGGGCAGAGATACTCGGTTACAGTTCACCCGAAGAAGTTGTAGGAACGCGAGTAAAGGATGTATATGTTAATCCCGACGACAGAAAAGAGTTGGTCGAAAAGTTGGGAAAGGAAGGGATATGGAGAGACTTTACTTCCTATTGTAAGAGAAAGAATGGTGAGCGCTTTATTTCTGAAAGGACATGTAATCTTGTACGTGATGAAAACGGTAAGTCGATCAGAATTGAAGGTGTATTTCGGGATATAACGGAAAGATAAAGCATGTATTTAGATAAATTAAAATACACTGAACGAGAAGTAAAGAATTATGGGAAATGAGTGCGTTAAGGGTTTATCCGTCAATGCAAAGACCCTGATTCTTATATTGTTGTTTGTGAATGTTGGGTTTGCAACAAAGATGATTAATAAGTATTATGCAATGAAGGAATCGGGATACATTAGGGAAAAGACTTTCCATGAACAGCTCCAGCAAAGGGTAATGAAATCTTTTGGTTCTGTGGAAGAAATGAATAAGATGATTTCTGACATTACGCGGCAAAAAGAGGATGCTGAGAAGGTCGCGAGTTCTGTTAGAGAACAAGGTGAACAGTTAAAGTTTGTAAACAAAAAACTCGAAGATGCAAAGGCAAAGCTGGAGGAAGAAAAGGCCCGATTGCAAAAGGAAATATGGGAACAAGAAGACTCGCTCTCCAAAGCAAAGAAGGTGATGGGTGACAAGGATTATACGATTAAGGAACTTATGAATAGCTTAGAAACGGCAGAAAAGAAAACGGCTGCTTTGAAGAAACAACTTGAAGAACACTCAAAGACACCCGGCGCTTGGAGCCTCCCCCATCAATAAAGAAAGTATCATGGTAACTTGATTATATAAGAATTTTCATTTTATTTATGCGGGTTTTGGGTAGTGGCAGACAAAAAATCCCCCTTAAAAAGGGGGACTCAGGGGGCTGTCAAATACTCTGATAGAAAGAATACAACCCCCTATATCCCCCTTTGCTAAGGGGGATTAACTTGTGAAAGATTTTTATGCCAAATATTTTGATTATAGAAGACCAGGAAAAGATTCGAAAGCTGCTGGTGGTCTCCTTTAAGCGGGAGAATTATAAAACGTGTGATGGAATAGATTGGGGGAAAGCTGTAGAATTTCTTAATAAAAATGTCTATGATCTCATAATTGTTGATCTGGAAGTAAAGTCATCAGCGGGTTTCGAGATGCTGAAGCTAATTAAGCTCACGAATCCCACCGCAGAGATTGTGGCAATTTTCAATTCAAATGAGTATGATAAAAACCAAATAATCCGTTGCGGTGTGTATGATTACGCCTTGAAGCCATTTTTGCTGAGTGACGTTGTGAATATAGGTAAGAAGGCATTGGAAAAGAAGCAATTGTCTGATAAGGTGCGAAATCTGGAGCAAATCAGGGATATGGATAAATTTGCCTTATCGTAGGAAAGTGTGAAAAGGGGATTTTTCGAATTAGGTGTTTTTTTATAGTGAAAAGGAAAGGAGGTGTGTTAAATAATTAAAGAGGCTTTAAGGAGGTTGGATGTTTAGAAATATGGAGTTGAGAGGAGATATTGAGAGGAGATATGAAGTGCAAGTAAGATGTGTGTTGATTGGGAAAATGGTCGTTACAACAACATTTTAGAGGAGGACATGTAATGTTATATACTGAGACCGTAGATGCAGCCGCGGCAGTGTCTCTTAAGAAAGCCACGGCAATGAAACACAGCCTGACGGGTTTCTTGACGCTTTCTGTGCTGGCTGGTTTTTATTTTGGATTTGGTGTTATTCTGGCATTTATTTGTGCTGCACCTGTTGCGGAGATAAACCCAGGCATAGGCAAAATAGTTGCCGGTGCAACATTTGGTATTGCGTTGTCTCTGGTAATTATTGGTGGAGCTGAACTGTTTACTGGGTACAACCTGCTGATATTTAAAGGTACTTTAAGGGGTACGGTGACGCTTGGTGACGCTATGTTGGGTTGGTTTTGGACATACCTAGGCAACCTGGGCGGTTCCATGCTTTTTGCGCTTATGATTATTATATCAGGTATCTTTGCCCCTGATCCATGGAAATCATACATGCTCGAGGTGGCAACAGATAAAAGTAATGGACCTTGGTGGGAATTATTCTTCAGGGGTATTTTTTGTAACTGGCTTGTCTGTCTGGCTATATGGTCTGCTTTAAGGTGCACAAGCGATTCGGGCAAGTTGATTATGATCTGGTGGTGTCTGTTTGCCTTTATTACGACGGGGATGGAACACTGTGTGGCGAATATGACGATATTAACGATTGCGAATTTACTGCCGCACGATCCTGAGGCGATTTCCTGGGGCAAGATGTTTGGCTGGAACCTCGTACCTGTTACCCTTGGTAATATCGTGGGTGGCACATTCTTCGTCACATTCCTCTACTGGTTTGCAACTGCCATGGATGAAAGAGGCGCGAAGAAGATGAGGGCTATAAAGGGCGGTTCCGGCGCTGGTGACTTACCACATGCCGGCAGGTCTCCTGAAGAGATTAAAGATATCAAGGTGAAAATGAGGTCGTAATTGTAGCAACTATTTAGATGTATCGGAATTTTCAATCTTGTATGGGTAATTCATGAATTACCCATACAACAAATAGAAATAATTTTCAAAGAACTAATTTAAAAGTTTTTACAAAAGGGGCCGGTTTGTTATTACTGGCCCTTTTTATTTGTCTGAGATGTGAATTACAGAAGTTTTGAAACAATGAAAAATGGTAATAGTTCACCAGAACACGGAGATCACAAAGATTTTATTAAAGACAGAGGTTGTGCAGTTTAGAAGACGAGGATTCCAACCTTCCAATTTTATATTCCCGACCCCCTGCCCACGCATCTTCCCAACATCGCAATTTCTCAACTTCCATTTTTTTTCTGACTTTGCGTATTCTGCGGTGCGCTATCGCGCTTTTCCAATTGCTCGATTCTTTTTTCAAGGGTTTTAATATGTTCTCTCATTTCGGGGAGTCTTTCGATGATCACATAACATTTACGCATACGCTTTATGGGGAGCGCTGGTGCGCCGAGATACGTTTCATTACTCGGGATGTCATTGATAACCCCCGAATATCCGCCAACGGTGACGTTATCCCCAATTTGGATATGTCCAACAATCCCAGCGCCGCCTGCGATGGTTACGTGTTTTCCAATTTTGGCTGAACCTGCAATTCCTACCTGTGATACGATTAATGAATTTTCACCTATTTCGACATTGTGCGAAATAACAACCTGGCTGTCGATCTTTGTTCCCTTTCTAATGACGGTTTCACCGAGCACAGCGCGGTTAATCGTCGTGTTGGCGCCAATATCCACATCATCTTCAATTATGGCAATACCGACCTGTGGAATTTTAAAATAACCCTCGCCATCCGGTGCATAGCCGAAACCGTTGCTGCCAATGACGGTATTGCTATGGATGGCCACTCGATTGCCGATTACCGTATCGTTATAGATTACGGCATTTGGATAAATAACGGTGTCGTCACCAATGGTACAATGGTCTCCGATATGGACACACGGGTATAGAACCACGCGGTTGCCAATGCGTACATTTTCACCGATGGTGACGTATGCACAAATAGAAATGTCTTTGCCTATTATTGCTGTTTTCGCTATTTTGGCAGAATCATCAATGCCTTTTATATATGCTGGCTTTTTGTACATCAACAATTCTACTAACTTTGCAAATGCAAGATAAGGATTGTTGCATACCAGAAGATTCCCTTTTGCGGTTTTTAATTTGGGCGAAACGATAATAGCCGAGGCCTTTGTATGATGGATTTTTTTAATATATTTCTCATTGGATATAAAAGTAATGTGTCCTTCCTGGGCATCATCGATGCTCATAACCCCGATTATTTTTACGGTAGGGTCTCCAACAACCATACCTCCAACATATTCAGCAAGTTCTTTTAAGGTTTTTTCCATAGAAGATTTTATCTGAAATTATCTATTCTAATTAAATTAGGCCTTCGGCAGCTTTTTTGCCGCAGAGCACACAGAGAGCACAGAAAAATCCCCTGAGAACTCAGTGACCTCTGTGGCTGGTTTGAAATTCATAAACCTTAAATTAAGTTTGTAAGTGTAACGATATAAACCACAGATTTCGTGGATTACACAGCTTTTGCACCACATGTTATTCGTATTTTGCATCCGGGCAATTTGCGGCTTAGATTGTTTTTAATCGGTATTTTTACGGGATACTGTTTCGCTGGATGGCGCTTTCGTTACGAAACGCACAAGGAACAAGGTAACGATTAAGAGTCCCCACCCAAGTACCCCGGTAACCACCTTGCTGTCACCGAAAAGCCACCGAAGGTTTGTTCCCACATGGTCGAATAATAATATATTGGTCTTAATGAGAAATACCCAGCCTGCATGAAGCCCAATGGCAAAATAGAGGGAATTTGTCCTCAAGCAGGCGCATGACAGCACCACGCCGACAAGGAAAAGGCCGATCATAGTAGGCATAATGGCGGTGAAATTTACTATCATGTTGGAAAAAGATTGATAAATTACCATAAAACCGACTAACGGTTGAAAGCCTGGGAATACCAGTAATTTTGCCTTGAAGAAGTGTAATAAAGAATAGAACAGACTGCTGGCACACACGGCAGATACGGCGTGCATGTCCTGTAAAAAGCTTTGAAAGATGAACCCCCTGAAGAATATTTCTTCGATACATCCAACGAGACCTGCGATTAGCAAAAATTTGAAAAGCTGAAAAAATAAGTCTCCAGGAGATTTTGCATCAACCTGTAAGATTTTGGCGCCTGTAATGAACAAGAAGGCGGTGTACAGGATAAATATCCCGGTGCTCAGGAAGAAGCCCATCTGCAAATGTTTCCACCATCCCGATGTGTGTTTTATGCCAATCGTTGAAAGGGAATTGATCATCAGCGGTTTCCTGAACAAGAAAATAATGAGGATGGCAACACCCATGACGATACGGCGCATAACCCTACCAAAGTCATAACTTCCATGCTTATAGTTAAGCAGGTCTGTCACCAAAGCGCTCTGTGGTATCAGCATGTCAGCGGCGATCTTTATCAGGGGTGCAAGCAGACTGCTTACGCATAATATGAGTAAGAATAAGAGGAGTATTTTCTTATATTGTTTTATATTACTAAATGAAATCATGGTGAAATGATAGTGTCGTAAAAAGGAGTTGTCAACTGAAAATACTCTGGTTTGCTGAATTATATTGACTAGCCTGTTGTATTTAGCTATATTACTTCACTTGTTTTGACAGGATTTGTCTGCCACAAAGTCGCTAAGATACGGAGAAATAAGTAACAGTTCACCCCCTCCCCTAACCCCTCCCACCAAGGGCGGGGAATACTCATTGTTCCCTTGTATTCCTCCTCCTTGATGGGGGAGGTTTAGGTGCGGGTGAACTGTTACGAAGATAATGTTTTGTTTGTGGCTTTGTGTCTTAGTGGCATAGATGCCTCTATATTACTTCTAGATAGCTGCAAAAATCAGTGTTCTGATTGAAATAGAAAGCTTGAAAAATATGAAACAAAAAAAACCATGGGGAGGTCGGTTTACAAAACAGACGGCGGCTTCGGTGGAGTCTTTTACCGAATCTGTGTCGTTCGATTGGCGACTCTATAAATACGATATCGAAGGCAGTATCGCCCACGCAACGATGCTTGCCGGGTGCAAGCTTATTACGGAAAACGAGAAGGTAGTGATTGTTAAGGGTCTCAATGAAATTCTCTCGGAAATTCTTGCCGGAAAGTTCGAATTCAAGGAGTCTCTTGAAGATGTTCACATGAACATCGAATCGGCTTTGATCGAGCGGATTGGCGAGGCAGGCAAAAAGCTTCATACCGCCCGAAGCCGAAACGATCAGGTTGCCCTTGACCTGCGGCTCTGGACTCGTGATCAAATTCAGGTAATGATAAACCTTCTGGCAAAGCTTCAAGGAGAATTGGTAAAGAAGTGTAAAGAGCATTTTGGCCTTATTATGCCGGGTTTTACCCACCTTCAACATGCACAGCCTGTCTTATTATCACACTATCTGCTGGCATACGTCGAGATGCTGGAACGAGACAAAACGCGGCTCCAGGATTGCTGTGCCCGGCTCAATAAATCACCCTTAGGCGCTTGCGCCCTCGCAGGCACGACACTTCCAACAAATCCGCTGCATACGGCAAAATTACTTGGCTTTCAAGGGGTTAGTGAGAACAGTATGGATGCCGTAAGCGACAGGGATTTTTGTATTGAGTATGCATTCTGCCTTTCCTCAATTGCCATGCACATGTCCCGCCTCTGCGAGGAGTGGATTATCTGGTGCAACGACGAGGTTAAGTTTATCGAGATCAGTGACGCCTATTGCACGGGTTCGAGTATCATGCCGCAAAAAAAGAATCCCGATGTGCTGGAGTTGATTCGGGGTAAAAGCGGCCGTGTCTTCGGGCATTTGACGTCGTTGCTCACGTTACTCAAGGGATTGCCATTAAGCTACAATCGTGACATGCAGGAAGATAAGGTAGCAATATTTGATGCTTCAGATACCGTTCAAGGTTCGTTATCGATACTGGCAGAGCTTGTGGCGAATACGAGTTTTAACGGCAAAAGGATGATGCTGGCTTGTGATAAGGGTTTTATCGATGCTACTGCGCTTGCGGAGTACCTTGTTAAAAAGGGCGTGCCATTCCGTAAGGCGCATGAAATTGTAGGGAATATCGTGCGGGAGTGTATAAAGGCGCATTGCAGGCTGGAGGATTTGAAATTGGAGGGTTTCAAGGCATTCTCTTCTGCTATAGAAAAGGATGTTTATAAGGCGCTGGGTGTGGAGAACTGTATAAAGAATTATAAAAGTCACGGTTCGACAGCGCCGCAGTTTGTAAAAAAACGTATTGCGTATTGGGAAAAGAAACTGAGCAGCAGTTCACCGCGGAGGAATACAGATTAACACGGAGTAGATAGATTTTGAGTAATAGTTCACCGGCGGGAAAAAATTTGACAAGATAACAGGATAGACATGATATAAATAAATTTTTGACAGGATTAACAGGATAATCAGGTGAAATAAGGTATCTTTTATCTTGTTAATCCTGTATATCCTGTCTAAGGTAGCTGCCCTATTACGATTTTGAAAGGGTGAATAATCTATGAATGCTTTTGAATACAGAGATAAGACGCTCTTTTGCGAGGATGTAAGGATTGATGATATTATTTCACAGGTAGGCACACCAGCCTATATATACAGCAAAAATGCAATTCTGGCGCGTTATCATGAGATGGAGACAGCATTCCGTGATGTTGATGCCTTGATTTGTTTTTCCGTCAAGTCTAACTCAAACCTCTCTATTTGTAAAATTTTGGCAGAGGAGGGTTCGGGTTTCGACGTGGTTTCCGGCGGTGAACTGTTTCGTGCTATAAAGGCTGGCGGTGATCCGTCAAAGATTGTATTTGCAGGGGTTGGAAAGATGGACAGGGAAATAAAGTTTGCCCTGGAGAATGATATCTTCATGTTTAATGTAGAGTCTGTGGCAGAACTTGAGCACATTAATAAACTGGCAGGAGATGCTGGTAAAATACCGAAAGTTGCCCTGCGAATCAATCCGGACATCGATCCAAAGACTCATGCAAAGACAACGACTGGAAAAAAAGAAAACAAATTTGGAATCGACCTGTCTGAGGCTGAAAAGATTATTAAGCAATATGCACGATATTCGAATGTTGACCTGTGCGGATTGCACGTACATCTGGGTTCACCCATTTATACGGTTGATCCCTATGTGCGTGCCCTCAGGAAGATACTGGCGTTAATTCAGAATTGCAGAAATGAGGGTGTGGATATTAAATACATGAACATAGGAGGCGGCTATTGTATTTCGTATACAGGAGAAAAAGTCATACGGCCAAAAGACTATGCATCAAAAATTATACCGCTGGTAAAAGAGATGCAATGCAATCTGATCATGGAGCCGGGACGATTTATTGTGGGAAATTCTGGTATTCTGATTTCTCAGGTGATTTATACAAAGGAGACTATACACGAGAAGAAGTTTGTTATCTGTGACGCAGCTATGAACGACCTGATACGTCCCGCCCTGTACGATGCCTTCCACAGGATATGGCCGGTAAATACGAATATAAAGATGCCAGAGGCGGAAAATTCTGATAAAACAACGGTAAAGAAAGGTATGGAATTGGTTGATATCGTAGGTCCTGTTTGTGAAAGCAGCGATACCTTTGCCACCTATAGGGCATTGCCAAAGGTAAAAGAAGGGGATTTGTTGGCAATCTTCAGCGCCGGCGCCTATGGTTTTACGATGAGTTCCAGCTACAATTCCCGCCCGCGATCATGTGAAGTGCTGGTGGATGGTGGCCAGTTTCGTATCATCAGAAAACGTGAGACGTATGAAGATTTGGTGAGAGGTGAGGATGTGTAACAATAAGGCTCAACGCAAAGGCGCAAGGGACGCTGTTGAATTAAGAGGATGAGAGGATGAGAGGTTGGGAAGTTGAGAGGCCGGGGTGTTACGTTTCCAAACTTCCCATCTTCTCAACTGTGTGTCTTTTACTGATCTCTTCGCGTCTGGTGGATTATTAGTTAAATTTAATAGTAAAGGAATTTTCATTTTATTTATGCGGATCACATGACACATGCGGCGCAAAAATCCCCCCTTAGAAAAGGGGGCTAGGGGGTTGTAAAATAACCCCGGAAAAACACAACCCCCTAAATCCCCCTTTGTTAAGGGGGACTTAAAAGGACTAAAAATTTTTATAGTCTTGAGGTAAGATGGCAAAATATTATCCAATACTCCTGAATATCCAGGACAAGAAGTGTTTGGTGGTTGGCGGCGGTAATGTCGCCTGGCGTAAGGTGTGCAGCTTAAAAGAAGCGGGTGCACGGGTAACGGTGGTGTCTCCAGAATTTTGTCCTGAAATGGAAAATGAAACAGGGATTGAAAAGATTCAGCAGAAATATGAAGAGGGATTTCTGAATGGGGCGTGGGTTGTAGTTGCCTCTACTGATGATGAAGAGGTAAATAAAAAAGTTTATTATGATGCGGTAAAGAGGGGCATTCTGGTTAATGTTGTTGATAGACCTGAATTTTGTTCGTTCATAGTGCCGGCAACCATTAATCGTGGTGATCTGAGCATTAGTATTTCAACCGGTGGGGCAAGTCCGGCGCTGGCGCGGAATATCAGAGAGAGTTTGGAAAAACAGTTTGGGGATGAGTATGGTGAATTTGCAAAACTCTTATCAGAAACGAGGAGAAAGATACTTTCTGAGGTTTCTGACGAATCAATAAGACGTGATATTTTGCAGCGTGTAGCAGGGCTTGACATACTCGAGATTATTAAGCAGAAGGGCATGTCTGAGGCGAAAAAGAAGATTTTAGGGATTATTTCTGAAAAAATTCACCGCAAAGACGCAAAGAACGCAAAGGAATGCCTGGGGTGATAAAAAATGGAATTTATGTTTTTCTTGCTGTGCGATGGTTTAGACTGATGCAAAATTCTTAAGGAGAAATAAGTCGACAAGGTCTATAGACTTCTTTTTCCTTGCAAGATTTTTTGTGAGTTGATAAGATAAAATTAAATGTAATGTGAGATGTAAGATTGTTAAATCCTTTGGTACTGGTTTGTCCAGGTTAGGAGCTTGAATGGCTGAAAAGACTGTTACACAGAGAATCGACCTTAATGAATTAAAATCAGGTGGTTTTATAAAACAGACTCAAAAAGACCTCTTTACCGTCCGACTGAAGGTTCCCGGTGGAAGGATTACACCGGAAAAGCTGACAAAGGTTGCAGAAGTTGCTAAGAAATATAGCAGAATGGGGTACTGCCATCTGAGCTTCAGGCAATCGGTAGAAATTATTGGTGTTCATATTGATGACTTTGATGCCGTAGTGAAGGAGTTGGCTACAGTAGGGCAAAAGGTCGCATCCTGTGGTCCAAGAGTCAGAGTACCTACGGCGTGTGGAGGCTGTGAGTATAATCCTAATGGAATTATGGATACACAAACCAAGGCATTGGAAGTCGATGAGAAGTTTTTTGGTACTCCCTGTCATCATAAGTTTAAAATCGGGTTTTCCGGTTGTCCAATTGATTGTACAAGAACCAGGGAGATGGATTTAGGATTTCAGGGTGTGGTATATCCGGTATGGAACAAAGATTTATGTACTGGATGTACCTTGTGTGCCAAGGCCTGTCAGGAAGGTGCGATAGTATCTGACAAAGAGGGTAGGCCAATGTTTGACGAATCTAAATGTGTGTACTGCGGTGATTGTATCAGGGCATGTCCGACAGATGCCTGGAAGGATAAGAAGAAGGGTTGGCTGGTACGTACTGGGGGAAAACATGGAAGACATCCGCGAGAAGCAGACCAAGTGTCCAATTTCCTGCCAGATAGTAAGGTTAACGATTTTATTTCTGCAACCCTGAAATGGTATAAAGAGAACGGTAAGCCGAAGGAAAGAATTGGTACTGTGATAGCTCGTGTAGGCTTGGATAAGTATAAAAAAGAAGTAGTTAGTGCACTCGTAAAGACCTGATGTGTGTCTTACCGATAATATTTTGACAATTGCAGGCAAGATATTTTTCACGATACCCGGATAACAAAATATAGAGGAAATATCCAACAACAAACAATCCCGATAATGAAGGACAAAAAAAAATTCGTCATATTTGCCCATAGCGGCACTTACGATAAACTTTATCAGATCATTACTCTGGCCATTACAGCGGCCTCGATGGGAAGAGAAACGTATGTTTTCCTTTTTTTCTGGGCGTTGAAGAGATTTGTGAACGATGAGTTTGATGTTACACGATTATCTGCTGAGTTTGGTGAAGAGGGTGGACGATTATCAAAACGTATACAGGAGATTAATCCAATTTCTCTCAATGAAATACTTCATGAGGTAAGAAGGGCGGGGAATTTAAAGGTTTATGCGTGCACAGCAGCCGTGAAACTAATGGAATTGGAAGAGGCTAAGGTGAAATCCAGGGTGGATGATATCCTCGGATTAACTACTCTTTTAGAAATAGCTGATGGTGCGGAAACACAGTTATTTATATAATGAACAAAAGGTAGAGTCGTGGCCGGTACGGTAATAAAAAATTCGAAGTGCATATCAAAGCGGATATCCAAAAGCTCAATTTCGGATAGGATTGGGAATACCCCTCTTTTAAGGATTAATAGAATTACCAACGTGTCAGAGGATAGGGACGTGGAAATATATGCCAAGGCAGAATGGCTCAATCCGGGAGGCTCTGTTAAGGACCGTCCTGCATTGAGAATTATAGAAGATGGTGAAAAATCGGGGAGATTAAACAAAGACAAAATTATTGTGGATTCCACATCAGGAAATACGGGTATTGCTTATGCGCTCATTGGCGCCTCGAAGGGATACAAAGTAATTTTAGTAATGCCTAAAAACGTTAGTGAGGAACGCAAGAAAATTGTGCGTGCCTTTGGGGCGAAGATTGTATTTACTGATCCGTTGCTGGGTTCGGATGGCGCTATGATAGAGGCGAAGAGGCTTGTGAGTGAAGAACCTTCAAAGTATTTTTATGCCGATCAGTACAATAATCCTTCAAATTGGAAGGCGCATTACGAAACTACCGGAGTGGAGATATGGGAGCAAACGGGAGGTGAGATAACCCATTTTATTGCATGTCTGGGGACAAGCGGTACTCTTATGGGAATAGGTCGGCGACTGAAGGAATTTAATCATGACATTCAGGTGATTTCGGTTGAACCATCGACTCCTATTCATGGATTGGAAGGTATGAAACATATGTCTACTTCGATTGTCCCTGGTATATATGACGATCATTTTCCGGACAGAAAAATGATGGTGGAAACGGAAGATGCCTATGTAGCCGTCAAGCGCCTTGCATCTGAAGAGGGGTTTTTTGTTGGATATTCTTCAGGTGCAGCATTAGTGGCATCAATGAAAGTGGCGAGTGAAATTGACAGAGGTTTGATTGTTACAATCTTTCCTGACAGGGGCGACCGTTATCTGAGTACGAGTTTTTGGGCAGGCGTATATAATAAGGTTTGTTAGAATATTTGGGAGTCAGGTTTTGCTAAGTATTGATAATGATAAGCTTCATTTTATAAAGGATCAGGTAAAAAAGAGTTATCCCTCTGAATGTTGTGGGCTTTTAATTGGCACGGATACATTAGAAAAAAAGGTGGTTGAAGTCTGTCCTGTGCAAAATAAGAATGCAGAAAGAACTCACAACAGATATGAAATAGAAGGTAAAGAGTTTGTAAAGATTGATAAGGAAGCATCTAAAAAACGGCTTCAAATCATAGGCATATACCACTCCCATCCAGACCATCCTGCAATTCCCTCTGCTTACGATACAGAGCATGCATGGGTCGGGTATTCTTATATGATTGCAACTGTGGAGAAGGGAGAACCGATTGATATCAGATCCTGGGTCTTTAACGAAGAAAAGAAGCAATTCGAAGAAGAAGAAATAAAGTTATGTTAAAGAGATTGTTGTAATGTCTCATCCTGTTACAGAGGCATTTGAAAATATTGATTATAAATATTTTTTCTGTTGGAGAATTTTATAAATGGTAGATGATGAAAAGCTTGTTCCTGATGACCATATTGATTTAAGAGGAGTACTCTGCCCTATTAATTTTGTGAAGACAAAGTTAAAACTTGAAATGATGGATTCGGGTCAGGTGTTGGAAGTACTACTAGATGATGGGGAACCGATTAGAAGTGTTCCTCGAAGTGTGAAGGAAGAAGGTCATAAGATCGTAAAAGTAGAGAATATGGAAGGAGCTTATCGTCTATTGATAAAAAAAGCATGAAAGTATATTCATGAAAGTATATTATAGTTAAGTAAAATATTCTTGACTTTTTTTATCGATAAAAATAAAATCAAAAAATTGGGAATTGTGTGCAATATTTAGCTATTTATATCAAAGAATAAGACTAACGAGGCAAAGCCTCAGACCAGTAAAACACACCTGTCTGCATGCTACGCACAGGCAGGCATGAAAGTGTAAATTGCCACAGGATGCCCACCTGAAATTCTCGATTGTATTAACATTATTTCCGAAGCTGCAATGTATATTTCAATAAAGAAATGTTGTACAGAAATTCCGTAATAAAGTTCAGTATCCCTGATTTTCATAGTAGAGTAAAAATAAACAACTAAGGTATATATTTTATATATTGTATGTTGTTTTAAAATGAGGAATGGAATTTGCCAACTTAGTTACCGTTATTTATTCGAAATTTGTGATTGATACTTATTAAAAATTTTAACGAGGCAAAGCCTCAGACCGATAAACGAGTTTGGAACTACAGATTGCACAGATTATATGAATTGGTATTTTTATCTGTGAAATCTGTGGTTTCTGTTGTTATATTTAAAAACTTGACTCATTTGTGAAGAGAAATCTCGAATAAAGATTTTAATGCGGGAGGGTTGTGTCATGGAAACGAAAGATAAAAATAAGTGCAGCACATCAGAAAAAGAGGGGGGAATTTGGTTTACCGTCTCACGGAGGAATTTTCTGACATTAGCAGGATGGGCAATGTTTCTTGCCACGTTAGGGGCGTATGTATCACAAATTCTCGGATACAAGGGTTTCTTTTATCCCAAAGTGCTTTTCGAGCCTTCACCACGATTTGCTGTCGGGAATCCAAATGCCTTTCCTGAAAATTCTGTAACTACCCTAAAGGCAAGGAAGATATTTGTTGTGCATGATGGCAATAGTTTTAAGGCTATTTCTGTGGTGTGTCAACATTTGGGGTGTGCGGTAGAATTTTCGAAGGAAAAGAATATTTTTGAATGTCCGTGCCACGGAAGTAAATATTATCGAAACGGTGTGAACTTCGCCGGCCCTGCGCCAAGACCTCTAAATCATTTTGAAATTGTTCTCGATGATGCTGGCAAGCTGGTTGTGGATACAAGCAAAATCGTGCCTCTTGAAACAGAATTAATTGTTTAATTTATTCTCAAAAATTTATTTTAAGAAAGTTTTTGCATGAGACAGACGACTATAGCTAAAAAAGGCCAGAACCAGTTTCTAATTCCGAATTTACCATTCAGATAATGAATTTAACTTGAGGGAAGAAAATTACGACGCAATAGTAATATCCTCAAAGCGCGTGCTTTGGAAAGCCAATGGGGAAATTAATAAAACGATAGAAAAAACGGAGGAATAGGAGGATAAAATTTAATTATGTGGGGAGGGAATAGCTTAAAATGTAATGTGGAGAAAGGAATATTCAAATGAAATTAATTTCGGATTTAATAAAGAAAATTACGGACAATGAAATTTGGAAGTCTGTATTTCGCCATGGTTACGCGGATACCCCCAGGAATAGGGTTCTTCAAATCATAAGTAACATATGGTTACATATACATCCGCCTAAGGTACGGAAGCATGGCACAAAAATCCGTTTTACCTGGTGTATGGGAGGAATTACTTTTTTTCTATTCCTTTTTGAAACGATAACAGGAATCCTGTTAATGTTTTATTATGTTCCTGACGTTAATAGAGCGTATGCAGATATGGTTGATTTGATGTACGTGGTACCGTTTGGCAGGTTTTTGAGAAATTCTCACCGTTGGGGTGCGCACGCCATGGTGATCACGGTGAGTGTACACATGCTTCGAGTGTTTTTGACAGGTTCGTATAAGCCACCAAGACAGTTCAACTGGGTAATAGGTGTGACCTTATTGGTTCTCACACTTTTATTAAGTTTTACTGGATATCTGTTGCCTTGGGATCAGTTGGGATATTGGGCTATTACTGTTGGTACGAATATGGCGCGTGCAACGCCACTTTTAGGCCACGAAGGGCCGTTTGCTTATATATTAGGCATGCGGGCAGATAACGATATCCGTTTTGCATTGCTAGGAGGAACAACAATAGGAGCCCCTGCATTATTGCGTGCGTATGTATGGCACTGTATAGCAATACCTGTGATAGCTTCTGCATTGATGATGATGCATTTTTGGAGAATTCGTAAAGATGGAGGTATCTCGGGGCCGTTGTAATAGTTTGCTCAAATTATCATAAAGTTTATTGAAGATATTTCTGAGGAGTGGATACATGGAAGTGAGTGAGGAAAAAAAAGGACTGGTAGAATTTAAAGACGATAAGGTTTTTACATGGCCCACCCTGGTTGCAAAGGAGTTCCTTGCTGCAATTCTCGTTACGGTTGGGTTGCTTTTTTATTCGTATGTTGTTGATGCTCCGCTCAGGGAATTGTCGAATCCAGGGCAAGCCGAGAATCCGGCTAAAGCCCCGTGGTATTTTTTGGGTTTGCAAGAGGCATTGGTTTATTTTGATCCATGGTTTGCTGGTGTTGTGCTTCCAACTCTTATTATTGTGGGTTTGATACTTATTCCATATTTGGATAATAATCCTAAAGGGAATGGTTACTATACATTTAAAGAAAGGAAATTTGCTGTAACAGTATTTGCTCTTGGCTATATCTATTGGTATGTCCTGATATATATTGGCACAGCGCTCAGAGGGCCTTTCTGGGCGTTTTTCTGGCCTTGGGAAAAGTGGACGCATGACTTTCCCACTCCGCCGCCATTGCATAATATGCCATTACCGCTAGGGATTGTCCTCATGATGGGGTTCTATTTTGGTGGTTTGGTGCTTCCTGCGATGATGAATCGGGACTTTTTTAATAAGATGGGTATTGTCAGGTACGTGCTTATTATGGGGTTGCTTTTGACTATGATAGGCACAGTAATCAAGATGGTTTTAAGGCTTTCATTTAGTATAAAATACATTATTGCTACGCCTTGGATCAATATATAATTGACTTGAGGATATTTAATTGTAAGTATTTTCAGAACAGGTGAATTATGAGCATACAAAGGTTGATTTTTTTTGTTTTGAGCGCCTTGTTTTTTATAGGCTCTTCGGTGTGGATTAAGGATGAAATTAGTCCAAAGTGGATAAAATATCAGAAGGAGTATTATAAAGAACAGGCGATAAAAGTTGAGAAAGAATATTTAGCAGCCTCCTCAGCAAAAGAAAAAGAGTTACTAGGTAGGCGTCTTGCGTCTTTGAAGAGACCTGTATATGAAGTTAAGCAGATACTCTTAAAAGGTGATTATAGTTGGGATAAACGGCTAAATGGTGATAAAGTAGATCGGTGTATAACCTGTCATATCGACGAGGAAAAACTAAAGGAAAAACATCCTAACGCAAAAGAATTTCCCTTTGATATATATGGATGCGCGGTATGCCATGGCGGAATTGGAAGGGCGTTAAATGAAAAAATTGCGCATAAAGGGATATATTATCATAAGAGACAAATGGAGCAAAGATTAGTTGCGGCTGAATCACTGTTCGAGTTTTGGAGTGAATTGGCAAACCTGACACCGGAAGAAAGCGATCCTAATCAAAGATTGGGAATGGGAGACTTTAAAAAGTACAGTATTACAGGTGATAAGGCGATTTATGTGGGAAGTAAGAAGTGTCTTAAATGCCATACAGGTTTAACATCACCGCATGTCGAGAGGTGGCTGAGGATCAAGTTTAAAACATTTGAGCTTGTGAAAGAAGCCCCTGATTATATTGCAGGTAACGAGGGATATCGTAAGACATGTCTAAAATGTCATACAACGGGATACGATGAAACCACAGGAAGATATTCAGAAGAAGGGGTTACCTGTGAGGCATGTCATGGCGCGGGAGAAGTATTTAGCTATTTTATGGACATTGGGAAGGCGCTAGAAGGCCAAAAGATAGCCAAAGTTGGCACATTTGGGACGCCGTATAATATTTGCGGTCCTTGTCATCACACTCGTAACCATGAGATGCGCCTCAAATTTTTCCAGGAAAGAGGCGCCGATGACGAATGGTTTTTTCCGCAGCATACGACTCCATACAAGACAGGTTTAACTGAAAAAGGTGATGCTTCAAAATCGTTGCCAAAAATTTACTAGAAAAATTAGGCTAATTCTTAATGAGAAAATATAGTAAATTATGTTTTTAAATAGAATAACTTATTTTTAAGGGTAGGAGGCAAAAAATGAAATTGTTAAAACTGGGCGCGATTTTACTCGCCGCCCCTTTGATGTGGAGTTTGCAGGCTGGAAGCGTCAAGGCGCAGTCTGAAGTAGAGCTTAAAGAGATGCAGAAAAAGGCTATGAGCTATTATGATATCTTGTATCCCAATGATACGCTGAAAGATTGGTTTACAACGAATGTCGGATTGGAGAAAGGCGCCGGGCCATGGCAGAATATCTATAAACCCGTACCGTTGCAAATGTACTGGTTTCCAGTGAGACATTATGTAAAACCCGATGGGACGTATTATGATCAGCTATTGGAAAAATACAAACCAACTGATTGTGTGAAATGTCATGAAGAAGTAACCCCTGGGTCTGTGAATGACTGGAGAGATTCTACTCATGCAAATCCAAAGAAAAACCCAAGGTTTGCAGAAAAAACACAACAAATAGAAAAATTGCTGGACAGAGAGATTAAGGAAGTTTCCTGTAGCGATTGCCACGGGAAGGATCATAAAGAACTGTATATGCCCACACCTGCACATTGTGGTGAATGTCACCCTCAACAAACAATAGAATTTATGTCAGAAGGTGAGCGTGGTCGTCCTAACCACATTGAAGGTCTGGCAGCGAATGTGATCCCACCTTGGTATCCTGAAATGTTCCGCAGGGGTTATCCGGCGGCACAGTTTGGCTGCGACCTTTGTCATGCAACAGATAGATGCAATATCTGTCATTCAAGGCATAAATTTTCTGCAGCAGAAGGTAGAAGGCCAGAGGCATGTATGCATTGTCACATGGGTTTTGACCATCCTGACGCAGAATCGTATGGAGAATCGAAGATGGGTTACATTTACCATCTGGAAGGTGAACACTGGGATTGGGAAAAGCCATTAGCAGAGATTGTTCCAGGCAAGGATTATAGAACACCGACATGTCAGTTCTGCCATTTTGATCAGGGAGATGGGAAATTTGCGCATAACCCTGTGATTAAGGGTGTATGGAGAATGGGCACGGTTCCTCCGAAAGGTGTAGATTATAAATCATCATTAAAAAATTATCCTCATGGTATAAATCTTCCTCCTTTGAATTATAGTCTCGATGTGTATTCTCCTGAGAATAAAAAGAGATCAGAACAGTGGGTGTCGGTTTGCAGTAAATGCCACAGTCCGAGATTTGCCAGGTTATATCGTGAAAACTTAAATGATTTTATGTTTGAAATGTGGAGATTGCAGGATAGGGCACAAGCTATATTAGACGACATCGTAGCAAATGATGAATTTGAAGTGCCAATTAAAGAAAGGGATATCTTCCCACTTGGTGATATACTTGCCGATGCACTGGGACCGGGACTCTTAGGAGACGCTGTGTATCAGGCATTCAAAACAACAGGTGGAAAGGTACCTGTTATCGGACCGATTCTCGGCTTGCACGGTTTGTTTGCTACAGGGAGAAATAACCCTTCAGAGATTGAAATTACTTATGCTGATATGTGGTTTGGCGATAAAGCACATGCCTATAAAGGTGTTGCCCACGGTCAGCAGGACATAGCCTGGTGGTATGGCGCTTCTAAGATGTATCAGAAGATTAATATACTGGAAAGCGAGGCTATTGAGCTTAAGAGAGGAAAGAAGGTCGATCAACTTATGGCATCAAAGGAAAGAAAAAGTATTGCGGGCATGGTAGGAAGTATTGTTGGTGTTGTTGCAGTTGTAATGATTGGCGCTGCAATGTGGAGAAAGAGAAGAGAAAGCCGGCATTAATTAATGTCGTTTTCAATTCAGGACATAAAAAAAAGGCATCTGTTTTCAGATGCCTTTTTTGTTGATAAAATATTTAATATTTTAATTGTATAGGAATTTTCATTTTATTTATGCGGGTTTTGAGGTGGTATTAGTATAATAGGCTACAGTTTGATTTTTTCTGTGTTTGTCCGTGTTCATCTGTGGTTAATTTATTCGATGATAAACTTCGGAGAAGTGCATGTTAAATGATATCAGAAAATACGTATTGAGTGCATTGCAATTTGGCGCATTTCCATATCATTTTATAAGTGATAGTGAAGCTTATAAGAATTCTAAGGTTGTGATCATGGGGGTGCCTTTTGATGGAACCGTTACATATCAAACGGGAGCAAAAATGGGTCCGAATGCGATATTGAATGCATCTGTGAATGTGGAGCCATATGATGACGAATTAGGTGAAATATATACGGTTGGAATATTTACCGTAGGGACTCTCAATGTAGAAGAAATACACACTGACCCAAAAAAGGTAATTGACGCGGTGTATCACGCAAGTAAATGGATTGTAAAAGATAATAAATTTCTGGTAACGTTGGGTGGAGAGCATTCTATTTCACAAGGGGCGATAAAGGCATACAAAGAAAAATATAAGAGATTATCAGTTCTGCAACTTGACGCACATCTTGATTTAATGGAACAATTTGGCGGGACACGCTATAGTCACGCGAGTGTATCAAGGCGGGTGGTAGAAGACTTGAGATGTAAAGTAACCAGTTTTGGTGTAAGGGTGGTATCAAAGGAAGAACATGAATTTTTTAAAAAGCACAAGGACGAGGTATCGGTATTTTTTGCAAAAGATATCCACGATAACGATTCCTGGCATGAGGAAGCCATAGATACCTTAGAAGATGACGTATATATTACTTTAGATGTGGATGGCTTAGACCCGTCCATCATGCCTGCAACTGGCACACCTGTCCCGGGCGGTTTAGGATGGTATCGGGTGATAGATTTTCTGCGTAAGGTATATAAAGAGAGAAAGGTGGTGGGGTTTGATGTGGTAGAGTTGAAGCCAAATCCTGGGAATGAAGCCCCAAATTTTTTGTCTGCTAACCTTGTGTATAAAAACATTGGGTTTTATAAAAAGTATACTCTTTTATCATAACTAAAGCTTAATGATAAAGAATAAGAGCACATACCTTTTCGCCATATTATTTTTGGTACCCTCCTTTGTTTTTGCTGAAACCTCTTATGATTTATCTCCAGATTTAAAACTTTCCATAGAAAATCACTTACGGCTTTCAGGGAATACATTTGGGAATAATCTTGACCTGAATAGTGATAAAAGTGATGGTGTTACCTATATGGGATATACCTATGATACGAAGTTTAATATTACATATAAAGAGTTTTTAACGTCTTTTATAAAATTGGAGAGTAACGGGCCTTTTGACTTTGATGCTCCAATTGTATCTGACAGAAAAATCAACACACTTTTTGGAGAAGTCGATAATTATAGCATGCCTGAGATAATTCCCCGGGTTGAAGAATATTGGATAGATACGGTAGTTATTAATTTACCGCTAAAATTTAAGATAGGTCAGTACCCGAAACAGTTCGGGAACGGTTATGCCCTTGGAGGATACTATGAGAATTATGGCGCCAGTATTTACAGCACCAATGAGAATTTTCAATGGGGGGTATATTACGCAAAACCCGATTTGGAAAATAAAATTATTCTAGGACCTCAAGTGCCACAAGAAAGGGCATTGGATGTGGAATATGACTCAAATGCCCATTTTATGAGTTTTGATACTATTATCAAATGGGGTGATCATTCATTTCAACCTTATGTAGGATTATTGCACGACACGACGCCGAGCACTAGCAGGGTTAATACGTATCCATTCCCGGTAAACGAGGATAATTTGGGAACTATAGGCATTGATATTGACATGAATTTTGATAAGTTAAATGTTGGATTTGAAGTGGCAAAGAATTTTGGTAACGCAAATGTTATTGGGGTTGGTTCCGATATTATTCATAAAGGATATATGGCATATGCTGATGTATCTTATAGTTTCGAAAAAATCACTCCGAGGTCGAAATTACTTATTAGTTCCGGCAACAAGATGGATAGTAACGACGTGTTAAACGGTGGATTCACCTCGCATAGTAATAATAGCTTCTCTGTCTATTCTCCAACAAATGCAAACCTCTCAGATACCATTTATCCCGCTGCTTATGGACCCTATTTAGCGACGGGTGGCGGTTATGCCCTGAATTACGGCATTGCTCGCCCAAGTGCATTTGGTGATTCCTATCAATTGAACGATCTTATCATGCCCAATATAGGAGTTGATGTGCAGATAACAGAGAAATGGTCAGTGTCGTTTGATTACTGGTATCTGAGGAGTTTTGAGCATGCAATAGGAATTCGAAATGATCGTGCCATTACATTAAGCTCTGATTTGGGGCATGAACTAGATTTTTATAGCAGCTATGATTTAACGAAGCATATTTCTTTTAATCTTCTAACGGGTGTATTTTTCCCTGGGAAGTATTATCGTGAAAAGAGGGACGATGGAGATATTTTGGGTCTAGCTCCGGCTCCGCGGTATGATGGTGATGCGGACCTGGCTTATCAAATTGAGTTAGCTACCGAAATTACATTTTGAAGGCATAATGAATAGAATAAATCCTGTTTATTTCATTCTAATTGTTTTATGGTCAGTGTTGGTTCACGACTTATCTGGGTCTACTCCAAACGTTCTTCAATCAAGTGCCAAAAATAGCATAAATGTCGATGTGAATGTACTCAATGTCTATACGTGGGTTGATTTTATTGATCCTGAGATTTTTTTGGACTTTGAAAAAGAATTCCACGTTAAAGTTCATATTGATTTTTATGACGACGAAGAGTTAATGTTTTCAACAATCCAGTCTGAGTCAGGCCGATATGATGTTATTTTTCCAAGTGATTCTTTAACAGACGTCATGTTAAAATCAGGTTTATTATCAAAACTCAATATGCGGCGCATTCCTAATATACGCTACCTGAGAGATAAATTCAGGGTTATTACTAAAAGAAAGTGGATGGGGTATAGTATCCCTATTGATTGGGGAGTTACCGGTATTGCGTACAACACAAACTACGTTAAAGAATCTGTCGATAGCTGGGATATTTTTTGGAAGACAAAATACAAAGGTAAGATGGCGCTTTTGAATAACAGCTACGATGTAATGACGGTGGGGCAAAAGAGATTGGGATATTCTTTAAGTCCTGCTAACCCCACAGATATAATTGAGTCGCTAAAGGTATTAAAGGCGCTTAAACCTTTGCTTCAAGAAGAAGGATTTATGCCTTATAGTAAAATTATGGAAAGATTGAAAAGTGAGGAATTGTGGATTGCCCAGTGTTACAATGGTGATGCGGCATTAGTCAATGAGGAGAACGATGCCATAAAATTTGTCGTACCAAGAGAAGGAACTGGTTTCTGGCTGGATAATATAGCAGTTCCTGTTGGTGCAAAACATAAACGACTTGCTGAAAATTTTATTAATTTTATGCTCCGTCCTGAAATTAGCGCCCAGCATACCAACTTTTGTTATTTTGCCAATTGTAATAAAAAAGCAGGACTATTTGTTCAGAAAGAGATATTAAGCAATCCATATGTCTATATAATCAAAAAAGAAATCGATAAATTAGAATTATATGAAATCTTGAATCCTGATGTTCAAAAAAAGTTTAATGAATGCTGGGCAGAACTCCAGAAAGATTAAATCCCCGTTTTCTTTAATACTTTGCAGTAAACAAGATTTTTTAGTTTTGTATATTCCTACTTCTCCAATTTAAAAAGTAAGATAAAATGGCTACAAGATATAAAGGGGACTCCGAGTTTTATGAAGCTCACCAAAAATAAAGTACCGTTGTTTGTAGTATTTAGTTTATCTTTTATTATAGGACTTGCATTTCTCATTATACCATTTACCTCACAGATGCCTGATGGTCTTGAAAAGGTGTCAAAGGATACGGTGGGATTTGTCAAAAAAGATGACTTTAAACCTTCGGTCAATGCTCCTTTATCGAATTATACAATACCCGGGATAACCAGAAAATTCGGTACCAAGCGGTACGCAGGTATTATTGGAGTGTTTGTTGTGTTTGGAATTACAGTATTTGTAGGATATTTGCTGAAAAAGACGCGTAAAAATTTATAAATATCAATTGTCCTGTTATAGCCTTTGGTGAACAGTGAATAGAAGTTATATAAAAGCGCTTTATTCATTAGATGTGTTGATTTGTCTAACACGATAACATGACAAATTTCAGATAAGGTTCTATGATGTGAATCCCATCCGTAGGAAAATCTAACCCCTGTGATGAAACATCGATAAGCTTGTATGTTTTTTGAGTGAAATCTTTTACCCGTGACAATAATTGGAAAAATTTCGAGAAGTTCATTTTTGCAATATTAGTGGAAAAGACTAGAATTCCATCCTCACGAAGGATGTTGAGTCCAGCCCCGATTAATCCAGGGATGTCTTTCTCTGCGTTGAATACCGTTGTCTTACTGGTAGAAAAACTGGGTGGGTCAATAATAATCACGTCAAACGTCCGCCCCTTTTTTTTAAATCTGTGCAGCCACTCCCATACATCTCCCACTATAAATTCGTGATTGTTTACATCAAGTTGATTCAGTAAAAAATTTTTTTTACTCCATTCTATCGCCTTCTTTGACAGGTCTATATTTGTTGTCTTTGTAGCCCCTCCAAGACTTGTATAAATTGAAAAGGAGGATGTATAACAGAAACAATTTAATACCTCTTTCTTGTTTGCTAAGGCACGTATCTTTTTCCGGTTATCCCTTTGATCTAGAAACAGTCCAGTTCCACCTCCTTCAAGAAATGATATGTTGAATTTTATGCCATTTTCCGTTACAACAAAATCTCCTGGAATTTCTTTTCCTGACACTAAATGAGTTTTAATTTCTTCACCTTTTAGTCGTATCTTTTCTGTGATACTTTCTGGTGCCAGGATATCCTTAAGGTCACTGCAAAGTCTGTCTTTTGAGTGTTTTTCATACGATTTAAAATATTGCACCAGAAGATTTTTATCATAGACATCAATTGTTACTTCTGGTAAGGCATCTCCATAGGAGTTTACCAGGCGGTATACGTTTGTATTAGTCTGGTTTATATACCTTTTTCTTAATGCCCATGCCTTACAAAAGATATGTTTATAAGCTAACATGTTTTCTGTTTTCTCTCGGAAGAAAATCAACCGTAATCGCGTTTCTTAATTTGTGAATTTCAGAATAATTATTGTTACTAATCTCAATATCAATAGCTCGCTAGCGTCTGAAACGAGAAGTTGTATTTCTCCTAAATAGGGTCAATATGCACGAATGTCTTGTGAATGCCTTCGATGGCTTCTACCTCCTTTTGGACATTTTTCCCGATATCATGTGCCTGTATCATCGTCAAATTTTGATCTAAAGATATGTGTATTTCAACATGGATATAATTGCCTACGTAATGTGCTCTGACATCGTGAATTCCAATAACACCAAAAATAGCGCATGCCTTCTTTTTAATTTCTTCCATGATACTGGAATCGGGTTGTCTGCCCATGAGGTAATCAATATTTTGAACGCCAATTTTGTAACCTGAGTAAATAATCCAAAAGCTGATAAGGATTGCTGCGATATCGTCCATTTGCGGATAACCATAAAGTCCACAGATTACTCCGATCAGGGCTGTGGTAGATATATATACGTCGTTCCTGCTGTCGATGGAGCTTGCCAATAAAGCTGGACTATTTATTTTGCGGCTAAATCTTTTAAAATATACAGACATCAAAAGTTTCATACCAATAGATACCAGGAGTACTGTGATTGCGTAAATACCTATCTTATGCTCATGCGGTTCCATGAGTTTTAAAATAGAGGTGTGAAGTATCTCGAATCCCAAGATTCCAGCAAAAATAGCCACAATTAAGCCTGCTATTGGTTCTGCCCGATGGTGACCAAAGGGATGTCCTTCATCTGCTTGTTTTGAAGAGGTCTTTACTGCAAAGAAAATAATCACTGAAGAGACAATATCGGTAAGCGAGTTTACGGCGTCCGATATAATGGCCAAACTATTGGATATGAGACCGGCTGTGATCTTTATAGCGAATAAAAAGGTATTGCAAATGATTAAAATAATCGTTGCATTGCTGCCTTTATTTTCCATGTGTTCTTGTCACTTTTGGGGTCAGAACAAGTAAATGGTACTAACGGATAAATGTAATATTTACAAGATTCCAATGTTAAATACAATTAAATACTTTTCCCTAAATATAATTTGCCCATTACCAGGCATTCCTATGTCCTAATCCAGACAAATTAATTAAAGAATAGCCAATTTAAAAGTTATTTATTTCCGAATGAAACATACCATAACATGCAAAATATTAAATACTTATATTCTTAATGAAACGTCTTGACCATAATCTCGGCACTTAATTTGATATTATTTAGTATAAAAGATACTTTTGTAAAATAAAAAAAATAAGGGAATGATTATGAACCTGAATAAACTTCAAAATCAATGTATAGTTAGGTATGTTTTTATAGTATTCATAATCGCTCTTGGTTTAAATAAGGTTGTATGCGCACAACTTTCGTTTGATTTGGAACAAGATACTCCTTCCAGTGTTCTTGCGGTACAAGCCCTTTTTTCTGTTGATACTAAATCTTCTTTAATGACGGACGGAACAAATGCATACAAAAAGGGAGACTATGAAGCGGCTTTAACTGCCTTTAAAAAAGTAACGGAGATGAATCCGGATTATTATGATGCATGGATTGGGATTGGCAATACTCTATTCAGTCTCGGTAGATTTAATGATGCTATTGAGGCGTTTGATGCGGCGATCCGGGTTAATCCTGATAAATTTGAAGCATGGAACAATAAGGGCCTTTTATCACTTCGTCTGAGGAAATATCCTGAGTCGGTTGATGCATTCAGTCATGCCATAAAGATCAAACCAAACTCTCATGAAGTTTGCTACAATATCGGATTGGTTTTGAGTGAACTTGGGAAGGTCAAAGAGGCTATTAATGCCTTTGATAAGGCCATCAAATTTAAACCTGACTTTATAGAGGCACTTGATTTGAAAGGGCTTACTCTTGCACAGATGAGGAGATTTGAGGAAGCATTAAGTGTTTATGAAAAAGCCGTAGAACTCATGCCTTCTAATGATGAATTGGTCTATAGGAAGGGACTTATGCTCCTCAGATTAAAACAATATGAAAGAGCCGTAGCTGTGTTTGACCAGGTATTGGAACTCAATCCGAACCATTATGTCGCATTAATTGACAAGGGTATGACCCTGGATGATATGGGCAAGGACAAAGAAGCCATTGAGGCATTTGATGCAGCTTTAAAGATTAGACCTGATTTTGTTGAAGGTTGGAATGTAAAAGGTCTCTCGTTAACCCAACAGGGCCGATATGCTGAGGCTATTATTGCGTTTGATAAAGCCTTGGAATTAAACCCGAATGCCCATATGGTATGGAGTAATAAGGGACTTTCTCATATCTTTATGAGAGAATATGAGAAAGCCTTGATCTCCCTTGAAAAATCTATCCAGCTATCCTCAAATTTTTTCCCTGCATGGACAAATAAGGGTTTGGCACTTAATGGGCTTGGCCAGTATGAAGATGCCTTGAAGGCATTCGATAAGGCGATTGAATTACAACCAGATTACACTAAGGCATGGATAAATAAAGGTGAAATACTTGCACAGCTTAAAAGATATGAGGAAGCGGTGAAGGCGTTTGATGCGGCAATCGGGATTAATCCGAACTTATTCGAGGTATGGTATAATAAAGGGCTTGCCTTATATTTTTTGGGTAAATATGACGATGCCGTAATGAGCTTTGATAACGCCCTCATCCTAAAACCCGAATATTACGAAATATTGAATATCAAAGGCATGGCTTTAAACAAGCTCGGTAAATATGATGAGGCCATCAATGCCTATGAGATTGTACTTACCATAAAACCAGATTATTTTGATGCCATATATAATATAGCTTGTACTTATGTCTTCATGGGAAATAAAGAAAAGGTTTCGGATGCCTTATCCAAGCTTATAAAACTAGACAATTCATATAGAGACAAACTATCCAAAGATCCCTTCTTTAAAGATTGCGATATTCTTCATTAATAGGCATTTCGCAGAATAACCTCTTTTATTTTAAAATTTTGTTTGTATAATACCAGCCAATGGTAATACATTCAAATCCATCAAAGGGGGAAAAACAATGCCATATTCTTCAAGACATCTTGATAAGTTAATAAAAATCCTTATTTTTACACCTCTTTTTGCCGAATTAATTTGGCTTACAGGCTGTACTACGCAAAAGAAAACAGTAACTATTTCTCAGGAAGAACAGACGGTATCTGTTAAAGAGGAAAGAGGCATTACAGAGGAATCTTTAAAATGTATTACATGTCATGAGGAGCGCGGTGTGACTCACGGTTGGATTGCCGATTGGGAGGGTAGTAAGCATGCCAGAAAGGGTGTGGGATGTGAGGTATGTCATATAAGCTCTGCTTTGGAACCTGCAGTGAAGGAAGCATCGGAACTAGAGTATCTTTACGCCAGTGGAGGTAATTGTGAGGATAAAAGGGTCAATCGCCAGGTTATTGCTGGTAGCTGTGGGAAATGCCATATGAAACAGTACAGCGAATTTATGAAGAGTCGTCATTCCATTGGTTGGAAGAGAATGTTGGATTGCGGTCAATATATAGAGATTTCCAAAGAGACCCGTTCGGTAAATTGTGAGCAGTGTCATAACATACAGTTTAAGTGCGATTCGTGTCATACACGACATACTTTTAATACGCTCGAAGCAAAAACCCCAGAGGCTTGCATGACATGCCACATGGGGTCAGATCAACCACATTATGAGATATACATCTCTTCAAAGCATGGTGCTGTTTACACGGCAAGCCAGTCCAGTATATTAAAAGAATCTGAGTCTATCAGATCATTACGGTCACCAATATGTGTTACATGTCACATGCCTCAGGGTACTCATGATATAAGTTTTGGGCTTGCCTATGGGCCAGTGGGGGGAGAATTGTCTTATATTGACAGAAATGGTATTACCGTGGATGAATCCAGATTGGCTGAGAGGCGCAATGCCATGCTGTCGGTGTGTAATGCATGTCATTCGCCACGTTTTGCAAAGGAAAAATTAACCACGGCAGATACCATTCATAAAAAAGTGGAGACGATTGTTAAAGATGCTGAGGAAATCATTAGTGGATTGGAAAGGGACAACCTGATAATTCCTCCAATTAATAAGAAAGTAAATATTCAATCACTTGGTCATGCTATGGTCCTTGGAAATCAGGAGTTATATAGTAACAAATCCAGGACTGAGCGTCTATTTTTCAAATTAACATATAGTGCAAAAATTACCTGGAAAGGGGCATATCACGCAAATCCTAATTATACGCATCTATATGGATGGGCGGAACTCCAAAACGATTTGAGTGCTATTAAAGAGGCATCAAGGAAATTGCGAGAAGAAGCAGAAATCAGAAGAAAGATGGAGATTCGGTTAAGATAAAATGCCGAAGCAGGGACTTGAACCCTGACCCCGTTGCCGGGACTAGACCCTGAATCTAGCGCGTCTGCCAATTCCGCCACTTCGGCCCGCAAAGATTTTAAAGAATATAAATGTCCAAGTCAATGGAATTTTAATAAATTGACCTTGCATTAATGCTAACAATCTGTTACGATTTTTAAACATTTTTCAGGTTATTTGGCAATAATTCTTTGGTAAGAGCGATTATAGTAAATAAAATTATGGCAAAGACTTAGATATGCTTCTTCTTACATGTAATTTATATTTACAAGTGGAAGCAATTCAGAGGCTAAGTGAAGAATATTTAGTGAGAGGTAAGTTTTTTAGAGGTGTTTGTGAGTTGCAAGTTGTAGGTTGAAAGATTTAAGTTTACTAACAACTTAAATCTTTCAACTGCACCCTTTAGATTGTTTGCGGCTACGCCGCCTTATGTATTGTTTATTCCCCCGGTTACGATAAATGGAAATCATTGCTAAGAACAGGAAAGCGTATTTCCAATATGAAATTCTCGAAAAGATTGAGGCAGGTGTTGTACTAACAGGAACAGAAGTTAAATCAATTCGAAATAGAGACGTAAGTATTAACGAAAGTTTTGCCCATCTTAATAATGGAGAAATATTTGTCTATGAAATGCACGTTGGACAATATAAACAAGGAAACAGGCAAAACCATGAGCCCAAAAGGGTTAGGAAGCTACTGTTACACAAAAGAGAGATCGCCAAAATAGCTGGTAAGATTAAACAAAAAGGATATACGATGATTCCTTTATCATTGTATTTTAAAGAAGGTGTTGCCAAAGTGGAACTTGCCCTTGTTAGAGGAAAAACGAAAATTGACAAGCGTGAAGACATCAAAAAGCGTGACATTGACAGGGAAATCCAACGAGCCATGAGATAATTTCAGAATTATTATAAAGCATAAACAATAAGACAAGACGTTACAGTTTTACATAAACATATCCCGTTTTGACGTTTTAAAGAGTGGAGAGTTGGATATGTTTTCATTCTCTATTATAGCAGAAAGGCAGTAAAAAACTCATTTTGTATACCTTGCATACTAAACCACTAAAGAAAATAAAAGGGGGAATATGCCTTCTGCAAGGATATTGATCGTAGAGGATGAACGGCAAACAGTGGATACATTAAGGGATATGTTTGAACAGCATGGCTATGAAACAGAAGTTGCCCTTAATAAGCAGGTGGCTTTGACCATATTACAGGAAAGAAGCATGGACATTGCTATCGTAAGCACGTCGGTACAAGATTCTTCTGGTGGAGACATTTTACATGAAATTAGAAAGTTAAATGCAAAAATGCCAATAGTAATGATCAGTGAACAAAAATCCAAGCGCGTTGAAACTTCTTCTATTAAAGCAGGTGCAAAAATATTCCTTTTAAAGCCGTTAGATTATATGTTTGTCTTGCAAACAATTGATAATCTATTAGAAGCACGATTCGCCACTGCTATACCAAAAAAAACTAAGGAATTCTCGAAAAGTAAGAAATAATTTTCATTCTCGTTACTGGCAAGATTATGGGTCGTTGCAAGTTTATATTAAAAGTACATTTTAATACTTTTATACTTGTTTTTATATGTGGTGTATTATGTACTAAATCTCTTGAAGCAAATGTAACTTCCCCCAATAATCTCAACGGTCGTATCCAACTCTTATTAAAAAATCCATCCCTAAAAAATGTCTCGTACGGCATTAGTGTTGTATCCATCAAGAAAAACACACCCTTATTCAGTTACCGAGACAATGATTTATTCAGTATTGCTTCGAACATGAAACTTCTTACTACAGCCGCAGCGATAGAATATTTATGTCCGGATTTCGAATATAAAACGAGCGTTGAAGTACATGGTGCAATAACAACCACAGGTGAACTTGATGGGGATATCATTGTTAGAGGAAGTGGCGATCCCAACCTTTCTGGCAGATTTTATAATGGCAACATTACAGCTGTTCCAGAGTCATGGGCAAACGCTATCAGAAGCAGAGGTATTCGTGAGGTCACAGGAGACATTATCGCAGATGACAGTGTCTTTGATCGGATCTATACTAATCCAAATTGGCCAGGAAACCAATTATCTGAATGGTATTGTGCACCAAGTTGCGGACTGTCCTTCAATGACAATTGTGTTGATATCACACTTGTTCCCGATAAAAAACCAGGGAATGTTGTACTGCTATTGGTGTACCCCAATACGTCATATCTTACAATTGTTAATAATTGCATTAGTACATCCAATAAGAAAGAGCATGCATATTCGATATATCGGAAGCCCGGTACGAATCAAATATTTATCAAAGGTAAGTATTGGATCAATGAACCTCCTGAAAAAACTTGGGTGAATGTGCACAATCCAGCCCTTTACCTAGCAACAGTCTTTAAAGAAATCTTAGAGAAGAAAGGGATTATAGTACAGGGTTGCGCTAGAGTAATTAACGAAACTGATTCTTTCAATTTAGATTTTGAAAAGATAACAGAGACAATTTCTACTATGAAACAAACCATCCTCGTGACGAATAAAAACAGCCAGAACTTTTACGCCGAACAAATATTAAAAACATTGGGTTTGCAGATTAAAGGTAGTGGTAGTTCGAATGCAGGAATAGAGGTCTTGCATGCTTTTATGAAGAAATTGGGTTTTTCTCCTGATGAGTATCAAATTGAGGATGGCTCTGGTTTGTCAAAAGGCAACAAACTTTCACCTGGAATGATAACAACTCTCCTGACGTACATGAACGAGCATCCATATGGATATGTGCTGTATGATTCTTTGCCTGTATCAGGAATTGATGGAGGATTACGTCATCGAATGATTTCTTCGCAATACAAAAATAAAATACATGCAAAGACTGGATATATAGCAAAAACGGCTGCTCTTTCTGGTTATATCGACGCCTTAAATGGAGATACACTTGCTTTTTCAATTATAATGAATAATTTTAAAGACCTCGGCGTCATCAGAAAAATACAGGATAACATTTGTCAAATCTTAGTTGATTGTTATAATTAAAACTTCTTTATGAGCGAGCATATAAAAAAAGTATATTCACTTTACGCATGGATTTACGATGCTTTTTTTGGAAAAATATTTGAGCATGGAAGATATGTTGCTTTTAACATGATGGATGTAAAACCCAACGAAACAATACTTGAAGTTGGCGTGGGGACTGGATTATCGCTGCCTCTGTATCCTAAAGAGGCTCATGTAACGGGCATAGATATAAGTCAGGAAATGCTAGATAAAGCCGAGATAAAAAAGGAATACTACGGATTATTCAATTTAGATTTATATAATATGGACGCATCATCCATGACTTTTGCCGACAATACGTTTGATAAGGTCATTGCATCTCATGTTATCACGGTGGTACCAGATCCATTAAGAACTATAAACGAAATAAAAAGGGTGTGTAAAAAGGATGGGGAAATATTTATCTTAAATTATACAGGTTGTAACAACAAGGTTATCTCCCGATTCGAGGCATTTATTTCTCCTGTCAGAGATAAGCTGGGTTTGGGAAAACACTTTGACCTGGACGAATTACTAAGGAATGCCAATCTTTCGATAGCATGCGAACGGCGAGTCAACTTCTTGGATATGTGTCGGTTGGTAAAATGTAAAAATAACACGGTTAAGAAATAACATGAATTAATATTTTCGGCCTACACACATATAGTTAAAACCCAGTTTTTTCATTTCATGTGGTTCGTATATATTCCTGCCATCAATTATATTGGGATGTTTTAATAATTGCTTAACTTTTTTAAGTTCAAGGTCTCTAAACTCATTCCATTCTGTCACTATAACCAGCGCATCACACCCTTTCAGTACCGAATATGGGTCATTGCAGTATGTTATATTTTTAAAAATCTTCCTTGCGTTTTGTTGCGCCTCAGGATCAAAGGCCTTAATTTTTACCCCTGATTCCTGTAATTGCCGAATAATCGTGATGGACGGCGCCTCTCTCATATCATCTGTTTTTGGTTTAAAAGCCAATCCCCAGATAGCAATATTTTTTCCTCTCAAATTTGGAAGCAGCTTCTTAATTTTGTGAATGAGAGAACCCTTTTGTTGTTCATTTACTTCATCTACTGCGGTCAATATTCTAGGTTCTATACCATTTAATTTCATAATTTGAGCAAGGGATTTAACATCTTTTGGAAAACAAGAGCCCCCATACCCGATGCCTGCCTGGAGAAATCGAGGCCCAATCCTTGAATCCAAACCCATCCCCTGCGCGATGGCTTTAATGTCGCCTCCCACCTTTTCGCATAATTGTGCCATTTCGTTCATAAAAGAAATCCTCACAGCAAGCATGGCATTACTAGCATATTTAATTAGCTCGGCGCTACGAATGTCTGTAAACATTATTGGCTTATTTGTTCTGGAAATACCGCTGTAGATGGATGCCATTATGCGCTTTGCCTTTTCACTCTGCACACCGATTACGATTCTATCAGGATTTGTGAAATCCTTAATAGCCTCACCTTCTCTCATAAATTCAGGATTAGAAACCAGGTCGTATTTAATAGGTTTGTTCTGTGTGGATGCTATCACCTTTCCAATTTTTTCTAAAGTTCCTACTGGTGCAGTACTCTTGTTTACGATAACCTTGTACCCGTTCATGTATCGTCCAATATTTTCAGCAACGGACGTAATGGCGGATATATCTGCACAATTATTGCTGTCAGAAGGCGTTCCTACAGCAATAAAAATAACTTCTGATTTTTGAATGCAGTCTTTAATATTTGTTATAAAGACGATCCTTTTTTCTCTTGCGTTCCGATCCAACATATCTTTCAGTCCAGGCTCGTAGATGGGTATAATTCCTTTTTTAAGATTATTTATCTTGTTCTTGTCAATGTCTACACAGAGGACATCATTACCCATGTCTGCCAAACATGTAGCAGCAACAAGCCCCACGTAGCCGCAACCGATGCAACAAATTTTCACTTATTTCTCCCTATGTTAAAACAGGTATTGTCAAAATTTAACCACAGAGAACACAGCATGGCTGTGCCACGCTGTGTTCTCTGTGGTTCATCCTTTTCTCCCGTTTTTCATGTAACTATTGACATTGCCTTAAAACAGGCTCATTAGTATAAAATAAAAAAAGCAGTAAGAAAAATTAGTTGAACATTAATCATTACTGCTTTTTAAAATTCACAAAAGTAAGTATTTTTTATTGCAAGGGATTTTTTATCGGCTTTGTCCCAAATACGTGTGATGTTTTTCCAATACGATATTCACCATCTACTGAAACAATAACTTCCTTAACCATACTATTGATTGATACATTTTCAGGTTCACCAGCACACAACATAACATCATAGGCTAATGACCAATCTTTTATGTCTTTGTCTGAATCGACAAACAAACTTCCCATGTGTTTTGATAATTCATTGATTTCCGGAGTTACAAATATGAGTCGGATGGTATTAGTGTTGAGTATGCGTTCTTGATAAACCTTTGCGCTTTTATAAGCTGGCTTGAACTCCGTGACAATCTCGGCAATTTTCCCAAGAGGAATAGGGTTATCTGAAAAATTTATTGAATACTCCTTTACACGGTGCACATTTTTTCCATCAGAGACATCTTCACCGTAATAAATCCTGTACTTGAGGTTGTTGTCGCCTCTTTTGAAGGAATACAAATCGTGCACTATAACGTCGTACAAAAAAGTTGCTCTCAAGATACTTTCATTTTCCGGTTTTACTATTACATAGCGTCTGTATGGTTCCTCTTCGCAATATAAATAAGGCGGCTTCCCAAACTTTTCGCGGACTTCTTCCTTGGTAAAGCCGATGATACCATCCTCTAGAGTATCTTTTGCGTATAAACTATAATCTTGAAAAAGACACATGCTCAACAAACCAGAAAAGAGCAGAGCAAAACTCAATTTACCTCTCATAATTCTTATTCCTTCCCATTCTTTATCCTTTATCTATATACTTGTTAAGACTATACCTAAACTATTACACAACAGTTTGAAGTATATAAATTAGTATGGTATTTGTCAATTAAATAAAATTGACAATTATACCAGTAATGTGTTAATAATATGACCAGTGTCTTATATATAAAATAATTAACAAAAGGAATAAACAAAGGATGTTTAGAAAAATATTTGTTTCTGTGATTGTTCTTCTTCTCGCTTCAAAAGCTGTATGCGCCTTTGAAACTGGTACTCTCCGCGGTAAGGTCGTCGATGGTTTTGGTAAACCCATTAATTCTGCAAATATTACTGTTGTATCCAATGGATCAAAAACAAAGACTACTTCCGATGCTACAGGTGTTTTTTCTATTGATTATAATCCAGGCAACCTCAAACTTACCTTTGACAAGGAAGGTTATGTTCCGCTGTATGTGCCGTTATCTCTTGATGAAAAAACAGACCTTTCTGTAGGTGATATTACTCTGTGGAAGATACCGCCAAAGGGTGGACTTTTTGTTGTGGGCGAAGGTGATTACAGAGAAATTAACAATACCGAATATTATTCAGAAGCCAGTAGTAAAGAAAGGCGTTTTTATGTAAAAGGTTCGCCTACTGTGATTAAAGGTCAGGATCTCAGAATCATCGATTTCCAAACAGATAATCCTTTGGTGGTCGGGAAAACGCTTTACAGCGTTGATTCAAAGGGTTCGTTAGGCAGTATTGTATTTTATCCTTCACAAAAATACGTTTTGAATAAAGAGGAAGATACCTATACCAAGATTGCAGATAACGTAGGCATGAGGAAGATCAGTTTACCACCGGGTAGATATTTTTATTGCACTGGAGAAATTACTATACGCTCGAAGATTGGATTTGGATTCTTTTTCGAGATATCCTCTTAGGCTGGGGATTCCTTCTTTTGGGTGGGGATATTCTCGGCAATAATCTTTCTTAGTTCATCACCTTCAACGACCTCTTTTTCCATAAGAAGTTTTGCGAGTATCTGCAAACGATCCTTATTGTTCATGAGGATATCTTTTACTCTTATATGGGTATCGAAGATGATCTTCTTAACTTCACTATCAATTTCTTTTGAAACTTCCTCGCTCAATTCTCTGCCAGTACGGAACCCGAAATCAAAAAATTGCGGTTTCTTGCCATTTTGAAATGTCATGGGCCCCAATTTTTCACTCATACCATATTCTCTTACCATACTCATAGCTATGTCCGTTGCTCGTTCCAGATCATTCTGTGCCCCTGTAGAGATTTCATTAAAATGAATTTCTTCAGCCACACGACCACCCAAAAGTACGGCAAGTCGGTCTAATAATTCCGATCGCGTCAGCAAATATCGATCTTCTGTAGGTAATTGGAGAGTGTATCCAAGTGCAGCAATTCCACGCGGAATGATGGAGATTCTATGCACCTTATCGGCGCCAGGCACAGATTCTGCAACAAGGGCATGTCCTGATTCGTGATAAGCAATAATTTCCTGCTCTTTTTTACTCATGACCCTCTTTTTCTTTTCTAATCCTGCAATTCCACGATTAATAGCCTCTTCAAAATTATCCATACACACGGCCTCATTACCCACCCGTGCGGCAAGAAGTGCTGCCTCATTAACTACATTAGCTAAATCTGCTCCAACAAACCCCGGTGTCCTTGCCGCAATGATTTTTATGTCAACGCTCTTACCGAGTTTTACATTTTTACAATGAACTTTTAGTATTTCTTCACGCCCTTTGATGTCGGGTCTATCTACCAGAATATGCCTATCAAACCTTCCTGGTCTGAGCAGTGCTGGATCCAGGATTTCAGGTCTATTAGTTGCTGCCATAAGGATTACACCCTTTCGGGTGTCAAATCCATCCATTTCGACAAGGAGTTGATTTAAGGTGTTTTCACGTTCTTCGTGGCCACCAGATATGGGCGCAGCGGCCCGAACCTTTCCAACGGCATCGATTTCATCAATAAATATGATACAAGGGGCTTTTGCCTGCCCTTGTGCGAATAAGTCACGTACTCGTGCTGCGCCTACTCCCACAAACATCTCGACGAACCCCGATCCACTGATTGAAAAAAATGGCACTTTTGCTTCTCCTGCCACTGCCCTGGCAAGTAGCGTCTTGCCCGTGCCGGTTGGTCCTACAAGCAACACCCCTTTGGGAATCTTACCCCCCAGCCTCTGGTATTTTTGCGGGTTTTGCAGGTAATCTATGACTTCTTTTAGTTCTTCCTTAGCCTCATCCACACCGGCGACATCGTCAAAAGTAACACCCGTATCCTTATCGATATAAAGGTTGGCGCGGCTCTTTCCAATGGACATAAGCCCAGCCCCTGTTGCTCCCCGCCTCAGCCTCGTCATCATAATTAAAAATATTATCATGGGGAGGAACCATAGCAAAAACAGGTTTTGTCGCCATCCTCCATTTGCTGGTGCAGTTGCTGAAAATTTTACATTATGTGCAACGAGTTCCTTAATCAAGTCTGGGTCATCGACCTTCACCGTTGTTACAGTTTTTTTAACCTTTTGCCACTCTTCAGGTTTTAAAATCCCTTTAAGCGTCATTGAATCCAGAATAACCTCTTCCAGCTTATCCTCTTGAATCAGCTTCTTAAAATCACTATAAGGGATTCTTTCCGTTACCGGGAATGCAGCATGTGCGCTATGGTGGATTGCCAAAGCTGACATGAAGAATAGAAAAAGGATGGATATGTTATAGAAGTATCTTTTTGCCATTGTTCCAAACCTCTGCAATCTTAATTTTGAAATAAGCACCCATCAAAATATTTATGTATTTAAAGGGTGAGAAGAGTAACACAGGGATTGACAATAAATAACATGAACAAGTTCATGCCTGCCTGAGCGAATCCGCTCGCAGACAGGTTGCAGTGCCATCAGGGCTAAAGCCCCGGTACGACGTGTACCCACTAACCCCAGCCTTAAGGCTGGGGTTAGTGATGGTCTTATCTGAATTGGGCTTTAGCCCTGACAGTACCTGATCTTCAAAGTGTCGGAAAACAAACTTGTTCAGATTATTTATTGTCAATCCCACGACTCCGTGTGGTTTGCTTGTGATTAGTACAAAATATATCAAATTACAGGTCAACTTCGCAACTTATAATTTTAAAGTATGTTTTATCCTAAAATCATTTGTTATTGACTCATATGATTAGAAGCCCTAAAATTAATTTATAAATTAGGTTGCCTTCGGCAATAACATTGTGGTAGCCGCAGGCTTTTAGCCTGAGTGGAAACTGTAGGTGGGCTGAGCATTGAACACTGGCCAGGGCGCAGACTGAAGTCTGCGGCTACCAGTTTGAAATTCCTTAACATTAAATTTATTGATAGAAATACGTAACAGTTCACCCACCCCTAAATCCCCTCCCAAGAGGGGACTTTTTGTATTCCCCTCTTGGGAGGGGTCAGGGGTGGGTTCCTCTACTGAGTTCAAAGTGAGGGGCTGAACTGTTACAGAAATACTTATGTTCCAACCTGCCTATATAAATTTGTATAAGACCGGTAAACTCCTGGAAAGGATTGAAAAGGCACAAGGTCTTTTAAAGGCGTGTCAGATATGCCCAAGACGATGCAAGGTTAACAGACTTGAAAATAAAATGGGTGTGTGTAAGGTGGGAAGGCTGCCGAAGGTTTCAAGTTATAACCCACATTTTGGTGAAGAATTACCTTTGGTCGGCATGCATGGTTCTGGAACAATCTTTATTACTTCTTGTAATTTAGGGTGTGTGTTTTGTCAAAATTATGATATTAGTCATCTTGGAGAAGGGTATGAGATTTCTCTGGAACGACTCGCACAGATGATGATCGAACTGCAGAATATGGGATGCCACAACATTAATTTCGTAACGCCTACCCACGTTGTACCCCAGATACTCGAGGCGCTTCCTATCGCTATCAGAGACGGCTTAAAAATACCTCTGGTTTATAACAGTGGGGGCTATGACCTTGTTGACACCCTGCAACTCTTAGAAGGAGTTTTTGATATTTATATGCCAGATTTTAAATTTTCAGATGACAATACTGCCGCCAAGTTATGCAAAGCAAAGGATTATCCACAAATAGCCATGGACGCCATTAGGGAAATGCACAGGCAGGTAGGCAACCTTTTGTTAGACGAACGCGGCATTGCAGTAAGAGGACTAATCGTGAGGCATCTTGTCATGCCCAATGAATTAGCAGGGACACGCAAAGTAATGCATTTTTTGGCTAAAAATATCTCAACAAATACTTACGTCAATATCATGGATCAATATCGTCCCTGTGGTCTTGCACACAAATATGCTGAGATTAATCGGCGTATCAGCCGTGAGGAATTTGAAAATGCCGTTCAAATAGCCGGAGAGGAAGGTATACATAGGTTGGCAGTTTAACTTATTGAAACCATTTCTATTTTTGTTAATTTCACATTAAATAAAAACGTCATTGGGTATTGAAGTTGGGAATTTGTGAAATTGTGAGGTTCTCATCTTCGCACCTTCACATCTTCTCAACTTCATCGCAACTATATGGCAGAGAAAAGTCACTGAAAGTATACATAATGGATAATTATGACTTCATAGTTATTGGCGGTGGACCTGCAGGAATGATGGCAGCTGGTTGTGCCGGAGAACGCGGGGAAAAAGTCATCCTTCTTGAAAAGACAGACCGTTTAGGCAAAAAACTTCTCATGTGCGCCACAGGCCGGTGCAACGTAACCAATACAGCCCCGTTGCACGTATTCATTGAGGCATACGGCAACGGAGGAAATTTTCTACGCCCGGCATTAGAAACATTTGATAATGAAAAGTTACGATTATTCCTCTTATCATACGGAGCAGAAACGATTGTAGAAAGCAAAGGGAGGGTTTTCCCAAAAAGCCAGAGGGCAGATTCCGTCTTAAATGCTCTTGAAACCTATATGCATAACCATCACGTAAAAATACAAACAAATACCCATGTCTTACACCTAAAATTAGAAAACAATCGTATAGTAGGAGTAGAAACAAATCATGAGGAAATTCCAGGACGAAATGTTTTAATTGCAACAGGAGGACTTAGCTATCCCAATACTGGCAGTACAGGAGATGGATACAAACTAGCCTCTTCTGTCGGTCATACAGTTCGCCCAACATATCCAGCCATTATTGCCTTTGAGACTGCGGAAAGTTGGGTAAAATCCTTACAGGGAATGCCAATTAAAAATGCAAATATCTCCTGCTATCAACAAAACAAAAAGATAGCGGAACATTTTGGTGAGGCGCTTTTTACCCATTACGGTATCTCTGGACCAGCCATATTAGACATTAGCAAACGCCTTGTCGAATGTTTACCAAATGGGCCAGTACAGATACACATAGATTTTAAACCCAAGCATGCAACAGAAGAACTTGACGATATTCTTTTGAATCAAATCAAACGACATGGTGGTAAAGCTATCAAATCCTGCCTTACCCCCCTTATTCCTGAAAAACTAGCTCCAATTCTATTGAATCTCTGTAACATCGAGACTCAAAAAAAGGCGTCGCAAATAACAACACCAGAAAGGAACAAGATACTGAAACAACTCAAGGGATTACGTCTCACATTGGTTCGTCATCGTCCAATCGAGGAAGCCATTGTAACGGCAGGAGGCATAAGTCTGGATGAAGTTGACACAAGGACAATGAAGTCCAAACTGTTAGAAGGATTATATTTTGCGGGTGAGGTGCTCGATATTGACGGCCCAACAGGTGGATTCAATCTTCAGGCAGCATTTTCCACAGGGTATCTGGCTGGAAGTTCAGTAAAAACCACTTTTTAGTCTTTAAGCAGCTTCATGTTTTTGAATACGCTCTGCATAAGAAGAAATATGATCAATAATCTCATCGGAACTATTACATTTTACCAGAAACGGCCGTAATTCCGTTGCCCTAGGCATACCCATAATATACTTGGTTACATGTTTGCGGAAAAGAATAACACCGATTTCCTTGCCGTAGTATGCCTGCATAAGCGATAAATGCCTTCGGATAAGGTCTATTTTGTCTTTATACGCCACATGGTTCCTATCTTTATATTGAAAAATCCATGGATGACCGATTGCAGCCCGCCCTATCATTACAGCATCACAACCCGTATGCCGTTTTATACGTTCAATGTCCGCAACGTATTTTACGTCACCATTGCCAATTACAGGAATTTTTACGGATTGTTTAACTTCTGCTATTGCATCCCAATTGGCTTTTCCAAAAAAGAATTGAGACCTTGTGCGACCATGAACGGCAATTAGGGAAGCGCCGTTTTCTTCAAGAACTCTAGCCACTTCCAGATAATTACGTGACTTATCATCCCATCCCAGTCGGATCTTGCCAGTTACAGGAACTCGAAGAATATTAGAAAGTTTATTAAAAATACGACCAATCTTTGAAGGATTTCTAAGGAGACCTGCTCCAGCTCCTTTACCTGCAATGTCGGATACAGAACAACCCATATTAATATCAATAATGTCTGGACCCAACTGCTCAATTATGCGGCATGCTTCAACTATTTTGTCCTCATCATTACCTAGAATCTGGAAGGTGACTGGTCTTTCGACTAGTCTAAAATCAAGCAAATTAAAGGTCTTTTTGTTTTTCCATAAAATTCCATCCATAGAAACAACCTCTGTGTAGCTCATTGCCATGCCAAATTCCCTGCAGATAAGTCTATACGGAACATCGGAAAAACCAGCCATGGGAGACAGGATCAAGTCACCATATATTGGAATATTTCGTATGAAGAAACTTGGATTCATGATACACCTTACTTTATTTATTTCTGCAATAAATAATAGCACAGATACAATTTGACCAACAAATTATAACATAGTAACCTCAAATATCATTTGTTTTTTTCATTATAATACGGTATTTTAATACTGCTTTAAACACTAATGGCCAATTTAGACTTAACTATACTAGAACCTGATTTCAGATAATTAATCAATTCCCTATGACTTATCAAGACCTATCAGATTTTATAAAAAAGCTGGAAGAAGCCGGCCAACTAAAACGCATTAAGACTGAGGTCTCGGTTGATTTGGAAATTGCAGAGATTACCGATCGTATCTCCAAGTCGTATGGACCTGCCCTACTTTTTGAAAACGTAAAAGGTTTTTCGATACCCGTACTCATCAATGCTTTTGGCTCTTATGAACGTATGGCTTTGGCTCTCGATGTTAAGAATGTAGATGAAATTGCCAAAGAAATAGAGAGTCTGGTTAAGCCTGAAATGCCTCATACTTTTATAGACAAGATTAAATTCATTCCTCATTTGTTGATGACACTTTCAAAATTTCCGCCAAAAAACGTCAAGCATGCGCCCTGTCAGGAAGTGGTATTTGAAACCGATCCATCTCTTGCAAGGTTACCCATCATAAAGTGTTGGCCAGGAGATGGTGGACGATTTATTACACTACCTTTAGTTATTACAAAAAATCTAAATACAGGTAACAGAAATGTTGGTATGTACCGCATGCATGTCTATGACGACAAAACGACAGGCATGCACTGGCACATTCACCATGATGGAGCCAGGCACTATCGTGATTATCAGCGAGAAAACAAACGCATGCCTGTAGCAGTTGCGCTTGGCTGTGATCCTGCCATTACCTACGCTGCAACGGCACCCGTTCCGCCTGAAGTAGACGAAATGGTTTTTGCTGGGTTTTTAAGGAAAAAGAATGTGGAGATGGTTGCCTGTAAAACTATTGACATGGAAGCGCCTGCAGATGCAGAAATTGTATTGGAGGGATATGTTGATCCAAAAGAAACCCGCATTGAAGGCCCATTTGGGGATCACACGGGTTACTACTCACTCGCTGATTATTATCCTGTGTTTCATATCACATGCATTACTCAGCGTGAAAAACCGATTTATCCCACCACAATTGTGGGTAAACCACCAATGGAGGATTGTTACATGGGAAAGGCAACAGAACGGCTGTTTCTGCCGCTTTTAAAACTTATGATTCCGGAAATCGTGGACATGAATCTCCCGCTCTTTGGCGTATTTCACAACTTTGCTTTCATATCAATTGATAAAAGATACCCATTCCAGGCTAAGAAAGTCATGCACGGAATATGGGGTATGGGACAGATGATGTTCACAAAGATTATTGTCGTAGTGGATAAAGATGTTAATGTTCAAAATGTTGATGATGTAATGTGGCGGGTTGGAAATAATGTTGACCCACGCAGAGACATTACCTTTGTGGATGGTCCGCTTGATGCCCTTGAACACGCCTCTATCCTGCCCAAGATTGGCTCAAAGATGGGAATTGATGCCACAAAGAAATGGACAGAGGAAGGTTTTACACGAGAGTGGCCTGACGACATTAAAATGTCAAAAGAAATTGTTGAGCTTGTAAATAAGAAATGGAATACATATGGAATTTAGCCACGAATTTACACAAAGGAATGCGAAAAAAAAGATTAAGGGGAAAGGGAGAAATAAGGAAGGAAGGAAGGAAGGAAGGAAGGAAAGAAAGAAAGAAAGAAAGAAAGAAAGAAAAATAATTAAACTTGCCGTTTCATTTCTACCTTTCCATTTTTACCATTTTTCTTTGAAACAATATTTATAATATTTGTGTATATTCGTGTTCATTCGTGGCTAAATAACGAATTAATTTATGCTTACACAAACCGATTTACTAACAAAAAAAAGTGAGCATATCCAGCAAATGTTTAGTTCCGTTGCCAGGGTATACGACCTTTTAAATGCCATTTTAAGTTTTAACTTTGACAAGAGATGGCGCAGGTTTGCCGTAAAGGTCAGTAACGCAACGCCAGATGCAAAGATCCTGGACGTCTGCACAGGCACTGGCGATCTGGCAATTGAATACTCCAAGGTATTAAACAGTTCGGGCAAGGTTATTGGAAGCGACTTTTGTCATGAAATGGTAAGGCTTGCAAATGACAAACTTAGAAAAAGAAACCTTTCCGGCAAAATAAAAGTTATTGACGCCGATACTTTACGCTTGCCTTTTCAGGACAATTGCTTTCAAATCTCTGCAGTAGCCTTTGGGATAAGAAATGTCTCTGATTTAAAAGCTGGTATCACTGAAATGACTCGGATAACTGCACCGGGCGGACGTATTGTAATACTTGAATTTTCACAACCTACAAATCCACTTTTTAAGGCAATATATTATTTTTACTTCAAAAGAATACTCCCGTTTATTGGGAAAATTATCTCGCGCAGTAAGTACGATGCTTACTCTTATCTTCCAGCTTCGGTATTAAATTTCCCTGATCGGTATGGATTAAAAACGATATTGGAGTCTTGCGGGCTTGTAAATATAGAAATCTACTCCAGAACGCTGGGCATCGTTACCGTACATGTCGGTCAAAAGCCATAATAGTACAACTTACCACAAAGAATGCGAAGGCGCTGACGAGTATAGTAGCAGAGGAGAAAACATGCCCCCATCACCTCTGCCCCGTTTCCTCCCTGCGTCTAATAAATCATTCTTTTTATTTCCATGGTCAACTATTCCTGGTGGTTTTAGTTTTCGAATAAACATCAATACGCTTGACTAGCATAAATATATTTTGTATCATGTTTGTCGAATTTCATTCCGTTATAAATGGCTGCTAAACAACGACTGGAAAAAGTAGTTCTTCATAATCAACACCCTAATCTCAAATACTGGGGAATAGTGTAACGGTAGCACAAATGATTCTGGATCATTTCGTCTAGGTTCGAATCCTAGTTCCCCAGCTTATTCTACGCAGGTTTCAAGACATAGTGTGTCTTTTTCGTGCCTGACATTAGACATTATATGAATTACAGACTCTTTAAAAGAAATAATTGTAAATTTAAACCCGATATGCCTGATAACGTACTTCTTAAAGATTACACCAAATATATTAAAAGCAAAAAGGAGAAAATCTTGACTGAAAAGGAAGTTGCAAATATCATTGAAGGTATAACTGCTTACCGATTACCTAATAACTCCAATACTAAAAGAAAACATGTCCAACATGTTAAAATTATTAAACAAAACAAACATCAAACTTAACCTCTTTACAAAGGAAAATAACTTATGTTTACAGCTTATATCAATGCCGCTATGAAAAAAGCACATTATGAAATTCTGCCTAACAACGAAGGATACTTTGGTAAAATCGAAGACCTTCAAGGAGTATGGGCAAATGCAGACAGTCTAGAAGCTTGCCGAAATGAACTAAAAGAAGTTCTTGAAGAATGGATTCTATTAGGTATTAAAATGGGTCATACTATTCCAATAATTAACGGAATCAACCTAAACGTCAAGGAGATAGTTTAATGCCAAAATTAGGCCCCATTAAACGCAAAGACTTGATTCGCTATATGCGACAACTTGACTTTACTGGACCATACTCCGGTGGAAAACATCAATTCATGATTAAAGAGAAATTAAAAATCAGAATCCCAAATCCTCACAAAAGTGACATAAGTGAAAATCTTCTCAATCAAATTCTTAAAGAAATTTGTATTGATAGAACAAAATGGGAAGAACTTTAGAACAGCTATTAAATAAACATTGAATATAAAAATAAAATTTGTGCTAATTTTGTGCTAAGAATTCATGTAAATAATACAAATCAATACAATTATTTATAACAACAAACAACACAAAAATTATCATTAAACATTGTAAATTTAAGCACATACAATCTAAAACCAGCCAATATCAATAGAATAAACAAAAAAAAATAGGCTCGAATCCTAGTTCCCCAGCCATTTCAAATTAAACATTCATTCCCACTCAATAGTACTCGGCGGTTTGGTGCTAATATCATAAACTACACGATTAACGCCTTTAACCTCATTTATAATCCGATTTGAAATGATTCCCAGCACATCACTTGGAATGCGAGACCAGTCGGCAGTCATAAAATCGGTTGTTTCTACGGCACGAATGGCAATGACGTTCTCGTAGCTTCTTTCATCTCCCATGACACCCACAGTACTCAGAGGCAGGAGTACTGCAAAGCACTGAGCAATAGAACGATAGAGACCTGCTTTGCGTATCTCTTCGATGACGATTTTATCTGCATTGCGAAGGATTTCCAAACGTAGTCTTGTCACTTCACCAATAATACGTATGGCAAGTCCAGGACCTGGAAATGGGTGCCGCCAGACCAATTCCTCAGGCAGACCAAGTTCCTCTCCTATTTTCCGAACCTCATCCTTGAATAAAAATCTCAGTGGTTCTACAAGTTCAAATCCCAATTCAGCCGGCAGGCCGCCCACGTTATGATGACTCTTGATGGTTACCGTGGGACCTCCGTGGGCTGGAACACTCTCAATAACGTCGGGATAGAGTGTGCCCTGTGCCAGAAACTTTGCTTGAGATATTTTCTTTGCCTCTTCCTTGAAAATCTCAATAAATTCGTGTCCAATGATCTTACGTTTTTTTTCAGGATCGGTTACGCCTTTCAATTTATCTAAAAATCTGTCCCTCGCATCAATAGCGTGCAAATCAACCGTAAAATTGTTTTTAAATGTCTTTATGACCTCCTCTGCCTCATAATTCCTCAAAAGTCCGTTATCTACAAAAATACATGACAGATGATTTCCAATTGCTTTGTGAATAAGCGCTGCCGTTACCGCGGAATCAACCCCGCCTGACAATCCACACACCACCCTTCCATCTCCAACCTGATTGCGTATATCGTTCACGGATTTTTCTATATATGAATGCATCTTCCAGTCACCTGTACAGCCACAAATTTCATAAAGGAAATTACGAATGATTTGGCTTCCCTGTGGTGTGTGTGTTACTTCAGGGTGGAACTGCACACCGTAGAATGGTCTATTCCTGTGCTTCACAGCGGCATAGGGACAATTATTGGTAAACGCAAGCGACTCGAATTCTGCGGGTAATTCAACAACCTGATCGCCGTGGCTCATCCATACGGCAATCTCTTCGCCAAGTGATTTCAACAACTTGCTCTTGCCGTTAACTTTACAGATCGTTCTTCCGTATTCCCGTGTAGTTGTTGGTTGTACAGTAGCTCCAAGCATCTGACATCCCAGTTGCATACCATAACAAATGCCTAAGATTGGTATTCCAAGACTAACAATATCTTCATTACACCGCGGGGCATTCTTTACATACACACTGGCAGGGCCACCACTAAGGATAATACCCATTGGTTTGATCTTTTGTATCTGTTCAGTAGTAATCTTGTGTGAGACAATCTCGCTGAAAACATTATTCTCCCTCACCCTTCGTGCAATGAGTTGGGCATATTGAGAGCCGAAATCAAGGATTAAAACTTTTTCATTATTATCTTCAATCATTTCATTTTCCTGTATATAATTCTCATTGTTTCTTTTTTACCATTTGCCACCAAGATACAAAGGAAATAATCAGCAGAAGTTGGGAGGTTAAGAAGCTGAGAGGTTGAGAATATCTAATACTCTATATATTCCCATCCTCCAAACTTCCCATCTTCCCCTCTTCTAATAAACATTGTGTCCAAACGCTTTTGTGACTAACAAAACCAATAAACATACTTAATCAGAATTAACAAAAAATGGCAACGAAAAATATTACTTATAAGGTACCTGAAAACAATAAGGAGGTTTTTGTAGAACCAGCAATAGATCGTATTTCAGATATGGTATTGGCAAATAGGCAAAAGATTAGTGATTATAAATTTGAAATAAATGGCATTCCATTTCAAGCATTGAGAAACAAATTACGCGAGGAATTGTTACACAAGGCCGCACAGTACACGAACGGGATCAAATCTTTGCTTCGAGAGCAAAGCAAACACGGACAAACAAGTTTGTCCATGCCACCCTCAAATAAGCAATTATCAATTGAAATCCCTCCACATCAAGATGAATTACACGTCAAAGGACAGTCTTTGAATTATGAGTCAATTAAAAATATTCCGATTATCCAGACTGGACATGAACCAATTCTATGTCATCCTGGGGTATGGATCAAAAATCATCTTATACAATATCTGGCTAAAAAGCTGGATGGTATTGGTGTAAACATGATTGTGGACAATGATGCCTGTAATATGGGTTTTATGTACGTGCCAATTTTATATGAAAAACCATCATATGTTCAAAAGGTAATGCTTGTAAATAATATGGATAATATGGCATATGAAGAAATTGTGTTTGATAATATTGAAATGATACTCAGGTTTAAAGAGGATGTCTTGAACATTTTTGGAAAAAATACATTTGATGAAAATGCAATTCCGACCTTTGAATGTATGCAGACCGCATTTAATGAGTTTATCAATCATGTTGTGGAATACTATCAACAAGGCTGTGCTGACATGGTGGGTTTATTGACCTCTGCAAGAAGAGCGCTGGAAGAAGGCGTTGGTATTGAGAATCTCGAAATCCCCGTCTCATGGATGTGCGATACGGATGAATTCTATCATTTTTTCTTGCACATTTTAAATAGGGCAAACCAATTCGCAATAACCTATAATAAAAAACTATCTGAATATCGGATCATCCATAAAATTCGCTCAAAAGCAAATCCACTGCCCGACCTTAAAATCGCTGGAAATTTAGTTGAATTACCATTCTGGATATGGAAGGTTGGGGGGCAAAGGGATAGATGCTACATACTGAACGACGGAGAATTTATTAAAATTACAAATAACAAGGATATCCTGGTTACTATAAAGAAAAATGAAGGATTTGAGAAAAATATGCCAAAGTTAAGGGCATCGGTTGGAACCTCTATCAAGATTCGCCCAAGAGCAATCACCACAACCATGTTTTCACGATTATTTTTTTCGGATGTGTTTATCCATGGGATAGGAGGAGCTAAATACGATATAATTACCGATGAAATTATCAGGGAATTCTTCGGTGTCGAACCACCAGCTTTCGCAACAATTTCCTCAACCTTGTTTTTACCCTTTAATACTTTTGATGCAAGCATCAAAGAATTGCAATGGTTGGAGCAGGTTGTTAACGATATGCGCTATAATCCTGAGAGGTATGCCTCAAAAGAGGCGCGTAAAGATGCAGACTTTATAAATAGAGTTGAGGAGAAGCAAAGGTTACTGAAGATGATAAATGTCTGTAACAAAGATGAAAAAAGGCAGTATTTTAATCAAATCAAGGAATTGAACAGGTTGCTGCTGACCCAAATAAATACTGAGCTCCAAAACAAGCAGAGAGAAATAAATAAAATCAGGAATGACCTTGTTTACAATGAAGTTGTGAGATTCCGTGAATATCCTGTTTTTATATATCCTATGAAGGTTCTAAGGGAATATTTTCTGAGCGTCTTTTCTTCAGCGTAAAATAAAGATATAAAACCGTTATAACAGCAATTGCTGAAGAAACAATAATCAGTTTTGTATTAATATCGAGGACTGGATAAAATGCCTCCTTCACATCAATT
>Ga0209212_1000988_pt1 | contig 50117 bp, 46 predicted proteins | sample RifGroC2_FD_183996 | JGI IMG/M metagenome (GOLD analysis project Ga0209212, IMG submission 183996) | Groundwater microbial communities from Rifle, Colorado, USA - Groundwater C2 (SPAdes) (version 2) | ecosystem: Environmental > Aquatic > Deep subsurface > Groundwater | place: Rifle, Colorado... | reverse complement strand
GTTGCCGCCCATGCCGCAAACATCATCCATATGGCCGTAGATGATGAGGGGATACTGCTGGATATGGATACCCCCCAGGATTACCGGGAGCTCAATGAACATGGCCGTTTAACTCGTTGGAATATAATTGATGTAGTTCGGTAAACCACCGGATCTGCCGGTGAGACTTGAAAAGGCTATGCCGTTCCAGCGACACTTCCTCCTGAGGAAAGCCCCGAAGGGTAATCAACAGGAGGAAATGCCATGCGAGAGTGGCAACGTTTATCTCATGTTAAATGAGAGTGCAAATACCATGTGGTGATCGTCTCGAAGTACCGTAAGAAGGTACTTTATGGCTGCCTCCGTGGCGAAGTTGAAAAGATCATTTGTCAGTTGTGTCGCCAGAAGGAAGTGGAACTTATCGAAGGTCATGCCATGCCCGACCACATTCATCTGGTATTGAGTGTTCCACCGAAGTACAGCATTGCAATGTTGTTAGGGTATCTGAAAGGCAAGTCAGCTATCCAAATCCACCGCAAAGTACACGGCATCAAGCAAGGTTTCACCGGGAGACATTTCTGGTTGCGCGGGTATTGCGTCAGCACGATAGGTTTGGATGAAGAAATGATCCGTGCTTATGTGAGAGACCAAGAACATCAGGATAAACAAGAGTAGCTGTGACTTTACCAAAAACCCCTAGCCCCTTTTAGGGGCTTTCCTCAAGCCATCCGCTGTGCGGGTGGTCATGACTATTACCTAAATTAATTCAGCAATAAAACAATATTTCAAATTTAAAAAATATATTGACGGAACGAAATAAGTAGAATAATGTGCACTAAAAGGTGAAACTAAAAAGTGTTGTTAATGCGTATAAGTTGTAGGGTGTTCTGGGGAGTAGGCGGGGGGAAACAGTCAGAATTATTTCAGTGAATCTATATCAGGTCTTTGAAAAACGCCCTGATTCCATCCTCATGACCTTAGTTTGAGATTTTTTCGGGACAATCTGTTTTGGTTTTTCATTTGTATTGCTGTTTTTATTGTTCTTTGGAACCGTAATGGCCGCTTATCCGGCCTGGATTTCGCCTTTTGGGCGGTTTCCTCCCGCTTTATGTGGCACAGATCCCCAAGTTTCGCATTCGGACCAGGTTGTAAGCCGTTACCGCCAAGGTAAAGTGCCAATCAATCTTCTTAATACCTCGGTAACGGGTCTTGCGGAACAGGCCAACCGTTTTGAGCCAGCCGAAGACCTCTTCAATTCGTTTGCGGAACTTCTGACTTGCCGCGTAGCTGGTGTGCCGGGTGGTTCGACTGTCAATGGATGAGCCACCCTTCTTCTTGTGGTTCTGGGTGACATGGGGCGTTACGTTGAGTTCACGCATTGACTGAACGAATCCGTTGGTGTCGTAGTTCTTGTCGGCGGCTATGCTGATGCGTCTCTTTCGTGGAGCGACCTTGGAAATCATGGTTTTTGCGGTTTCACGCTCCGCAAAGCCATCTGCAATGGTGACAGCACTTGTCACGACCAGTCCATTTTGGTTTTCCGTCAAAAGATGGGCGGCAAACGACAACCGTGGTTCATGGTTGATGCCTTTACGGTAAAGCCTTGCTTCCGGGTCAGTGCTGGATGCGTGAGTATCGTTGGTCAGCTTCTCTCCCTGGTAATCACGAGTCGGGTTCTTGCCGCTTGGCGGTTTTGGGTCGTTGTTCTTTGGCTTGAAACTTTTTAGAGAGGCCCATGACTGGATCAGGGTGCCATCAACACTGAAGTGATCATTGGATAACAGCTTTCCGCGTCTGGCCTGTTCAAGCACTTCTGCCAGGAACTTGGCAGCAATGTCGGTCTGAATAAGCCGATCCTGGTTCGTAGTAAAGCTGGAATTATCCCAGACAGGCTCATCAAGCCCCATCCCGAGGAACCAGCGGAACAAAAGGCTGAAATGGATTTGCTCTACCAGTTTGACGTTGCTGGGAATCGAGTAGAGCACCTGTAACAACATGGCTTTGAGTAACCGCTCCGGTGGTATCGAAGGCCGACAGTATGGGAATACATCTGGCAGAACACCGGCGAAAGGTTCACAAGTGCAGCATCCACCATCTGCCTGATTGGACGAAGCGGATGCTCCTTGGGGACAAATGACTCCGGTGAGAGATAAACGAACAAAGCGTCTGATGGTTGATCAAAACCGCGCATACTTATTCTCCTGAAATATCAGCAAGATATGGGCGGAATCATAACATAAATAGGTGATAAAATCACCGTAAATACAATGAGTTTTTCAAAGACCTGATATAGGATTAGAATTAGAGAAAATAGAGATTTAAGAAATGCTCGGGGGTTTCCCGCGACAAAAAAACAAAAAGGGATGGACAAACAAATGGATAAATCAGACATCGTCAGTGCCGGATGCAACCTCAACTGTTCAACATCGGCGAATAGAAATAAATATAGTGATCTGCTGACCGTGGCAATTGTGGCATCGATTATCGCCCTGTTTGCAATCTCACCTGTAGCCAGGGACAGTTTCGGCGCGATTAACCGCTCCCACGGGATGATCATGAGTTTTATTAAATTTGCCATTCTGGCCACATTTGGCGAGGTGCTTGCCTTGCGACTTACTGAGAGAGTCTACCTGAAGCCGGGATTTGGCTTGCTCCCCAAGGCATTTGTCTGGGGCCTGTTGGGGATAGTGATCAAGTCGATGTTTGTCATTTATGCCCCTGGCGTGAAAGCCCTACTTGGCTATCTGGATTTGGCAACAGCTTCCACATCGTTTCCGATCAGGATTTTTGTGGCGTTTTCAATCAGCCTCTTGAACAACATCTTTTTTGCCCCAGTACTCATGACATTGCACAAAATGTCGGATATTCATATTGCTACGACAGGCGGCACCATGAGCGGTTTGTTCTCGTCCATCAATTGCGCTGATCTGTTGAAAAAGATCAATTGGGATGTGATGTGGGGTTTTGTATTTAAGAAAACGATCCCGTTCTTCTGGATACCGGCACATACAATAACATTTCTCCTCCCAACGGATATGCAGATCGGTTTTGCGGCCATTTTGGGTGTGGCCTTGGGCGTTATTCTCGCTTTTGCTGGAACAAAAAAATAGCCAGCGACTTTCATTATGCATTGAAAATGTGAAATCCTATTTGAAAAAAATACAATTACTAATTTTTGTAATTAGACACTGGATTTATTGAAACCTATGAAAGGAAATATAAATGACGACGTCTACACTATTCTACTTCCTGGTGGCATCCGTCGTTCTCACAATTGCGCCAGGTCCAGATAACATATTCATCATGACACAGGGCATCACACGAGGAAGGAAACAAGCAATTATAACTGCCCTTGGTATGTGCAGCGGAATCAGCATACATACAACTGCGGCTGCCTTCGGGATTTCAGCAGTGTTTTCTTCATCCATAATTGCCTTCAATATCGTCAAGTTTGTCGGAGCAGCATATCTTTTGTATTTGGCATATAAGACGTTGAAGGAACGTTCAATTTTTAAACTTTCGCTCGTTGATGATAGGCCATTAGCAGAACTGTTTAAACGGGGATTTATCATGAACGTGTTCAATCCGAAGGTGGCCTTGTTTTTCTTGGCGTTCCTACCGCAATTCGTAACCCCTAAAACCAGCTATATTCCTTTACAAATGCTGTTGTTAGGGGTTGTCTTCATGCTACAGGCCGTTATTATATTCTGTATAATTGGGTATTTTTCTGGAAGCATCGGTAGTTACCTTCAAGCTAAACCGAGTGTGGCTAAGTATTTTGATTTTTTAACTGCTGGAACTTTTGTGGCATTAGGCATAAGGATAGCTATTTCGGAAAGATGAACAGGAGGAAACGCCAGAAGGGGCACCTGTGGTTGATCTCACTCCTGATCATTATGATTATTGCGGATGACAACCTGCATATTCCGAATGAATCCGACCACCGTTCCGGCGTGAATCCGACCGCAATTCCGATTTGAATCCGACCAATATTCCGCTGGCAATCCAACCAATATTCCGCGGGCAATCCGACCAGCGTTCCGGAATGAATCCGACCAACAGGTTGTAGTCGCAAGGTAACTCTACAGCGTATTGTACCCCTCATTTATTTGAGGAGGACACAATGCCGCAGAATCGAGTTACTATGCGTAAAATACGAGAGATACTCCGCCTTGCCTGGTCATGCAAACAGACCAGACAATCCATTTCCGACAGTTGCGGTATCGGCAAGACAACCGTCACATACTCTATACCGGGCTTCCGCCTCCGGTCTGTCCTATCCCTTACCTGCCGACTTTGGCGATGAACAGCTTGAACGCCTTCTCTATCCTCAACATCCCCGTGCCATAACCAGTAGGCGGACACCTCCCGACTGGGCATCCCTGCATAACGACTACTCTCCCACAAGAACCTGACTCTGATGCTTCTGTGGCAGGAGTATAAGGAACGGGAGCCATCCGGTTACCAGTAAGGTCAGTTCTGTGACCTGTTCCGTTTCTGGCGGGGCAAGCTCGACCTGTCCATGCGTCTGGAACATCGTGCCGGCGAGAAGATGTTCGTGGACTACTGTGGTCAGACTATTCCCATTGTTGACTCAACCACCGGAGAGATACGTGACGCTCAGGTGTTTGTAGCTGTCATGGGAGCCAGCAACTATACCTATGCCGAAACCACATGGAGCCAGTCCCTTGCTGATTGGACCGGTTCACATGTCAGAACGTTCTCCTACTTTTGTGCCGTTTCTCATTGTCTCGTTCCAGATAATCTGCTGTCAGGGGTCACGAAGACCTGCCGATATGAACCCGGCATTAATGTCACCTATCAGGAAATGGCAACTCATTACGGCACCGCTGTTATTCCCGCCCGTGTCCGTAAACCACGAGACAAGCCCAAGGTTGAAGCGGGTGTCCAGTTCGTACAGCGGTTCATTCTTACCGGTTTACGACATCACACCTTCTTCAGTCTGGCAGAAGCGAATGCTACCATCAAAGAACGCCTGGAACTTCTGAACAACCGTCCCTTCAGGAAACTCCCCGGCACCTGCAAGAGCCGGTTCGAGGAACTTGACTATCCGGCAAGCTGCCTCTCCCGGAACTCCCTTACCAGTATGCCCTATGGAAGATAGCCAGAGTGCACATTGATTACCATGTCGATGTGGAAGGGCATTTCTACAGTGTGCCTTACCGACTGGTGCGGGAACAGGTCGATGTTCGCTACACCTCAGCAACGGTGGAGTGTTTCCATAAAGGTAATCGTATCACCTCACACCCTCGTTCGTTTGTAAAAGGGAAGCACACCACTGACCCCGAGCATATGCCGACATCCCAGCGGGAGTCTGCCGAGTGGACACCGGAGTGTCTCGTCACCTGGGCATCCCAGACTGGCAAGGCAACGGCAGCAGTTGTTGAATCCATTCTCTCCAGAAGAGCCTATGCGGAACATAGCTTCCGTTCCTGTATGGGCATCATTTCCCTTGGTAAACGGTTCGGCAAAGAACGGCTGGAAGCTGCCTGTGAACGTGCCCTGTTCATCAAAGGGGTTAGCTACGCCAGTATCAAGTCGATTCTGAACAACAATCTTGACCAGAAATCGCTATTGTCCGAGCTTAAAATTTTGTTTCACTCTTGCTTCACCATTTTCAGCTTCTGTTGACAACAATACAATGTCCACACGTCTATTCTTCATTCTACTTTCACTTGAATCATTGTCGCTTATTGGTCGATATTCCCCATAACCTACGGCAGAGATTGATTGCGGGGTAAACCCAGTGTTCTCAACCAGATAATGAACTACGTTTGTAGCACGTGCCGTTGACAGCTCCCAATTTGAGCGGAATTCGGATGACTGAATAGGGATATTGTCAGTATTTCCTTCTACTCGAAAGGTATTAGCATATTGATTTAACGTGTCTGCAATAGCAGACAATGTTTCGGTAGATTCTTTTTTAATACGAGCACTTCCTGAATCGAAGAAACCTACTTCTTTGAGACTGACCACAATGCCACGGTGTGTTATCTCAACACCTACTTTACCGATGTTGCCAGTCTTTACCAAATATGCATCGATAGATGCCTTTATAGAACCGTAATCAGTGCTTGCTGCAATCTGTCGTGTCTTGTCTCCAATGTTACGTTTTTGGGCTGTAACCGAAGGTGACGTTTTCATATCAGGAATAATATTTACTGCCCCGGACTGAATTATTATCGGTTTTCCGCCAGTCCCCGCTTGCGTCATACCAAAGGCACTTTGAATTGATTGTGCAACTTCTTCCGCTTTCTTTTTATCTTGCTGACCCATTGCATACATAACCACGAATACTGCAAACAGTAGCGTCAATAAGTCTCCGTATGAAACTAACCATCTTTCGTGATTAGCGGGTTTTTCCGGTTCTCGTTTTAGCGCCACAGAACACCTCTGCAAAATGACCGGTCGTCTCATAATTAGGCAAAAAAATTATTGCTTCAAAAATCGGTCAAAAAATATTGATACACATTGAGTTATTGCATCAACTCTGTTTTCCATTTTCATACGAAGGATACTTCCTGCCCAAGCATCCCAAAAAATAGAAGCCAGTTCATTTGCATCTACATCACGTCTTGCCAAATCGAGTTCTTGAGCTTGCCGAATATGGTTGGCTAGGTTATCCCGCATATTTTCAAACAGCACTTTCATGGAAATACGGCATTCTGGACTCGATTCACATATTTCGGCAGCAATATGGGCTACGACACTGAATGTATTAACGGCACAATCAAAATGCTTATCGAGCATTACTTCAAAACTGTCTTTCAAAGCCTGAAGAGGATTCGAAGAGTTAGCGTCCATAATGTCATGCCATTTTTTCCAGAAATCTGCCGAATGCCAGCGAACTATTTCAATACCAAATTCTTCCTTACTCTTGAAGTAATTGTAGAAAGAACCTTTCGGTACATTTGCGGTATCAACAATCTCCTTCATACCAGTTCCGTGGTAGCCCTTCTTGGCAAACAAAGAGAGTCCGACTTCTAATAGGCGGACACGAGTATTGTCTGTATCGATATTTTTTGGACGACTCATGAGATTATTATATGACCGGTCGTATTTATTTGCAATAGATAAAATATTACACTTAGAGATGTGATTAAAATTAAAACTAAATCTGTCACAGCCTGAATTTTAAGCAATGATTTTTACAATGTACTTGACCAAAAACAGAACCTGTGACAAATGGGAAGCCTGCCTTGCGACTACAACAACCTTGGTCGCTTTCACCGGAACGCTGGTCGGATTCACAGCGGAACACCGGTCGTCATCACGTCAGTTCCTTTGGTCGGATTTACCGGAATATGCAACAACCCTCAACGATTATATCAGATGGCCTTCGGAAGCAGTTTCCACAAGTTTAGATATTGTCAATTGTAGCTAGGGTTTACCCATGCATTGTGCCCTTAATTCTGGTTTCAACAATGATGTCGAGCCTTCAATATATCCTTTTTTCTGCTGTAAGTTCCCTCCTCAATTTTCATTGGTGAGCGTTGTTTGCCAGTCCAGACCCAAAAAACACAGAGTATTGGATCATGTAAAGATTTAACAACAGCAACGAATATTGCTGGTTACGATCGTTAGCCCTGCACTTACCCGCTGCATTCAAATCAAGCGCCTATTCCGGGGAAGCAGCTGCTTGCACACGTCTTCGATGAAGAACTGGGCGTGGGGCTGGCGGCCCCTGGACGGCAACGCACGCAGGATGCCGCCTGGCTTATGAACAGCGGGATGAAGTCTTGTTGCAATGCCAGTAGTGCCCCATGTGTTGATCACGACTATGACAGATTGGCTAGCAGACAAGCCACTGAAAAACTTCGTTAGCTGCAGTATTTAAAACGACAGTTTTTTTACTTAATTTTGATATTGCAAAGGTATTGGGGGGAGCAATAGGTGCCGTCGCCTATTCAAGAGGTAACTGGAATCACGTAAATAAAACATTTTATCAAAAAATACTTGACTTAAATTGAACCCTGAAATAAAGTGCACTAAAACGTGTAACCAAATAGTTAACCTATGGCAGTAAGTAGGCTGGTGACAATAGTGGCCACAATAAGTAACGGCATTTCTTCGTTCTTAGTAATTGCGCTTCGAATGAAGCGGAAAAATGACTACGGTTTTTTGATCCTACATAGTCGGTTGTAGAGCGCTTGGTGTGCTTTCTGATCGCTGATTGCCATGTTCTTTGGATGGAGCGCCGGTGGTAGGCATGTTTTGTTATTAGTCATATTCCTAGCTGCGGCTCTGTTTTGTGCTGTAGCTTATTTTATCTGTTTAAAGGAAAGAACATCATGGGAAAAACGGTTTTAGTTATCAATCCTGGCTCAACTTCCACGAAGCTCGCTGTATTTTGCGAGGGGAAACTCATTATCTCCGAAAAAAAAGCGCATACGGCAGATCAATTGAAGAGCTTTAGCAAGATATGGGATCAGTATGAGTATCGACTGGATGTAATCGAAAACTGGGTTAATGATAATGTGAAGCAGTGTGATGCTGTAGTGGCAATAGGAGGACTGTTGCGCCCGGTTGAGGGTGGAACGTATCTGGTGAATCAGAAAATGATAGATGATGCGCGCGGGAATTTTCAGGGTGCACATGTGTCAAACCTTGGATGCGTTCTGGCAGATGGCATTGCTGAGCAGTTCGAATGTTCCGCATATATCGTAGACCCCGTTTCCGTTAACGAATACGAGCCGCTTGCATTCTACTCCGGTCATCCTGAAGTCAAACGTCGTGCACTGTCTCATGCCCTTAACCTCCATGCTACGGCCAGGTTGGCAGCAAAAGATCTGCAAATTCCATATGAAAAAACATCTTTTATCGTATGCCATATTGGAGGCGGTATTTCTATTACTCCAATGAGAGGCGGTAAAATAATTGATTCAAATAATGCAATCAGTGAGGGACCATTTTCTCCTGAACGTTCAGGGGGACTGCCTCTGCAGGAATTCATAACACTTTGCATGTCTGGAAAATATACTGAAGATGAAATTAGAAGGATCCCGAATGGCAAGGGTGGATTAATGGCCTACTTTGGGACAAACTCTGTTGAGGAAGTTGAAAAGATGGTTGAGGCGGGGGATGAGAAGGCACGTGAGGTGTATCAGGCAATGGCGTACCAGATTTCAAAAGAAATCGGCGCGATGTCAACTGTACTCAAGGGTGCGGTTGACGCAATTGTACTAACCGGAGGAGTTGCCCATTCCAATATGTTGACGGCATGGGTTGAGGAACGGGTAAAGTTTATTTCACAAGTGCTGGTTTACCCAGGTGAAGATGAAATGACTGCGCTTGCCGAAGGTGTACATCGCGTACTGACCGGTAAAGAGCAGGCGAAGGAGTACTGATATGATACGAGATTTTGAATCCCTGTTAGCGGCAGCGCAGCAAATTAATGGGAAAAAAGTTGTTGTTGTGTTTCCCAATAATGAGGAAACCCTTGCCTCCGTTGCTTTGGCCTGTGAGAAAAAATTGGCCGAGTTTATCCTGGTGGGTGACCAGCAGATTATTCGGGAAAAGTTTGACATGGGAGGTGATCTTCCAGATGGAGCATCGATTGTCCATCAAACAGATATTACTGGGGCGCTGAAAGCAGCTGTTGAGCTGATAAAAGGTGGTACGGTCGATATCGTAATGAAAGGCGGTGTCGATACTTCAACATTTATGAAGGCGCTTTTGCATGAAGATACAGGGCTCCGTACCGGGAGATTATTGTCAGATGTGCTAATTACTGAGTACCCGAAACGGCAAGATAACCAGCTTTTGATGATCACGGATGGTGGGCTTAATCTCACTCCAGACCTGAAAGATAAGATAGAGATATTAAAGAATGCGGTCGAAATTGCTCATGCACTAGGTAACAAACTGCCTAAAGTTGCGATTCTTTCCTCGTCTGAGCTTGTCAATCCAAAGCTTGAGTCTATGGTTGACGCCGCAATAATTTCTAAAATGAACGATCGTGGGCAGATTAAAGGATGCGTTATAGATGGTCCACTTGCCTTGGATAATGCAATTTCTGTAGATGCTGCCCAAGAAAAGGGGATTGTGTCACCTGTTGCCGGATTAGCTGACATTCTAATTCTTCCAACTATAGATGCCGCAAATATCTTTGCAAAAAGCGCGTCTTATTTTGGTGGTTACCGGCTGGCACATTGTATCGCAGGTAGCCGTATTCCTATTCTCATTCCATCGCGAGCTGATAAATGTGATGCCAAGCTGCTTTCAATTGCGCTTGGCGTAATTATCAGTGCTGCAAAGTCAAAGTAATTTTAACGGTGTTTTCTGTCACACTACTAACTAGAGATAGAGGAGAACTGCCATGTACTCTGAAGAACATAATATTTTTCGTGAAGCGTTCCGGAACTTTGTACAGAAAGAGATTTCCCCGCATGTGGACGACTGGGAGAAAAACGTAGCTATACCGCGCGAGTTCTGGAACAAAATGGGGGCGGAGTGGTACCTATGCCCGTGGCTACCGGAAGAGTACGGGGGCAGCGGCGCCGATCTGCTCTATTCGGTGATCGTTGCAGAGGAGCTGATCAAGGGTGGCGCAGTCAGTTTCATGACGTCGTTTCATGGCGACATCGTGGCACCCTACATCTTCAATATGGGTAATGACGAGCAGAAGAAGAAATGGCTTCCGGGATGCGCATCCGGCGAAATAGTCCTTGCCTTGGCCATGACGGAACCGGATGCAGGTTCCGATCTTGCCGGAATGCGAACCCGTGCCGAACGGGATGGCGATTATTACGTTCTGAATGGTGCCAAGACATTTATCACCAACGGTATATATGCCGACCTCGTGATCGTGGCCTGCCGCACGGACAAGGACGCCAAAGGCACCAAAGGTCTCAGTCTCATCTGTGTGGAGCGCGACACTCCCGGTTTTACCAAGGGGAATAAGCTGAAAAAAATGGGGTTGTGCGCATCGGATACGGCGGAACTATTCTTCGATGATTGCCGAGTGCCGGTGACAAACCTGCTGGGAGAAGAAAACAAAGGGTTTTACTCTCTGATGGAACATCTTCAGCAGGAGCGCCTCATGTGCGCCGTGCAGTCCCAGGCTATGGCTGAAAAAATGTTGGAGATAACATTGGAATATACCAAAGAGCGCAAACAGTTTGGCAAGCCGATCTGCAGTTTTCAGCACAACGCGTTCAAGATTGTCGATATGCTGACGGACATCAAGTTGGGGCGGGCATTTATCGATAACCTGATTCAGAGACATATGCGCAACGAAAATGTAGTGGATGAAGTCTCCATGGCGAAAGCCTGGGTTGGCGAAATGGCCAACAGGGTGGCATACCAGTGCGTGCAGCTTCACGGCGGGTACGGTTTCATGAGCGAGTATCCGATCAGCCGCTACTATCGGGACATCCGGCCGTTCTCCATCTTTGCCGGAACAACTGAGATCATGAAGCAGATAGTTGCCAAAAACATAGGGTTGATGTGATCCTAGCTTGAAAAAGTTCCAGTTTCATTTTTGATGCGCACGCAGAATATATTTAAAGAGAGAGGGCGGTCATGAGTTTAGTTCGCTACGAAACAGATGGGAATATTGCTATTGTAACAATTGATAGCCCGCCGGTTAACTGTCTGAGTCACGGGGTACGGTGCGGCCTAGTAGATGCGCTTGAGCAGGCTGATATTGATCCATCGATACAGGCTGTGGTTCTGATAGGTTCAGGTAAAGCCTTTTCTGCCGGAGCAGATATTACAGAATTGGGTTCACCTCTCGCATTTGCGGAGCCTACCTTTTATGGGACAGTACTTGGGATGCTGGATGCAATGTCGAAGCCGGTTGTAGCAGCAGTCAGTGGAGTTGCTCTTGGAGGTGGGCTGGAGCTGGCGCTTGGATGCAATTATCGCATAGCTTCACCTGGAACCAAATTGGGACTACCTGAGATTAAACTTGGTTTTATGCCTGGGGCCGGTGGTACGCAGCGATTACCTCGTGCAGTAGGTCTTGAGTGTGCTCTTAATATGACACTTTCTGGTGATCCTGTTCGCGCCGAAGATTTTGCAGGAACAGAACTGGTGCGGGAGATAGCCGTCGGTGACCTGCGTGCCGCTTCTATTGAGTTTGCTCGCACAATAGCAGCTGATCGTCCGCTGCCGCGTTTGAGAGATTTAAAGGTTGAGCACCCGAATGCAGCAGCTCTGCTTCAGTTCGCTCGGGGTGTGGTAAAGTCGAATCGTCGTGCCTTGCCAGGTGCCATGCCGATAATTGATGCCATTGATGCGGCGGTCAACAAAAAATTTGACCAGGGAATGCAGACCGAGCTTGCTCTCTTTACGGCTCTCGCGGAGAGTACGGAAGCAAAAGCCCTGCGTCACAGTTTCTTTGCAGAACGCAATGCGGAAAAAATAGATGATCTGCCGGCAGGCACGGTTCCGCGCGAAATCCGCACTGCTGCTGTCATTGGCGCCGGCACCATGGGTGGCGGCATCGCCATGTGTTTTGCCGATGCGGGCATTCCCGTAAAAATTCTCGAAGTGCAGCAGGAAGCGCTTGACAGAGGATTGGCACATATCAGAAGTAATTACGAAGCATCGTTCAAGCGGGGCAAGCTCAGTGAAGAGCAGTTTAACCAACGCCTGGACCTGATACAGACAACGCTCTCATATCAGGAAATTGGTGACGCTGATATCGTTGTTGAAGCGGTTTTTGAGGAGCTTTCGGTCAAGGAAAAGGTTTTTACCCAGCTTGATGCGGTGATGAAAGCGGGCGCAATCCTGGCGACCAACACCTCAACGCTTGACGTGAATCAGATAGCGGCGTTTACCAAACGGCCGCAGGATGTTGTCGGCACCCATTTTTTCAGCCCGGCAAATATTATGAAGCTCCTGGAGGTTGTACGCGGAGCAAAAACTGCTCCTGACGTGCTTGCCAGTGTAATGAAACTGGCAAAATCCTTGCGAAAAACAACGGTCGTCGCCGGTGTGTGTGACGGTTTCATCGGTAACAGAATGATGGAAGAGTTTTTACGTCAGGCTCTCTTCCTTCTCGATGAGGGCGCACTTCCCTCGCAGATTGACAAAGCGCTGGAGAAGTTCGGTATGGCAATGGGTCCATTTCGTGTTGCAGACGTCATTGGTAACGACGTGCTGTGGTCGGTACGCAAGAGGCGCTACATCGAACGTCCCGAGTGGATCTGCTCTAAGGTCGCCGACAGACTGTGCGAACGTGGCTGGTTTGGGCAGAAAACTGGGCGTGGCTGGTATCTTTACGAGCCGGGTGTTCGCGTTCCGCAGACGGACCCTGAAGTAGCCCGGCTGATTGAAGAGCATTCCGCCAGCCTGGGGCTCGTCCGTCGTAAAATATCCGACGAAGAGATCGTTGGGCGTTGCATCTACGCAATGATCAACGAAGGTGCAGCACTACTTGAAGAAGGAATAGCACAAAGGGCTTCCGACATTGATGTCGTGTACCTGTCTGGCTACGGGTTCCCTGCTCGTCGAGGCGGACCAATGTTTTATGCCGACACCGTCGGCTTGGGGAATGTTGTGCGAGCCATGAGGCGATACGCGCGAAACCCCAATGGTGATGCGAGTTTCTGGGAGCCGGCCACTCTGCTTGCACGTTTGGCAGCTGAAGGAAAAGCCTTTACAAAATAACGAGGAGGTTTCTAGTGAATGAAGTAGTAATTGTTTCCACTGCGCGTACCGGTCTGGCAAAATCCTGGCGAGGCGCACTTAATATGACCCATTCCGCCACCATGGGTGGCCATGTAACCAGGGCTGCGATCGAACGTGCCGGTGTCGAGCCAGGTGAAGTAGAAGATGTTGTTATGGGGTGCGCGATCCCTGAAGGTGCCAATGGTAACAACATTGGGCGTCAGGTAGCACTGCGTGCCGGATGTCCGGCAAGTGTACCCGGTATGACGGTAAATCGTTTTTGCTCTTCCGGTTTGCAATCTATTGCCATAGCCGCGCAACGCATTATGACCGGTGAATGCGATGTCCTAGTTGCAGGTGGGGTCGAGTCGGTTTCCTGTGTGCAGAACGAAATGAATATGCACATGATCGAAGAAAGCTGGATTAAAGCTAACAAGCCGGAGCTTTACTTGGCTATGCCAAATACTGCTGAAATTGTGGCCGCACGCTATGGGATATCGCGTGAAATGCAGGATAAATACGGAGTGCAGAGCCAGCTGCGCGCGGCAGCCGCCCAGGCGGCAGGACGATTTGATAAAGAAATCGTGCCGTTCCAGACCACCATGGCGGTTACCGACAAGGCGACGGGAGCCATTTCAACCCGTGAAGTAATCTTTGACACGGACGAAGGGGTTCGCGGTGATACCACCTATGAAGGTGTTGCGTCCCTGCGTCCGGTTATGCCGGGTGGGACCATTACGGCAGGCAATGCCTGCCAGTTTTCCGACGGCGCTTCCGCCTGTGTTCTGATGAACGCCAAAGTGGCGGAGAAAAGAGGATTGCAGCCACTCGGTATTTTCCGTGGTTTTGCCGTAGCAGGATGCGAGCCGGATGAAATGGGTATTGGCCCGGTGTTTGCTGTGCCGAAACTGTTGGCTAAGGCAGGCCTAACGGTAAAGGATATCGGTCTATGGGAGCTCAACGAGGCTTTTGCAGTACAGGTAATTTACTGTCGCGACAAACTCGGGATACCTGATGATCTGCTCAACGTCAATGGCGGTGCGATTGCCCTCGGCCATCCATATGGCTGTTCAGGGTCCCGTCTCACGGGACATGCGCTCATAGAGGGTCGCCGACGTGGGGCAAAATATGTTGTCGTCACGATGTGCATAGGTGGTGGTCAGGGTGCAGCGGGACTTTTTGAAGTATGCTGAAATCTAAAATGGATCAGTTTTAGGAGGTTATCCTATGGCAGTAAATGGCACTTATATCATTCCGGTAGAAACACCGATTGGTCGTGTAGAGATCACGTTGATACTGAAAGTGAACGGAAAATCTTTAAGTGGCTGCACCAGAGCTTTTAGTGCTGAAGCGCCGTTTAAAGCGGGCTCAGTAAATGGCAACGACTTTACGTTCACGGTAAGTGAAATGACTCCAATAGGACCTGTCGATCTGGAATATGCCGGTACTGTGGAAGGCGATAAGATAAACGGTCAGGTAATCACCCCAAGAGGTAACAAAACATTTGCAGGTACTCGCATTTAGAAAACTGGATTTTCCAATAAGGAAGGTGACAAGGTGCACGACGATATATCCGAAATAGCTATGGTCGAGGGTACACCGTTGCCAATCAAACAGCCGGACTGGATCTCCTGCGCACCTTTTGAAGAGTTTCTTGGAATGAGGATTGATGAGGCGGCTGATGGGCAAGCGGTTCTTACCATGCCGTTGAAAGTGGAATTTGCCGAAGGGAAAGCGTCAATGCACAGAGGAGCTGTTGCATCGTTGGCTGAGGCTGCCGTGGAGATTGCTTTCAAGACCATGCTTCCCGAAGGAACACATTTCGTTACCACTGAAATAAATGTGAAATTTGGAGGTCTTGTTTATGCCGGCACCGTTAAGGCTGTGGCATATGCGAGTAAAAAGGATGAACGATCTTTTATAGGCGTTGCGGATGTTTATATCGAAAATGGCATAAAAGTGGCAACGTCCACATCGCATTTCAAAGTTATAAGAAACGACAATAGCTAACCAGCTGATAGCCATCCTGAGATAGTTCGTCAATAGTAGACATCCATGATACGTATAGTCAGCGGGGAAAACGGAGATTTCCCTCACCCTTACCGGAGACTCCGGTGTTTTTTCTTACAGCCATTTATTCCTTTCAATATTTTGATCTTTCCTGTGGTCCTCCGATTTGGCGATCAGCCATCTATTTGCGTCTTGAGGAATTACTTCCAGTCACGGATTATTTGAGTTTGGGCCAACACGCCGTCCAAGAAACACCAAAAAGGGTACGCAGCATCTTTTTGCTAGTACAGTCCACTATAAAAAAGGCTCGTGGGTTTCGTAGTCTATAAATCAGTTTCTCGGCGGTCTACTGATTTCTGGACGTGCTTGCCGATAAATTAGTACCGTTACCAGTTTTTCTGTGCGCTGTTAAGCAACCCCAGGCTGTCCCTGCTCAAACGCAAACTTTCTTGACCGAATAAGGAGTCTCTACAAATGGCGCCAAGCTTCAGCAAGCGTTATGTCGCAACTATTAGATTGACGGTCTCTTCCTTGAACTCATAGTGAAAAACTTACGCGGTACTTAATCCAATGGACACAACCTGTGTGATGGCAACTTCACCACACTTAAGGTGTCCATTATTTTCAGCCCACCTGAGAGCAATCTGTTGTTTTTTATTGTTAGAGATCATTAGGCGTTTTTGAGATGAATTTACTTGTTATTTATGTATAAAAATTGTAAAACCTAAAAAGGATACTGAAAAGTGCAAATGGCTTTTGAAGATTAGATTGATGGTTGAATTAACTTATTAAATCTGGCGGTGTAAATGCAAGTAAAGGTAAAGCTTTTTGCTTCGTTTCGACTCAAATGGTTCAAGGAGGCAGACAAAGAGTGCCTTCAAGGTGCCGAGGTTCTAGATATTGTAAAAGGAATCGGTATTTCCGTTAATGAATTGGGCATTGTATTGGTAAATGGATGTCATGCATCCCTGAATACCGTTTTACATGATGGCGATGTTGTATCACTTATGCCTCTCATTGGTGGAGGGTAATCTCTGATGGCAGCCCTGGAAATGTGGCGCTTACAATGCAGTATCAGGGATAAAGAAACTATCTACCTGTAGCGGAGAACAGTGTGATTGTGCTCAATAATAAATCAAAAAATGCCCCGTCTTCTGTACTGTATCGTCGCTGTACAATCGATCTGGCTATTCAGTCCGTTACTTTTGAAGACGTACCTTGTCGGAATCTTGAAGACGTTATGGGTGGCTTCGGCCGATCCTTTCAAATGCTGGCAGAAAGAAAAATTGAGAATGCATATTGCCCAGAAAATCCGTTAATTGTAAATACGGGGCTTTTGACCGGCACTAATATTATGACCGGGCTTCGGGTTTATTTTTCTGCATACAGTCCTTTAAAGCATTCAAGTAAAGGCTTGCCGGCAGCAATGTGGTCGGCCGGAAGCGGGAATTTCGGAAGTAAACTGAAGTGGACGGGTGTTGATGAGATAGTCTTTGAAAATCGATCTTCTACCCCCGTGTATGCGGTAATCTCTGAAAATGAAGCAGGGCCGCATGTGAGCTTGAAGCCAGCGGGCCATCTGTTGGGACTGAGCAGCCACGAAAAAATCATGACGTTAAATAAGGAATATTATGATGCCCATTTTGCGGCTATCGGGCAAGCAGGTGAGAATTATGACAACGTTTCAATGGGCGCAGTAGCTCTAAGCACCGACAACCAGCTTAAGTCTGGTGAAGATAAGTGCCGTTTTGCCGGACGGGGTGGGATGGGCAGCATTATGGGCTACAAGAATCTTGTTGCCATTGTTGCCCAGAGCACAAATAAGCTTGGCCCGATAACCCCTGAGGTGCGTGACGCCAACAAGGTCATTGTGAAAGGTGGCGGATCTGCACGGTTTCAGCCAACCAGTCAGGGCGGGGGTGGTGGCACATGGGCAAACTACGAAGTCCTGCAAGCTTTCTTTGCCGTTCCTGAAAATAATTTCCGCCCCAAGGGAAATGATGTTGTCGAGGGGTTGTTTCGGGAGAACGTTGAAAAGAGTCTTGATGTTCATACAGAAGCATGTTTCCGTTGTGGAATTCGTTGCCACAACAATATATTTCAGCGTAACCCGGACGGAAGCAGGGGAGAGTTTATTGCAAAATTTGATTTTGAGCCACTCAACCTTTTTGGGACAAATCTCGGGATTCATGATGGTATGCAGGCCGCGGAATTAATAAAGCTGTGCGACAATATGGGTATGGATGCAATATCGTTGGGAGCCACAATTTCTTATGTTCTCGACTATAACGAACGACACCCGGACAAAACCATGTTTAGTGGTGCCACGTTCGGACAATTCGAAAGTATCAGAGAGTTAGTGGTACGTACCGGCAATGGTGAATTGCCTGACATAGGACATGGCTTAAAAAGGCTCTCGGAAAAAAACGGTGAAACAGCATACGCCATGCAGGTCAAAGGGCTTGAGCTGCCAGCTTATCTCCCCGAGACTAACCCGGGCTATACCTGGGCAATTGCCGGTGGTCATATGTCCATGGGAACGCACATGCTACTCGCAAAAGAAGGTAAAACGAGCCTGGATGATTGGGTGGCGGCAATTACCGGTTCAGGTCTCTTGCAGGTTGGTCATGATATGATCGGATTGTGCAAGTTTGTCGGGATTGGTGCGAATCATGATGCAATCGTGAGCGCGATAAAATCGACAACCGGTATTGAGGTCACATCCCATGAGTTGGGACAAGCGGTACGTCGGGCCTATCTGCGGGGATTAGCGCTCGAGTTGCGTCAAGGATATGCTGATGAGGACTTTACACTTCCCTCACAGGTTTTTGACAGTCCCAATGAAATAGTTACACTGCCGAATTTTGTTACGTCAGAGTTTGTCGGAGAACTAAAAAAAAGGATCTGGGAGATTTTTGCTCCAGAAATGGTTGGGTTACTGCCGAATAGTGATAAACATTTTGGAAAAACAAAAGATTAAACCAGAGAATAAAGGAGATTTATTATGTTGCGTATAACTATTGTTTACACCACTCTGATTTATCTGCTTATGACTTCAGTTATCTTTGCAGCAGAAAAAACGGCTCGGCCTGCAATGGATACTGAAGATAAACGCGCACAAGCACTTCTTGTCAAGGCTGTTGACTACTATAAGGGAAATAAGGATCATGCTATTGCGGCTTTTTCGCGAGCGGGTGAATTCATCAACGGTGATCTTTATGTTTATGTTATCGGAACGAATGGACAAATGCTCGCCAGTGGTGGCTCGTCTTCAGCGCTCATCGGTCGAGATGTCTCAAACATGCGTGATGCTGAAGGAAAGCCGTTTTTTCGGGAGATAATTGATAAGGCAAAGAGTAACGGTTCAGGAATGGTAGAGTACCGGTGGCTCAATCGAGTAGATGGGAAGGTTGAGCGCAAAGTTACCTACTATCAAAAAGTTGATGATCGTATTATTGCAGTAGGGTTTTACATTCCAAGAGCGACTTCGAAACAGGCAAAAACTCTGCTTGAACAAGCCGTGAACGCAATTAAAGTAAATCCATCCTCTGCATTTGTTGACTTCAATAATTTGAATGGCAAGTTTATTCAGGATGATCTTTATGTATTCGTGGTTGATCTGAAGGATTCACGGTTCCTTGCTCACGGTACAACTCCTCGTCTTGTCGGCACTGATGCACTTGAATTGAAAGATCCCACGGGAAAACTCATCATCAAGAAAATGATTGCCATCGTCAAGGCAAATGGTCAGGGATCGTTAGAATACCAATGGCGCAATCCCGTCACGGAAAAAGTAGAAACGAAGCATACCTTGCTGCGTAAGGTAAACAACTACCTGGTCGGAGTCGGTTATTACATACGGTAATTATGGTAACGTTTTACAGAAGAATCTGAATTCTTGTTATCAGGAGGATTGCCGAATGGAACTGCTCTCATTCCTGAGAGAACAGGCTTCCGGGATGTTGTTGCCTTGGCAAAAACAGAGGTCAGCTGCGATACGCTTTGGCCTGACATGTCCAGAAATTGAAAAAATAGTGTTGGAAAATGGTCTTCTGCCTGCCCGTTATCAACGAAACATGCATACAATATCGTGCGAGCAGCAGTTGCGTATTTTTTGCAGCAAAGTTGCGGTGGTTGGGTGTGGCGGTCTGGGTGGGTACGTCGTAGAGGAACTGGCAAGACTCGGTTTCGGAACCATAGTGGCGATTGACCCGGATGTCTTTGTAGAGCATAACTTAAATCGTCAATTACTGTCCACTCTGCATAATATCGGCATGCCAAAGGTGGAAGCAGCTGCCGAGCGGATAGATGCAATTAATCCGGCTGTTGTTGTCATCCCTGTGCAGTTGGCCTTCAGCTTGAATAACGCTAGTGATCTGTTTCAGGGTGTAGATGTGGTAGTTGATGCATTGGACAGCGTTGCGGCACGGTTACAGCTTGCTGAGGCGTGCACGGAACTCAAAATCCCGTTGGTCTACGGATCGATCGGCGGCTTTTACGGTCAAGTTGTTACGCAGTTCCCTGGAGACGGAACCATTCAGAGAATGTATGCAAACTGGAAAGAAGGAAAGGGTATTGAGGAGCATCTTGGTAATCCAGCCTTTACTCCTGCTCTGGTTGCCAGTCTGGAAGTCGCTGAAGTATGCAAAATCGTTCTGGGGCAGGGAAATCTCTTGCGGCGGCGTGCACTTTTCATTGATCTACTGAATATGGAATTTTGTGAAACATCCAACTTTTATCAAGTAGAAAATTTATGATACCTCAACCGGTCAAACTTTTTTATCAAGCTCACGGTCAGGGCGAGCCTTTGGTTGTCATTCATGGGTTACTTGGCTCCAGTTCCAACTGGTCAACAACCAGTGAGTTGCTTGGCAGACGGCTGCAGGTTTTTGCAGTGGATTTGAGAAATCATGGTAATACGCCCCATTCCAATGAATTCAGTTTCGATTCGATGGCCGAAGATCTGAAATATTTCATGGAAAGTCAAAATTTGCGGCAGGCAATGATTCTGGGACATTCCCTTGGTGGAAGAGTTGCCATGGAATTTGCTGATCGCTACCCTGAAATGGTCAGCAAACTGATTGTTGTAGATGTTGCACCTAAGGCATATCCTCCAATTCATAACGAAATGATCGATGCTATGTTGGCGCTAGATTTGGGTATGTATGAAAGTGCAAAAGAAGTAGTAGTAGCATTAGCAGCAGCTGTACCATCCATTCAAGTACGAAATTTTCTGACGAAAAATATATCTCGTCTGTCAAACGGCCGACTGTGCTGGAAGGTGAATCTGCAGGCAATTCGGGACAATATAGATATCTTGGGTTGCAGTACTAACTTCAAGAATAGTTATCTGAAGCCTGTTCTATTTATAAGAGGAGAACTGTCCGATTATGTTCTTGAAGAAGATGAATCCACCATATGGAGCGAATACCCGCACGCACAAATTGCACCTATTGCAGGGGCAGGCCACTGGGTTCATATAGATGCGAAGGAACGTTTTATTGAAACGGTTTTGAAATTTACAGTTTGATTCTGAAAAATTGGATATCAGCGCACAATAGATTAAGGAGGTTTGCATGAAGTTACTTGTATGCATCAAGCAGGTTCCCGATATGGAGTCCCGCTTCAAGCCGGACGCTGGTGGAGTCTGGTACGACGGGGGAGACCTGGCGTGGCGAATGAATGAATATGACGAATACGCCGTCGAACAGGCGGTCCAGCTTCGGGAAAAACTGGGAGAGGGTACTGAATTAACGGTTCTCTCGATCGGGCCCGATCGTGTTGTTGAAGCTGTTAAAAAAGCCCTTGCCATGGGGTGTGACAATGCCGTCCATATCCAGGACCCGACCGCATCAAGCAAAGACCCCTGGCAGATTGCCTCGATCATCTCTTCCTATGCCAAAGACAAAAACTTCGGCATCATCTTCACCGGCATGCAGTCCCAGGATCGTGGCTCGGCACAGGTCGGTGTCACAGTGGCTGAACAACTTGGTTTCACCTGTACTACCACAATTGTCGGCTTTGACTACGATAACGGTACGATTACCGCTAAACGCGAACTGGAAGGTGGCATAAAAGGTATTGTCAAACTGAAGACCCCGGCTCTGGTCACCTGTCAAATGGGACTTAATGTGCCGCGCTACCCGACGCTCCCTAACATCATGAAGGCCAAGAAAAAAGAGATCAAAACAATCCCAGTGGCTGACCTTCTCAAGGAAGAACCTCTGACTGCCACCACCAGCTTCCATCCACCCGCCAAGAAGGGTGGGGGGGTCGTTCTGGAAGGTGAAGTCGGGGTACTTGTCGATCAACTGCTGGGAATACTCAAAGACAAAACTACGGTTTTGCGGTAGGAGGGATATATATGAAAGCACTACTTATAGGCGAATTCCGAGAAGGCAAACTCCTCGACACTTCCTACGAGCTCCTCGGCTTTGCCGATCAGCTCGGGGCGGAGACCGCCATGCTGTTGGTCGGCTCCGACAGTCAACTGCCGCCCTATGGTGGCACCCTCTACTTGGCTGACGCAAGCCGATATGGGGAATACAACCCGGACTTGCACAAACTGCTGGTACTCGAAGCCGTTCAGAAGGAAAACCCCGACTATGTGGTATTCCTCCACTCCTCTTACGGCTGGGATCTTGCGCCGCGGGTGGCCGCCAGTCTCAAGGTAGCCCAGGTATCCGAAGTCATAGGGCTATCCGATAGGGGCTTCGAGGTTGGGTGCTGCAATGCCAAGATGCGGCGGACCGTGAAGCCGACATCCCCCAAAGCGGTACTGACCATACAATCCGGGGCTTTCATGGGGCTCCAGCCGGGGGGAACTCCCCAGGTACAAAAACTGGCGACAGCGGCAGACGATAATGTCACCTTTGTCGGTTACGAACCTGCCGAGGCGAAGGAAGTGGACCTGACCCGTGCGGACGTAATAGTCACAGCCGGGCGTGGTGTGGGAAAGAAGGAAAACGTGCCGGTCATTGCCGCCCTGGCAAAAGCGCTTGGCGGGGAGTTAGGTGCCAGCCGTCCGGTAGTGGATGCGGGGTGGGTGGAGCACAGCCACCAGGTCGGGACCACCGGCCAGACGGTGAACCCCAAGTTGTACATTGCCTGTGGTGTGAGCGGCGCCATCCAGCACTTGGCCGGTATGAAGAAGTCGGATTTCATCGTCGCCATCAATAAGGACAAGGATGCGCCCATTGGCGAAGTGGCAGACGTTCTGGTTGTGGCTGATGTGCTACAGTTTGTTCCGGCTCTAACGAGTAAACTTCAGTAAATAGAGAGACGGTAATATTTTTTACAGCCTGGTCTTGGCAGGACTTCTTTTGTTTGTGTGACTCAAGGGGCAGGCAGCCAAGTTTGTTCCTTTTTATTGAAACTGTGTGTAGTGACGGTGCTGTTTTGCATTAGTAAGTTAGAAGTTAGTTTCTGCGACTTTTTGTAGAAATGATTTCGTAAGCGTACTTATCCAGTTCATTGGGACTTGCAGAAATTATTTTAGTTAATGCACTTACCCTGTTTATACGGTTTAGATGTTGCTGGACTTAAGCAATTCTTAAAAACAGGTTTGGGAGGCGAGTTCATGAGTGATAACGAATGGACAAAATCAAGCTGGAAGTCTTTTGAAGCAAGACAACAACCGGCCTGGCCTGATGAAAAAGCCTATAATGAGACATTAAGCGAACTCTCTGAACTCCCCCCACTGGTCTTTGCCGGAGAAAGCCGGACGCTAAGGGAGCAGTTGACAGAAGCTGCGGAAGGAAAAGCCTTTGTCCTGCAATGCGGCGACTGCGCCGAAGATTTCTCCAGATGCAAAGGTCCGGCAATACGGGAAATCATCAAGGTCATTCTGCAAATGTCTGTGATTCTTGCCTATGCAGGCGAAAAACGGGTCATAAAAATCGGTAGGATCGCAGGGCAATATGCCAAGCCACGTTCTTCAGACACTGAATTAGTCAATGGCATGGAAATACTCAGCTATCGGGGTGACATTGTTAACAGTCCCGAACTAACGCGAGAGGCGAGAACCCCTGATCCTCGCAGAATGCTTGAAGGATATTTCCGGGCAGCCGCCACACTGAATCTTACCCGGGCTTTTACTCGCGGTGGCTTTGCGGCGTTAGGCCGGGTTCGCGACTGGCACAGTGAATCCCTGAAGACATTGCCAGCCAGCCAAAAGTATGAGCAACTTGCAAAGCAAATCAGTAAAACCATTAACTTCATGACAGCCATTGGGCTTGATGCTAGCAACCCGTCGCTGAATCAGGTCACTCTGTTCACCTCTCATGAAGCTTTGCTGTTGGGCTACGAAGAGGCACTGACCCGGAGGGATTCCTCAACCGGAGAATGGTATGACTGCAGTGCCCATATGTTATGGATTGGTGATCGGACACGTCAGGTAAATGGAGCGCACGTTGAATTTCTGCGCGGAGTCCGGAACCCGGTTGGCTTTAAAATCGGACCAAGCTATGAAATAGATGACATCAAAAAAATCATCTTGAAACTCAATCCGGACAACGAACCAGGTCGTCTAACCCTGATCACCCGCTTTGGCGCGGAGAAAATCAGTACATTCCTACCGTCACTGATTCAGGAGATAGAAAGAGAAGGATTCAGTGTTGTTTGGAGCTGCGATCCAATGCATGGCAATACCTACCAAAGCGACTTCGAACAGAAAACCAGAAACTTCGATGACATTCTGGATGAAATTCGTAACTTTTTTCAGATTCATCGTGCCGAAGGGACCTTTCCCGGAGGTGTTCATCTGGAATTAACTGGGGATAATGTGACCGAATGCACTGGCGGTAGCCGACAGCTGCTCGACCATCACCTTCAGCAGAACTACCAGACTAATTGCGATCCTCGCCTGAATGCCGAACAGAGTGTCGAGCTTGCCTTCGAACTCGCCGAGTTGCTTAATCCCTGATGGTCTCAATCCAGGGTTATGTACTTTGTTGAGGAAAATGTTACTCCCCCCATCTTGCCGCTCATATTGGTAGTTCCCTGAGCATCTTGTTTTCATAAGCGCTTGTCGAGATCAACTCTTCACATCATCTCGTAACATCTCGAAGCAAAACTCCCTCATCGTATGACCTTCTCCAATTTACATAGTTGATTGCGGCAATCCAAGGTTAATCGACGCCTCGGATGGTGCTAATAAAGTGAAAACTCCTTCGAAAATACCGGGCGTGTGTGTTTATCTTCAGTTATTTGCCCCTATTCAGCTATTCAGTTTAGCAGGAAGAAGGCAGTTGTGCCTTTCAGCATTAGTTTAATCGTTCAAGAACAAAGCCATTCTAAAGTTTATAAGACTGAAAAAACAACGAATAAACAGACTGTTGTCAGTTAGAATGGTTGTAAGCAATAAGAGCACATAAAAAAATCTTGACATGAATAAAACACCGTGACAAAGTGAACTAATTAGTACCACTTATAATGGATACGAAACAATGCTTTTTAGGTATCTGCAATCTGCACGGGCAAGTATCAACGGCCCTTCCATAGAAATTTAAGCCTAGCAAACGGTTAACTGTCTAATTACACATATTTATAAGCAGGAGGTAAGGCCATGCGAACCAATATCGCAGTTGTAACTCTAGGTTCAACATTAATAAGGTAGGCGATTTATTGTAGACGGTAATTATATCATTTCAATAATAAGGAATAGTTATGAACATTCATGAATATCAGGCAAAGGCAATTTTGAGAGAGTTTGGTGTGCCTGTTCCCGACGGGCACGTTTGTTACAACGGCGCAAGCGCCCGCGAATGGGCCAAGCGACTGGGCGAAGGGCCATGGGTGGTCAAGGCCCAGATTCATGCCGGTGGCCGCGGCAAGGGTGGCGGCGTCAAACTGGCCCATTCTGCCGACGAGGTTCGCATGATTGCCCGCGATATGCTCGGTATGACCCTGCGTACGCATCAGACCGGACCTGATGGCAAACTGGTCACACGGGTGCTGGTGGAAAACGGCTGCAACATCGCCAATGAATTGTACGTCAGCCTGGTTGTTGACCGTGGCAGCTCCAAGGTGACTGTCATGGCCTCTACCGAGGGTGGCATGGATATCGAAGATGTGGCAGCCAAGACCCCCGAGAAGATCTTCACAGAAACGATCGACCCTCTGGTTGGCCTGACTGCCTTTCAGTGCCGCAAGATCGCCTTTAGCCTTGGCCTTGGTGGGAAATTGGTCAATAAGGCGGTCACGGTATTACAAGGACTCTACAAAACTTTTATTGCCTGTGACTGCTCCATGCTGGAGATCAATCCGCTGGTGATCACTGCCGAGGATAACCTGCTAGCCCTGGATGCCAAATTTGGCTTTGACGACAACGCCGTCTTTCGCCACCCCAAACTCGGCGACATGCGTGACTATGATGAAGAAGACCCCAACGAGATCGAGGCCTCTCAACACGACCTCTCCTACGTATCACTTACCGGAAACATTGGCTGTCTGGTCAACGGCGCTGGACTGGCCATGGCCACCATGGACATAATCAAACATTATAGCGGCGACCCGGCCAACTTCTTAGACGTAGGTGGAGGAGCCACTATCGAGCGCGTCACCGAAGCCTTCAAGATCATCCTGTCCGACAAAAACGTCAAAGGAATCCTAGTCAACATCTTCGGCGGCATCATGAAATGCGATATTATCGCCACCGGCGTCGTTGAGGCAGCCAAGCAGGTCTCGCTCAAAGTGCCTTTGGTTGTCCGTTTGGAAGGGACCAACGTGGCGCGCGGCAAAGAAATCCTGGCCGAGAGTGGGTTAAATATCGTTGCTGCCGACGGCATGGCCGACGCCGCCCAGAAAATCGTCAAGGCCGTGAAAGGGGGTAAAAAATGAGCATTCTGATCAATAAAGACACCAAGGTTATCACCCAAGGGATTACCGGCGCCACCGGCTTGTTTCATGCCCAAGGTGCACGTGAATATGGCACACAGATGGTCGGCGGCGTTACCCCCGGCAAGGGGGGCGCAGTCATTGATGGCTTTCCCGTATTCGATACGGTGGTAGAGGCCGTACACCAGACCGGCGCCACCGCCTCAGTCATCTATGTCCCGCCACCCTTTGCCGCCGACTCCATTATGGAAGCGGTTGACGCTGGCATTGAACTGGTCTGCTGCATCACCGAAGGAATCCCTGTCCTGGACATGGTCAAGGTCAAACAGTACATGAAGGGCAAAAAGACCCGTCTGGTCGGTCCCAACTGCCCCGGCGTCATCACCCCCGGTGAATGCAAGATCGGCATCATGCCCGGCTATATCCACAAACCGGGCAAGGTCGGCGTCGTCTCTCGTTCAGGTACCCTGACCTACGAAGCGGTCTGGCAGCTCACCTGTCTCGGCCTAGGCCAGTCCACCTGTGTCGGTATCGGTGGTGACCCGGTCAACGGCACCAATCACTTGGATGTCCTGAGACTATTCGAGGCCGACCCGGACACCGAAGCGGTAATCATGATCGGAGAGATAGGCGGAACCTCAGAAGAAGAGGGTGCATATTTTGTAAAAGAGCATATGACCAAGCCCGTGGCTGCCTATATCGCCGGCGTCACCGCCCCTCCCGGCAAGCGCATGGGCCATGCCGGAGCGATCATCTCCGGCGGCAAGGGTACTGCAGCCGAAAAGGTGGCGGTACTGGAAGAGTGTGGCATCAGTGTGGCGGTCAGTCCGGCCGAGATGGCCCAAGCACTTTTGAAGATTTACAAGCCATAAGTGTTGCCAGTGTTACCAATTTAATTTAACAGGAGATTTTATCGATGGGAAAATACAAGAGAGACCCGAGGTATAATGTTCTGTCCATACGGATTTCTGATGAAGAAAAAGCTGTTATGGATGAAATAAAGCGACATACACAAAAAAATATTTCAACTCTTATGCGAGAGGCATTACTTCATTACACACATTACTTACCAAAATTGAGCGTTACAATCGACAACGTTTATTGATAAGTTTTATGAGTGTTGGACGAGTACATACTGCCATGTGTACTCCTTTCGGGTCGGGGGAATAATCCCCCGACTTTATTTGAACCAGTTTACTATAAATTGAAGTCTTTAAAGATGTAGTGAAAATTGTGTTCTCTTGGTAAGGAGAAAATTTGATGAGCAAAAAAAAGGATGCACTTGAATATCATTCGATGGGCCGCAAAGGCAAAATCGAGGTAATCTCCACAAAACCGTGCCAGACAGCCGCCGATCTGTCGCTGGCCTATTCTCCCGGTGTCGCAGAACCTTGCCTGGCGATCCAGAAGAATCCTGAGGACGCCTACAAATATACCGCCAAGGGCAATCTGGTGGCAGTCGTCTCTAACGGCACCGCCGTACTGGGCCTGGGTAACTTGGGTGCCCTTGCCGGCAAACCGGTTATGGAGGGCAAGGGAATCCTCTTCAAGCGCTTTGCCGACATCGATGTATTCGACATCGAACTCGACACCGAGGATCCGGACGAGATCATCAAGGCCTGCCAACTTCTGGAGCCGACCTTTGGCGGCATCAACCTGGAAGATATCAAGGCCCCGGAATGCTTCTACATCGAAGAGACCCTCAAAAAGACCATGAAGATTCCGGTATTTCATGACGACCAGCACGGCACCGCCATCATCTCGTCGGCAGCATTGCTCAATGCCCTGTTCTTGGTTGACAAGAAGATCGAAGACATCCGCATCGTGGTCAACGGGGCCGGCGCCTCGGCCAACTCCTGCGCCAAGCTTGCCATTGCCCTTGGAGTCAAACCGAACAACATGATCATGTGCGACACCAAGGGTGTCATCTACAAGGGACGAACCGAGGGAATGAACCCGTACAAGGAACTCTTTGCCGCCGACACCCACTTCCGCACCCTGGAAGAGGCTGCCGCCGGGGCCGACGTCCTGTTCGGTCTCTCGGCCAAAGGAGCATTTACCAAGGAGATGGTTGCCAGTCTGGCACCTAATCCGATCATCTTCGCCATGGCCAATCCCGACCCGGAAATCACCCCGGAAGATGCTCACTCCGTCCGCGACGACGTCATGATCGCCACCGGCCGCTCTGATTATCCCAACCAGGTCAACAATGTACTCGGCTTCCCGTTCATCTTCCGTGGTGCTCTGGACTGTCGTGCTACCTGCATCAATGAAGAGATGAAACTGGCCGCTGTCAAGGCCCTGGCTGAACTGGCTCGCGAAGAGGTGCCCGATTCCGTCAGCAAGGCCTACGGCAACGTCAAGTTTGCCTTTGGCCGTGACTACATCATCCCCAAACCATTCGATCCGCGCGTCCTGCTGCACGTCGCCCCGGCCATCGCCCAGGCCGCCATGGAGACCGGCGTTGCCCGCCAGCCGATCGAGGACATGGCCAAGTACATCGAACACCTTGAATCAACCCAGGGCAAGTCCAAAGAGATCATGCGCATGATCATCAACAAGGCCAAGAGCGATCCAAAAACAATCGCCTTTCCCGAAGGTGACAACGAAAAGATCCTCAGGGCCGCACAGACTCTCGTAGAGGAGGGAATCGCCAAGCCGATCCTGATCGGTGATCGCAAGAAAATCATCCAGAAAATGGCTGAACTGAATATCGAGGTAGACGTACCGATCATTGACCCTCCTGAATCAGAACTGACGGAAAAATATGCTGAAGTATTATACCATCTACGGCAGCGCAAAGGAATGACTCTCTCCGAATCCCAGCGTATCCTGCTGCGCAAGTCGCGCACCCATTTCGGCGCAATGATGGTTCATATGGGAGATGCCGATGCCCTGCTGGGAGGCATCGACACCCATTATCCTGAAACGATCCGGCCGGCTCTGGAAGTGGTTGGCAAGCAGCAAGGCCTGGCCAGTGTACATGGTCTCTACATGATGGTGTTTAAAAATGACGTCTACTTCCTGGCCGACACAACCGTCACAATCGATCCGACCGCCGAGGAGTTGGCCGAGACCGCCATTCTGGCGGCCGAGAAGGTCCGGATGCTGGATATCGAACCACGGGTCGCGATGCTCTCCTTCTCCAATTTTGGTTCTGTAAAACATCCCCAGGCCAAAAAAGTCAAGCGGGCTGTGGAGATTGTCAAGGAACGCGCACCCGATCTGATCGTGGAGGGTGAGATGCAGGCCGACACTGCAGTTGTCCCGGAAATCCTGGATGGCTTCACCTTCTCAAAGCTCAAGACCAATGCCAACATTCTGATCTTCCCAGACCTCAGCTCCGGCAATATTTGTTACAAACTGCTGCATCATCTGGGGGGCGCCGAAGCCATAGGCCCGATCCTGATGGGTATGAACAAGCCGATTCACGTACTTCAGCGCGGTGACAGTGTCGATGATATCGTCAAAATGGCGGCAATTGCTGTGGTGGATGTGCAGAATATTCCATAGGGCTAATCATATATTTGCTCTCCAGCAAACACCATAATAAATAAAAATATACAAAACTTCGGATCTCACTCGGTAAAGCTCTCGGTTATCCACCGGTAAGGAGATGCTATAATGTTTAACTCCATCTTTACATCACGTTTGTACGTTCCAGTTTTATTCATCTTCTATGGGTTATCGCTGTTCGTTTTAAGAATAATCACACTCGATTGCAACGAGGTTAACATTAATATCCTCCTGGCATTGTTCACCAGTATCGCCGCTATATTTACTTGGGCAATTGACATGGCTTAATGACTCCCTGGCAAAATATCTGACACAGTTTGTTTGGGAAACATCGTCTGTGTTTGCCCCTTTGATCTAGTTTTTTTATAAGAGTTTTATCAAATTGTTCTGTAAACACAGTTCTCTGACAACTGAACTGCTTTGCAGTGCAATTATCTGGGGTAGGTGCACGAGTGCGGATGGTCATGGTAAATAGGAACGACGCTTCTGGTCTCTAAAGTCGCTTCTGACTGACTATGTTTGAGTGCGCCATCAAGACAGGCGTTTTAAATTGCAAAATCATAGTGAAGGCTTTTGCTAAATTGCCGCCGAACGCTTGACGTTTTAACGGAGTTATTAAGTTTGTCTAGTATTTGTGTTAACAAAATGGAGTTGAAAATGGTAGATGAAAAAAAGGAGCATGAACGCAAATACGAAGTGAACAATCTGGCGGAAGCATTTACTCTCCTCGGTAAGATATTCGATTCGAATGACAAACTGGGATTAACCGCATTGAGCCGCTGCATGTGTTTTACAAAAAACAAGACGTTCCGTATCCTTGCGACGCTAGAGTACTATGGCATCGTGAAAAAGGATTTACATAATAATTATGGCATCGGTTTCACTGCCTTGGCGGTTGCCCGCAAGATCTTGGATAAATCTTCAACCCTCAAAAATGTTCAGCCATATTTACAAACGGTCGCGGAAGCCCTCAACGAGGCGGTCTACTTTGCTTGCAAAGACAATGATAGATCGGTGCTCGTAGATTTTGTGGATTGCAATCAGCTCGTCAAGGCCACTTCGTTCATTGGCAGGTCGTGTATATTTCCCGGATACGAGAAACATGATTGCAATGTCAAAAGGTTAGTCAATATCGGCGACATAATTGTCGATGTCGGTGGCCTTGATCCTGATATATCGACGGTGTCAGCTCCCATACTCATGGACGATGGAGTGACCTTGGGTGCGATTATTGTGCTTGCACCTACGTTTCGCATGTCGCTGGAGCGCATCAAGACTGAAGTCGTGCCGGTTCTCAGGGAGGTTGCAGACCGTCACTCGTTGACAAGGTTTGATAAGAGGAAAAATCCGTCTCATTCATTTAATTTTCCTGCAAAACGGGATTCCGAAAAACGTCAGACGTTGTTTGTCTGAACTCTTAGAAATGGTTTAGCTAAGTAAAATATAATCAGCGGTTAAAGAAATGAGGTTGCTATGCTGATAGTTGCCTGTATCAAGCAGGTCCCGGACACGACCCAAGTTCAAATAGATCCAGTAACTAACACACTTATTCGGGAGGGTATTCCGTTCATTGTGAATCCCTACGACACTCATGCACTGGAGGAGGCGCTGCGGTTGAAGGATCTTTACGGTTGTCGTGTGGCCGCTATCTCCATGGGGCCGTCAAACGCCGAGGCCACCCTGAAAAAGGCGCTGGCCCTAGGAGCGGATCACGCCATCCTGTTGTCAGATCGGGTCTTCAGCGGGGCCGACACCTTGGCCACAAGTAATGTCCTGTCGGCCGCCATTTCAAAGCTGCACGCCGAGGTTGATGAGGTCGGCCTGGTCTTGTGCGGCAAACAGACCATCGACGGCGACACGGCTCAAGTCGGTCCCGGCATTGCCACGCGTTTGGGCTATCAGCAGTTGACACTTGTGGACCGAATCACTGCTCTTGATTTTGGTAACCGACGGATCCGGGTTATGCGAAAGCTTGAAGGGAGGCACGAGATTGTCGAAGCATCACTGCCAGTTATGATAACAGTGGTCCGTGAACTGAATCGTCCCCGCTATCCAAGGGTATCCTTGCGCTTGGCTGCGGACGCTGCAACCGTCGAGGTCTGGAACAACCAAGTGCTAAAGCTGGACGAACAAACCATAGGGCTGAAGGGATCCCCTACTTGGGTCAGTAAAATTTTCTCACCCGAGCGGGCACAAGGGGAAATCATCGGTGATGGCCTAGGCGACCCTGGTGGCACGGCGAGGATACTGCTCGAAAAACTATTGGCCAAGGACATGTTGCAGGTTTAAAACCCCCAAAGGTCAATTCAGCAATGACTGATACTAAAATCAAGTTCAATAAACCCCGTGGCAAGGCCTGCCTCGTCGATGGTAAGTGCATCGCCTGTGGTGCCCGCTGTCAGAGCTCATGCCCAGTCAACGCAGTCGATATGAGCGAAACCGGCGAACCGATCATACTCTCCGACAATTGTATCGGCTGCCTAAAATGCGTCAAGATATGTCCCGCTTCAGCATTGGAGATGTATTTTACCCCCGAGGAATTGAAGATACTTGAGCTGTTGGCAGCAACGGTTGCCCCGGATGAGGAGGAGGTAGACGAGGAAGCTGTAGCCCTGGCTAATAAACTTGCAGAGTACCGCGGCGTTTGGGTTTTTATCGAACAGACCGAAGGTGAGCCGGCCAAGGTTTCATGGGAACTCCTTGGTGTCGGGAAGGAACTGGCTGCCAAACTTGGTGTGGATCTGTGCGCCCTGGTAATAGGCCATGGTGTCGAAGCGCTCTGCCACGAAGCATTCATCTATGGAGCAACCAAGGCGTATCTGCTGGACGCCCCGGTATATAACCACTACCGGACCGAACCCTACCTTAAAGGCTGCTGCCATCTGATCGATAAATACAAGCCAGAGGTGATCTTGATGGGTGCCACCGGCATGGGGCGTGACCTGGCCGGCGCCGTAGCCACCCGGGTTGCCACCGGCCTCACTGCTGACTGCACCGGTCTCTCCATCGACACCAATCGCAATCTGATGCAGACCCGTCCCGCCTTTGGCGGCAACATCATGGCCACCATTATGTGCGATAAGTTCCGCCCCCAGATGTCCACGGTGCGGCCCAACGTCATGGCGATGTCGAAACGAATTGAAGACGCCGTGGGAATAATCATCCGCGATGAATTTACCGTCCTCGAGGAAACAATTCTTACCAAGGTGATTGAGATCATCTGCGATGCCAAGAGCAAGAGCCATGTGGACATAGCCGGTGCAGACTTCATTGTCTCAGGTGGCCGTGGCATGATGGCCCCCGAGAACTTCTCCATCCTTCAGGAACTGGCCGACGAACTTGTGGGTGTGGTTGGCGCATCCAGGAGCGCCGTCGACGCCGGCTGGATGCCGACCGACCGCCAGGTCGGCCAGACCGGTAAGACCGTCCGCCCTAAAATCTACATCGCCTGCGGCATCAGTGGTGCCATTCAGCACTTGGTAGGCATGCAGGACTCGGATCTGGTGATCGCTATCAATCGGGACCGCAACGCTCCGATCTTCGAGGTGGCCACTTACGGCATAGTAGGCGACTTGTTCCAAGTGGTGCCGGAGATAACCAGACAAATACGAGAACTGAAACATAAACGATAAGCGTACATAATTTCTTCTTGAATCTCTTTGTGCCTGTATATAAGGTAACCATGACCCACAATCAGTCACTATTTAACATCCTGCTCATTGCCGCCTTGTCCGTTTTTGCTTGGGGCGTATGGCATCGGTTCTTGCTCATTATTCTCGGCAAACCCGTGGACCGCTTCGACAACATCGGAAGTCGCATTCAGGACACGCTGCTCTATGCCTTCGGCCAGAAAAGGGTTCTGACAAGGCTCTCAGGTTTCAATCACTTTGTCATCTTCTGGTCCTTCATCATTCTGGTGATCGCCAACACCGAATTCCTGCTGCATGGCGTCTTTCCAGGCATCAGCCTGTCAAGGCTCCCTGACGGCATCCACTTCCCGCTTCTCCTGGTGATGGACCTGGTCTCGCTTTTGGCCCTGATTGCCGTCAGCATCGCCGCAATCCGCAGGATCGTGATGCCCCCCTTTTCGGAAGCCAGAACACCTGAAGCCTTCTTTATCCTGGCCCTGGTTGCAATCCTGATGCTTGCGAATTTTGGAATCAATGCAGCCCGCATAGTGGGAGGAGAATTTACCGGACCCATCTCATGGTTGCCGGTCTCGAGCCGTGTAGCGCTCATCATAGCATCCTCCTCCGCATCTTCTTTTTACACCATGTGCTGGTGGACACACGCCTTTGCCCTGCTAATATTCATATGCTATTTGCCAAATAGTAAGCACATGCACATCCTGACCGCTATTCCCAATTGCTTCTTCAGAAGGCTGAAAAAACCCAATACCGTCCCGCGGGAAGAGTTCCGCGTCGGCATGAATTTCGGTGTGGATCAAGTCGACCGCTACAGCTGGAAAGATTTACTGGATTCCTTTTCCTGCACCGAATGTGGTCGGTGCCAGAACGCCTGCCCGGCCACCGCCACAGGTAAACCGCTCAATCCACGACAGGTGATCCACGACATTAAAAGCAACCTGTTGGAAAACGGCCGCTTGCTCAAAAATGGAGAAAAACCTCAATCTCCCCTGATTGGCGATCAGGGGGATGGGAGTATTTGTGAAGAAGCTATCTGGGCCTGTACCACATGTGGAGCTTGCATGGAGGCCTGTCCGGTTTTCATCGAGCATACGCCGAAACTGATTGAGCTACGACGCCACTTGGTGGAGAGCGAGGCCCGCTTCCCGGAAGAACTGCTGAACTTGTTCGAGAATATGGAAGGGCGCAGCAACCCGTGGGGGATCGCCCCCTCTGAACGAACCAAATGGTGCTCCACCATGGACGAGAAACACTTCGAGAAGGATAAGACAGAGTACCTTTTCTTCGTCGGCTGTGCCGGTTCCTTCGATGCCAGGCAGAAGCACATAACCGTGGCTCTGGCAACAATCCTCGACGCCGCCGGGGTCTCATGGGGGATACTCGGGAAGGAGGAACGATGCTGCGGCGATTCTCTGCGCCGGCTCGGCAACGAGTTCGTGTTCGACAGAATGGTGAAGGAGAACGTCAAGCTTTTTGAGGAGCATGGGGTTAAGAAGGTGATCACCACGTGTCCCCACTGCTTCTCGACGCTCAAAAATGACTACCGCCAGTATGGCTTGGAGTTGCAGGTAATCCACCACGGTGAATTCCTGAACGAACTCCTAACGTCGGGGAGGCTGAAACTGAACCGACAGGTGAGTGATTTGGGAAAGATAGTGTTTCACGACTCTTGTTACCTCGGTCGACATAACGACATCTACGACGCCCCCCGTGAGGTGATCCGGCTGGCCACCGGGGAAACCCCCGTCGAGATGGAGCGTCACCGCAGCAACTCCTTCTGTTGTGGGGCCGGCGGCGGCCGAATGTGGATGGAGGAGTTTATCGGAACTCGGATCAACCACGCCAGAGTCGAGGAGGCCATCGAAGAGAAGCCAGATACGGTCTGCGTTTCCTGCCCCTACTGCATGACCATGTTTGAGGATGGTTTGAAGGACAAACGAGCGGGCCACGTTAGGGTGCGGGACATCGCCGAGGTGGTGGCGGAGGGGCTGATAATCCAGTAACATACTGTTATTTACTGAAAATACAGCTGTTGTTTGTATTAGAAGTAACCGCAAGAGAGAGTTTGAAGTGGGTATTATATTGAGTGGCAAGAGTGATCATGGTGAACGGGAATACATTGATGGCCTGTCTCAATGTCGATGCCTAACAGAAATTAATGATCAGAATAATCCACCACAGGAGGTAGATATAATTGCCGCCAAGATAAATGGATGGACGGATATCGATAGTCTCGATATTTTCCCCGTATGTTTGGACAGCACTATTGTCGTGGTTTAAACATCGGGTAACTGAGCTGTTTCCTAATCGTCTTAATTCACGGGAAAGGTGAGTTGAACGTAATCAATAAAGATAAATATTACAAAAAGCTGGTTACCCTGATTGCGTCTCAACTACGGATAAGTAACTTCCGCTTTTTCCTCATATCATTGGGGATGCTCTGATAATATGAAGAGGATTTGCATAATATGAAAACAGATAAGCTGCGGTTTAAGTGTCCGGCAACTGCAAGAGAATATATCCGTAACCTGGCATTCAACTTTGAAGAGTCTGAGCAAATGATGGAGTTCCTGAATGCATGTGACATCGCACAAGCTGCATTTGTTAATTGCCTTATTAAAGAACAACAATACAATTTCATGCTGCGAAACCATTATTTAAACAGGAATCTGGCTAACAGTGAGTTTATGGTTGAGATAGAGGTTCTCTATAACGAGTACTTTTTAGCATCAGAAGAATTACTGCAGGCCAAAAATAAGCTAAAAATAATCTCATTTAAATTGGATTTGAATGAGATAGACAGGAAATTGACGAAAGGTTGAACAGTAAGTCAACATTGCAACAAGCGTCATTAAATCTCCCCCGTAATTGTTGACAGTCTGAAAAGCTGTGGCAAACAGAGAACGGAGGACCGTCATGTTTCATGTAGAAGATGATTTGTCCACGAGTTTAAGATTTAAACGGTGAATTTGCTCTAGATTAGCGGACAGTTAGTTAAGCAAACAAAGTAAATAATAATGAACATTTATTTTTGATCAGAGGTATTAAACATTGGCAAAACCGGACAAGCGAGACGATATAGTTCGTGTTGCTTTAGAGCTTATAGCAGAAAATGGCTTCCATGGTGCCCCCATGGCCATGATCGCCGATAAGGCCGGGGTGGGAGCCGGGACGATCTACCGGTACTTCGAGAATAAGGAAGTGCTTATCAACGAACTTTACCGGGAGTTGGAACAGAGGCTTTATGCGGTTTTGATGGAAGGCTATTCGCCAGAGAAACCGGTAAGGGAAAGGTTTATTCATCTCGGTACAGCAATTCTTCGTTACTGCATTACCAACCCGCTGGATTTTCGCTATCTGGAACAGTTTCACAATTCCCCCTACGGTATAGTGCACCGCAGGGACAAGATTTTGGAGGAAGCAGATGAAAAAAATATTTATCGCAAACTGTTTGAGGAAGGTTTAGCCCGGCAAGTCATCAAGGAACTGCCCCTGGTGGTGCTCTTTGCTCTGGCGTTTGGCCCTCTGATCACCGTGGCGCGCGACCATATCCTCGGGTTCGTGGTTTTAGATGAAACAATGATCATGCATACCATTGCTGCTTGCTGGGATGGCTTAAAGCGCTGATATGAACTTAGGTCAGGATTTGTGTATTAACTAAATCTTGTTCTTCTCCAAAACGCAGAAAAATACTATTTCAAAAATAACATAAGTGGATCGATATATTGCAGTAGCTAGGACAAGTTAACTTCCTGAGGCCCTATTTGATAGAAGGAGGCATATAGATGAGCAGAAACATGGTAACCATCGACGGCAACACGGCCGCCGCCCACGTGGCGCATGCCACCAACGAAGTTATTGCAATCTACCCCATTACACCATCATCGGTGATGGGTGAGATCTCCGATGCCAAGAGCGCTGCCGGCGAGAAGAACATCTGGGGCACAATCCCGCTGGTATCCGAACTGCAGTCCGAGGGTGGCGCTTCCGGCGCCGTACACGGTGCACTGCAAGCCGGGGCTCTCACCACCACCTTTACCGCCAGCCAGGGCCTTTTGCTGATGATCCCCAACATGTACAAGATTGCCGGTGAGCTTACCTCTACCGTCTTTCATGTCTCGGCCCGTGCCATCTCCGCTGCTGCTCTGAATATTTTCGGCGACCACTCCGATGTCATGTCCTGCCGTTCCACAGGCTGGGCCATGTTCTGCTCCAACAACGTCCAGGAGGTCATGGACTTTGCCCTGATCGCCCAAGCCGCTACCCTTCGTTCGCGGATCCCTTTTCTGCACTTCTTCGATGGTTTCCGCACCTCACACGAAGTCCAGAAAGTGGAAGAACTCACCTTTGACGACATGCGCCACATGATGAGTGACGAACTGGTCAACGCCCACCGCCTGCGAGGCCTTTCTCCGGACCGTCCGGTTATGCGCGGTACTGCCCAGAACCCTGACGTATATTTCCAGGGTCGCGAAACCGTTAACCAGTACTATGCCCCCTGTGTCAAAATCGTCCAGGAAGAAATGGATAAATTCAGCAAGCTCACCGGTCGCAAATACAAACTAGTCGACTACTCAGGCGCCAAAGATGCCGATCGGGTTGTCGTTGTCATGGGATCCGCTGCCGACACCGTCCAGGAAACCGTCAACACCCTCGTCAAAAAAGGCGAGAAAGTCGGTGTTGTCAAGGTACGCCTTTACCGTCCGTTCCCGCTGGACGCCTTCATCAAGGCTCTGCCCAAAACCGTCAAAAGCATTGCAGTTCTTGACCGTACCAAAGAACCGGGCGCCTTGGGTGAGCCGCTTTATCTTGATGTGCGCACCGCCATTGGCGAGGCCATGTCAGACGGTAAATTCAGCTTCAAAGGCTATCCGACTATCGTTGGCGGTCGCTACGGACTCGGCTCCAAAGAGTTCACCCCGGCAATGGCCAAATCGGTACTGGACAACCTCAAAAAAGCCAAACCCAAAAACCACTTTGTTGTTGGCATCAAGGAAGACGTCACCAATTGCAGCCTCGACTACAACCCCGAATTCCGCACTGCCATGGACGGCACCTACGAAGCCATGTTCTTCGGCCTGGGCTCTGACGGCACGGTAGGCGCCAACAAGAACACGATCAAGATCATCGGTGAAACAACCAAGAACTTTGCCCAGGCCTATTTCGTCTATGACTCCAAGAAAGCCGGCACAATCACCATCTCGCACCTGCGCTTCGGTAAAAAGGCCATCAATGCCCCCTACCTGGTAGACAACGCCGACTTCATTGCCTGTCACAATTTCTCTTTCCTGGAGAAATACGACATGGTCAGCAAAGTCAAGCCGGGCGGTACCTTCCTGCTCTGCTCCCCTTTCGAGCATGGTGAAGTCTGGGATAAGATGCCCAAAGAGGTTCAACAGCAGATCATCGACAAGAAACTAAAATTTTACGTGATCAACGCTATCAAACTGGGTGAGGAACTCGGTCTGGGTGCCCGTATCAACGTCATCATGCAGACCGCCTTCTTCAAGATATCCAACATCATCCCCCTGGCCACTGCCCTGAAAGAGATCAAAGGCGCCATCAAGAAGAGCTACGGCAAATCCGGCGACAAAGTTGTTGCCATGAACAACGCTGCTGTGGACGAAGCGCTCAAGAACATCTACGAAGTCAAGGTACCGGCCAAGGCCACCAGCAAGCTCAAGATGCCACCGGCAGTTGCCAAGACAGCACCCAAATTCGTTCAGGAGGTTACCGGACGCATCATTGCTGGTTTCGGCGACGACCTGCCGGTCTCCCTCATGCCTGCCGACGGCACCTTCCCTACCGCCACCTCCCAGTACGAGAAGCGCAACATTGCCGTTGACATCCCGGTCTGGGACGAACAGCTCTGCATCCAGTGCGGCATCTGCTCCTTTGTCTGTCCCCACGCTACGATCAGAATGAAGGCCTATGACGCTAAACTCCTCAAAGGCGCACCCAAGACCTTCAAATCAACCGACTGCAAACTGCCCGAATTCAAAGGCATGAAATACACCCTGCAGGTTGCCCCTGAAGACTGCACCGGCTGCGGCGCCTGCGTCCATAACTGCCCTGCCAAGAGCAAGGAAGACGCAAACCACAAAGCCATCAACATGCAATTCCAGCCACCCCTGCGTGCCGCTGAAGCAGCCAACTACGACTTCTTCCTGGCGTTGCCCGATATGGACCCCACCAAACTTAAACTTGATACGCTGCGCGGCAGCCAGCTGGTCCGCCCGACCTTCGAATACTCCGGCGCCTGTGCCGGCTGCGGCGAGACACCATATCTAAAGCTTCTGTCCCAGCTGTTCGGCGACCGGGCCATGATCGCCAACGCCACCGGATGTACCTCCATCTACGGCGGCAATCTCCCAACCACCCCTTGGGCCAAACGCGCAGATGGCCGTGGACCTGCCTGGTCCAACTCCCTGTTCGAAGACAATGCCGAGTTCGGCTTCGGTATGCGCCTGGCGGTGGACAAATTCACCGAATCAGCCCGTGAACTGGCAGCAGAACTCGCTAGCGGTAAATCTGCCAAAACCTTCCAGCCGCTGGTAAAAGAGATTCTGGCTGCCGACCAGTCCGACCAGACCGGTATCGAGCTGCAGCGTGAAAGGGTCGCAACCCTCAAGAAGGCCCTCAAGGGGAGCAAGGAACAGGCTGCCGTAAAATTGTTGCCACTGGCCGATTACCTGGTCAATAAATCGATCTGGTGTGTGGGCGGCGACGGCTGGGCTTATGACATTGGTTACGGCGGACTCGATCACGTCATCGCCTCGGGCAAGAACGTCAACCTGCTGGTACTGGACACGGAAGTCTATTCCAACACCGGCGGCCAGGCCTCCAAAGCCACCCCGACCGGCGCCGTGGCGCAGTTCGCTGCTGGTGGCAAGGCAATGGCCAAGAAGGACCTGGGTATGATGGCCATGGCCTATGGCAATGTTTACGTTGCCAATGTCTCACTGGCGAACCCCACCCAGACCGTCAAGGCTTTCATGGAAGCGGAAGCCTATGACGGCCCCTCCATCATCGTAGCCTACTCGCACTGCATCGCCCACGGCATCAACATGACCAAAGGTGTGGACGAGAACAAGAAAGCCGTCTCCTGCGGTTACTGGCCGCTGTATCGCTACAACCCGGCCCTTACTGCCGAAGGCAAGAATCCGCTTCAGCTGGACAGCAAGTCGCCCACCACCAGCTTCGAAGACTTTGCCTATGGCGAGAACCGCTGGAAGGTGCTGCAGAAGACCAACCCGGAGGCAGCGGCGCTGCTGATGAAGAAGGGCACCGCCTGGACCGCCAGTCGTTTTGAATATTACGAGAAACTGGCCGCGCTTACGTACAAGAAGTAAATATAAACAACGTTACTTTAAAGATTTTGACAGGCGCCGTCCTCTTTTGAAAAGGGGAACTTGTGCTTGGCGTGCCACTGCCGGTGACTCGTCCGCGCCCCTTTTCTATCGAGAGAAGGGGTTATTTGTTATTATAAAGACCAATAAAGGAGCGCATCTCAGTTCAGCTGATTGAAACTCCCATAGATCCTGCTATTACCTACAACTCTATCTGCCCAGCCTTTTAATGTTAAGTGGTTATCATTTATGCGGTTGTAAATAAACAGGCCATGGTTGGCAAATCTACGACTGCTATCGAGTAGCCTTGTTGGGGTAGAAACCGTTACGGAGATGGAAGGTATAGCAAGAGAACTTAAACAACGCTGTAAACTGGAGGACGTACTTCTGATAAGCCGAACCGGCTACCTAACTGTCGGCGATATTATCTCTCTGGTAGTCGCCAGTTCACCAAACAGCGAGGATGCCTTTGAGGCATGCAAACTTGGCATCAGCCGGTTGAAAAAGATGTCAACCATAACCAAATCGGAGAAGTTTGCCAAAATCTGAAAAAAGGAGAAATGTTATGATCACGAAACAGATGTTGACCCGTTTCACAACACTCGCTGCTACACTTGCAATCCTCATATGGGGAACGACTGTCTTGGCCGCTCCAAAAACAATCATACTTGCTACCACAACCAGCACTCAGGATTCAGGACTTCTGGATGTACTGGTTCCGCTGTTCGAAAAAGAGAGCGGTTTTGTGGTCAAGACCATTTCGGTAGGCTCCGGGCAGGCCATGAAGATGGGGGAAAAGGGAGAAGCAGATGTACTGTTGGTGCATTCTCCCGATGCCGAGAAGAAGTTTATGACCGCTGGTTTCGGTACAACCCGCCGCCTGGTGATGCACAACGACTTTATTGTTGTCGGTCCAGCTTCTGATCCGGCCAAAGTAAAGGGTGTCTCCGCCACTGATGCCTTGAAATGCATCGCTCAAGCAGGTACAATTTTTATCTCCCGTGGCGATAACTCCGGCACTCATGCCAAGGAAAAAGGGCTCTGGAAAGGTGTCGGGATAAGCCCTGAAGGACAGAAATGGTATCAGGAAACAGGCTTGGGCATGGGACACTCCCTTAACGTAGCCGCAGAAAAGAAGGCCTATATCCTTGCTGACCGGGCCACTTATCTGGCCCTCAAAAAAAACATGGCGCTTGAAATTCTGGTAGAAGGAGACGGCAAGCTGCTCAATATCTACCATGTTCTGGAAATCAATACTAAAAAATGGCCCAAAGTGAATGCCGCCGGCGGCAAGGCCTTTGCTGATTTTATGGTGGCGAAGAAGACCCAGGATATTATCAGCCGCTTTGGAGTTGATAAGTTCGGTGAACCTCTGTTTTTCCCTGATGCTGGCAAAAAACCGGAGTCACTGGGGCTCTGATGGAACTGATCCTTGACGGAATAGGCAGAACAATAGCGCTGATTTTCACTCTTGACCGAGAAGTGTTGACGGTCACTTTATTGTCGTTCAAGATATCCGGATGCGCAACTTTGGCCAGCCTGATCATCGGCATTCCGACCGGCGTTTTCCTGGCGCTGTCCGATTTTCCAGGTCGTCGGCTGATTGTCAGCGTTGTCAATACCGGCATGGGACTGCCGCCGGTAGTGGTTGGTCTTTTTGTGACGATCTCCCTTTGGCGCAACGGGCCGCTTGGTCTTCTGGAAATGCTCTACACACCTTCGGCAATGATTCTTGCTCAATCCGTCATTGCCGCTCCCATTGTTACCGGTATAACAATCGCCGCAATCCAGAACCTCCCCTCCAACCTCAAGCTCCAGGTTCGTGCAATGGGGGCCACCAAACTTCAGACCATCTGGATTTTAGTGCGCGAGTCACGACTGCCACTGCTGGCGGCAGTCATGGCCGGGTTTGGCGGTGTCATCTCCGAGGTGGGCGCGTCCATCATGGTAGGGGGCAACATCAAGGGTCAGACCCGTGTTCTGACAACGGCCACGGTCATGGAAACCGGCAAGGGGAACTTTGAAACAGCCATAGCCTTGTCACTGATTCTGCTGCTGTTGGCCTTTGGTGTAAATTATCTGCTGACAGTCATCCAGCAGCGGGAGCGTCCGCGATGAGTAAAAAACCGCCGCTTTTACAGGTAGAAGGAATGCAGATACGTCGAGGCGGGGTACAGGTACTTGACCTGCCCGGCTTTTCCATAGCTTCAGAGGAGAAGGTTGCTGTGATCGGTCCAAACGGAGCAAGCAAATCCAGCCTTTTGCTCGGCTTGGCATGTTTAATCAGACGGGAGTGCGGCGCGATCATATTTCAAGGGAAGGAGGTTACTGCGCGCGAAGAGACTGCCTTCCGCCGCCAGATCGCAATGGTCTTTCAGGAACCGCTGCTGTTTGATACAACCGTACTTGACAACGTGGCTGAAGGGTTACGGATTCGCGGGCATGGGCGTCGCGAGGCCCGTGAAACGGCCATGAAATGCCTTGAACTCTTCAAGGTAGGACAATTGGCCTCCCGTTCTGCTCATAAGCTCTCCGGTGGCGAAGCCCAGCGGGTCAGCCTGGCACGGGCCTTTGCCGTCAAGCCGAAACTGATTCTGATGGACGAGCCATTTTCCAGCCTTGATCTGCCAACCAGGATCGTGCTTACGGAGGACCTGGGGCGCATTCTGCACGAATCGGGCACGGCGGCGCTCATTGCCACCCACGACCGCATTGAGGCTTTGCGAGTGGTTGATCGTTTGGTGGTCATGGATGGTGGAGTTATCGTTCAGGAGGGGAAACCACATGAGGTAATTGCCAATCCCGTCAATTCTTTTGTGGCTGCTTTCAAAAGAACAACAGTCCCTACAGCTAATTAACTATTTAAATTCCTATATATAATCCCCATGCTCTTAGTCGACTTCTGATGCAACTTGCAACGAAAGTGAACCTATGGCGACAAACGCGTTTTTTTGTTTTTTCCTTGCGTTCAAGGATTCGTTGCGCCCATCCCCGGGTACGATGACACAATTACTTACTGTTGGAAATATTGCCTATCTTGCCATGATATTCGGTGCAGTAACTCTGCGTGTGGCAGTCGCGGCAGCGCGCTTCACCTCGGATGTCAAAGCCTCTGACTGGCGTGTGATCCTCTATCGCCGGCCTGCTCTGGTTCGCCATATAACTGCGTTCAGCAAATATCTTGAGATACGCTCCATCGGTGCCGAAGAGGATGAGCTCCTGACCGACTTGGCTGACATAGCCCGAAGGCGAGGTATTGAACTGCGAATATGTTGTAATTGCAAAGAACAATTAGATAAGGAATATGACCGTGGAGTATGTGTCTTTTGTGGTCGAATAAACACTGAATCGATAGTTTGTAATTTGAAATAACATTTGAGAGCCTTGAGGTATTCTTTTGATTTGTCGATTAAGGCGGAGTTTATTACTTTCCATTTATCGCAGACTTCAAGATTGTGCTCGGTTTAAATGAAAGTACTCTCCTGGCGTCAATAGTGATGGATTCCCCCGTTTGAGGATTCCTGCCGCGACGTTCGTGTTTTGTCTTTACCTCAAATTTGCCGAATCCCGAGATCTTTATATCCTCACCGTCTTCAAGAGTTGATTTTATGATGCTTAAGACCGATTCTACCATGTCGACGGATTCCTTCTTAGTGACTCCGCATTTTTCAGACACCCTTTCTACTATGTCAGCCTTCGTCATACTCGCTCCAATCTAGTCAAAAATTATTATATCCTTAAGCCATGATCTTCAGCAAGCCAACACCCTGGTGGGGGAAGGCATAGCCTAGCCAATGAAAAACATCATCTGACCGCTGCCGCCTTTTGTCAAGAGGAAGAGCTTGGTTGCAGAAGATTTTTACTAATCTGCATGTGTATTATCATTTGCGTCGCCTGGTTTTGAATTCAGGATTTTAAGGAGAAGAGTTTCCCATTTCTGGAGAGCAATTTTCTTCTCCTCATCATAGCGATACTTGTTGTAAACCCAAACACTCCGGGCTTTATGTGGTTCATTACCTCCTCGCCAACGATAGAAAACGGCCCGTTTCTATTTATTGGAAACGGGCCGTTTTCTGTAGTTTTTGCTGAAAATATGTAAAGCTTTAATTATACGGACAAAATACTATATTTATAAATTCATATTTATTTTGATGTTGCCATATATTTCAAGGTTATTCACCTTGATTCCGGTTGATTCTTTGATAAACGGATGCAAAAACGGATGCAACGGGTATTTATGTAAAGAAAAAGGGTCTAAGCTTAACGCCTAAACCCTTGTAATCTTTGGAGCGGGAAACGGGATTCGAACCCGCGACTTCAACCTTGGCAAGGTTGCACTCTACCACTGAGTTATTCCCGCTTGACAAGAACAACTTTTTAACAAAGTTGGGCGGAGATGTCAATAGTTTTGTTGTGCGACCTTCTGAAATTTTGTTGGCTTTTTCACCAATGCTTTGACTCGAAACAAAAAAGGTTGATTCTCTTGCTGCTATTGATTCGGCATCTTCGGCAGTTGCTGGGAAAAACGGGCTGCCTGGTCTTTGTCCGGTAACGCAGCAATGAGGCTCAGGGCATTTTCCCGCGCAAGGGAAAAGGAGGGGTTGATCTCCAGCGATTTCCGGTAATTGGCAAATGCCTTGGGAATGTTATTTTGGAGAAGGTAGGCCACGCCAAGATTGTTCAGGGCATTGCTGAACCATTTTGAAACATATACCGGGTTGACATCCCCATCCTTTTTCAGCATCTCGAAACCGTTTCTGTAATGGCCCTTCAGAAAAGGTATTTGATCGAATACTCTGGGAAGGTTGTTCCAGGCAGCAAAATAGCCCGGTTCTCTCTCAATTGAGGCGATAAGCAGCGGTAATGCAGTTTCTCCCTTGCCCCGCAAAATGAGGGCGGCAGCGTAATTATTGGCTACCCTGGACTTGCGGGGCGCTTTTTTATAGGCGTCCTGCCAGAGGGTCAGGTCGTTTGTCCAGACGGTATTGCGTTTGTAGGTGGCAACAGCCAGGATCAGGGCAATTGTCAGGAACAGTAACGTTGTGATGCGATATGCAGACGCATCGGGCTTCATTCTGGCTACACCGTACAGAATTGCCGATGTGGCGGCAATCAAGGCGCCTGCCGAGGGAAGGTACATGCGGTGCTCGAAGATGACATCGACGATGGGGATTATGCTGGATTCGATGGAGAGGGTGACAAAGAACCAGATAATGCCGAAGGAGACCAGCTTCAGGTAAAGATTGTCAGGGGAGGGGGGGGTACGATTGCTGCGGAGCCATAGCCAGAACGCCGTAAGGAGGATGAATCCGATTGTTAAGGCAGATATGGCGACCGGCCCGGTGAATGATGTGGCAATGGGATAGTCGTAGTCGATGCTCTGGTTGACCGGGAAAAACATCAGTCTGATGTAGGTGATAATGACTCGAAACTGGGTGAGCAGGTAATCCAGGCGCGACATATTGGTCTGTACCTTGGTAAATGAATCCAGTCCATGCACGCCGCTGTACAGCAATGTCTTGAAAACAAACATCGCTGCCAGAAATAAGGGTGCGATAACAGGGAGCGACAGATACTTCAGGCGCTGTTTAAGGTCTGCGCGATAAAACATGAATTCGTAGATCAGGACGGCAATCGGAAAGGTGAAGGCAATTTCCTTGGTTCTTGACGCTAAAACGAAACAGATCAGGGATGTTGCCAGCCATCCCCACTGCTTGGCGTGCGGCGCCGGCGGCTTTTCAGCAGTCCGCCTTGCCAAGGCATAGCTGAGGATCCCGGCCAGATAGAACAGGGTGCACAGTGAGGTGAATCGTTGCACGACATAAGTAATCGCCTGGGTTTGTATTGGATGGGCAGCAAACAGCAGCGCTGGGAAAAAAGCGATCAGCGCCGGATGAAACCACTGCCAGGGATTATTTTCCTTGTCGTAATGATCGCGATACTGATTTGCCGTTGTCAGTATGAGCCAGTATACGAGCAAAGCATTTATGAGGTGGATCACGATATTGATGACGTGATAGCCGAAGACGTCAAGGCCGCCTATCCGGTAGTTTATGAGAAAACTGAGATAACCGATGCCTCTTCTTGAGCGCAGGAAAAAATCGTAGCCATCGCTGTTTGAAAAATTGCTGATGGCGCTGTTAAGGTTGATATTGTCGATATCATCAAAAATGAAACTGTTATGAAAGGTGTTGGAGTAGGCGAGCAGACCGATACAAAGTATCAGCAGTATATGTAAACGACTTGAAAGAAGGATTCTCTTCATGAATAAGACCTTTCCCCGCCATGGGAAATAAGGTCTTGATGTACAATCTCCAGCTTCTTCATCGAGGTCTCAAGACCGAACTCCCGCAGTACAAACTCTTGGCCATGTTTAGCCATGGTTGCCGCACCTTCAGGGTCGCGAAGCAGCTTGATGGTTGCAGCTGCAAACTCTTCAGGACTGTTCGCTATCAGCAGGTCATGTCCGGGAACCGCCCTGATCCCCTCATTGCCGATAGAAGTTGTCACAACAGGTGTACCTGCGGCCAGGGCATCCAGGATTTTGACTATTATGCCGCCCCCGATCAGAATCGGGGCAACAAAGACGGCGGCTTCCTTGTAACACCGGTCGATATCCTCGATAAATCCGGTGACAGACACCTGTGGGTCTCCTTCGGCGAGCGAAGTCAGTTCTTCGGGAGGGCCGTAGCCAGCGATGATGAATCGGGCGTCCGGCAGCTCTCTTCTTATAATCGGAAAAACCTGGCTATAAAAGTAGAGCGCTGCGTCAACATTGACTTTGCGGTGCTTGAAGGAGGCCAGGAAGACGATGGTGTTGTTATTCCGGGCATATTGCTTTGTCGTGATGTCAAGGCCTGCAGGTATGGGAATGGAGGCGACCGGTACATCCGGCAGCATCCGGCGCAGATATTGTTTATCGAATTCAGACAGGGTAACCACCAGATCGAACCTTTTCATTATCCGGCATTCGATAGATCCTGTCAGAAGGTGCAGGGTCCATGCAAACAGCCTGCTAAACGGGTTAGCTGCATTTTGAGCCTTACGATCGGCCGGCTTGGTCATAACATCATGGGCAGTCAGAAGCATGGGGGTGCTTGATTTGCGGATGAACAGCCCGGTCTCAACCCATTCAACCTGTACCAGGTCGTAATCCTCTGTCTGGATGATATTGTTGGCATAGCGGCTGAATCCGATGTAATTGGCAACTAGTCGTATGTTGTCAATAAGTCCTCTTTTTGCCTTTGAGCGGTAGATATAGGGGCGGATACTTGCGCAAAAGGGCTTCAGGCTGTCAAGAAGCGGGATCTCGTCTGTTTCCAGGCGTGTAACTAGATGCACCTCGTGGTGTTGCGCAATGTGCTGCAAAACTTCGAATACATACCTTCCCCCGGCATGTGTAGCCATGTGGTGTGGGAGAAAAAGGGTAACGAGCAAGACCTTCATCCCAGGTTCCCCTGTGTGGTATCATTCGTTTTCATCTGCGAGAATGCCCTTTTATTACAATGTTATTCATGTAAATCCTTTTTGCCCAAGCCAGTACACGCGTACCACAAAGCAAACAGAGGGCTTTTTCCAGGGCCAGCAGCAAACAGCTTTTGGCAAACAGAAGCAAAAACCTCACGTGGGACAAACTCAGCAGTCCGAAATATTTTTCGTTGATTTTCCTGATCTCGTTCATGGTTGCATAGAGATTACTGCCGCTCAAGCCGGTGTTACGGTAGCTGACCAGGAACGCATCCACATGTGTCAGGGGGATGTCGTTCTCCAATGCCCTGAGCACAAATTCATAGTCTGCCGCCAGGCGGTATCCGGTGTCATAGGTTCCGATGGCATCATGTACTGCCCGGTGAACGAACATGGCCTGGTGGGGAAAACCCATGCCGCGCCAGAAGCGGGTGTGGCCGTATGATTTGTATCGCAGCCCCATGTCATCCTGGAGAATAAAGCTGTTGCCGTAGAATATCCCTGTTGTTCGGGAAGCAGCATATGCTTTTGCCACGGCCTGCAGGGCATGGGGTTCGTAATAGTCATCCGCATTGAGCAGACCGATCAACTCACCCTTAGCCAAGGCGATCCCCTTGTTCATGGCATCGTAGATACCGTTGTCCGGTTCGCTGGCCCAGTAGTTTATCCGGTCCTCGTATTTGCGGATGATGTCGAGGGTTTCATCGGTTGAGCCCCCGTCAATTACTATGTATTGAAGGTGGGGGTAATCCTGATCGATCACGCTCTGTATGGCCTGCTCCACAAATCGGCCGCCATTCAGGACAACAGTGATTATTGTTATAAGGGGGAAATCAGGGGGTGATGACTTAAGCGCTCCCATGATTCCCGAACTCCCGTCATTTCTTCCGTCATTCATGAAATACCTGTGTGCGGAATTCCGCTTGTTGGTCTGCTTCCCGGCTGCTGTGCAAACTATGTAAGCATTACCGTTACAGATCTTAACCGGTGGTGCGGTTGTAGTCGAGAAGTTCCAGAAACGAAAGGCGGAATCGCTTCATCAACCGCCCCATTTCAATGGAACTGATCTTCTTTGCAGCAAAGATTTGTTGCCGTTTGCGCCATTGTTGCGGCAGGCCGGCCAGGGCGTCTCGTGTTGCCTTTGCCAGTGCAAACAGGCACTCTTTTGGTAATGTTGAGGAGCGGAATTCAGCCCCGCTTCCCTTGCCTGCCAGAACCACAAAAAACTGCAGTGCATACCGGACACAGGTCCAAAATGGCAGGAGAACGAGCAGCGGCAGGGGGAAATTCTTGATCGCCACCCAGTAGTGATTGCGTTCAACAAGATAAAGCTTGAGAGGGGAAAACACGCCTCCGGTCCCTGAATATTTGTGGTGGACAACCGCATCCGTGGCGATGAGTGTTTTCCAGCCTGCCAATTGGCCACGCAGGCCGAGATCTGTATCTTCGGCGTAGGCAAAAAAATCATCGTCGAAGAAGCCGGTTTCATCCAGCATGGCGCGCTTGTAGAGAGCCGCGCAGCCGCTGGGATATAGCCCTTCTTCCACCGGATTGAGGCCAAGTTTCGAAAAACTCTGTGATCGGTATGCGCCGCGTGACATGCCGTCCCGGCAGATCCGGCCGCCGATGGTGTCTATGATATCCCTGTCGCCATAAGCACAGGTTCGGCATCCGA
>Ga0209212_1000986_pt1 | contig 50373 bp, 47 predicted proteins | sample RifGroC2_FD_183996 | JGI IMG/M metagenome (GOLD analysis project Ga0209212, IMG submission 183996) | Groundwater microbial communities from Rifle, Colorado, USA - Groundwater C2 (SPAdes) (version 2) | ecosystem: Environmental > Aquatic > Deep subsurface > Groundwater | place: Rifle, Colorado... | reverse complement strand
CGTTGACATGGAACCTGAATCAGGTTATAAACGGGCTCCTTCGATGCAAACGGCGGCATCGCCAAGTGGTAAGGCAAAGGACTGCAAATCCTTTATTCCCCGGTTCAAATCCGGGTGCCGCCTCCAAATAAATCAAGGGCTTACAGAGACAATCTGTAAGCCCTTTTTTGTTGAGTGAACTTCCAAGTGAACTTTCTGCCAAAGTTTACCCCACCACCCGCCGAGGGGGAGCAGGCAAGACCCTTGACTGGTCAGGATTCGCCACCCAAAACAACCTGATCGGCGCCTGTTGCGCTTCGATGCCCCCAGCCTACATTTTACGGTTTGACTACGACAGCCAGGAGGCCAAACGAAAGTTGCTGCCACGGGTCCTTTACAACCTCACCTTTCCGCCGCCCAACCTTCACCTGCATGCCAGCCTCAATCTTTTCTTCCTGTGGTGACCCGGTACCTCTCCTGCCTTCCCTTGAGAAATGCCTGCACCTCGGACTCCCAGGCGTAGAAGGGATGGTTGCACCGAGCTTGAGTTTTTCTTCTTGTCGCCTCGCAGTCGCAGAGTTTAAAGGTCGGCAATCCGGCAATCAGGTCACTCTTTTGTGACCGCAAATCGAACAGCCGTTGGCATGAGTAGCCGAGTATTTTTGCAAGGTCCTCGACTTTAAGCAACCGGTCGGTCATCAGTTCACCCCCGGCAGCCATCTCCGCCTCCTTCGGCCTCTCTGCCCTGTCGCACACTTCTTCGCGGACTATAAGCCGGATTCTCTTCAGGTCATCTTCTGTCAGCTTCAAAACTGCCACCTGGTTACCCGCAGTCTACTCATGCCCCCCGGTTCCCCTACGACTCGAAGCCTGTATTGCATCCCGGCCGCTACTTCGGAAAGGTCAAGCAGCTTCTCCGTCAGTATCATTATGGTGCCGGCTACGGCGTTCAGCTCCCTGGAGTCATGATGTTCAGCAGATTGGGCTACTTGGCGAAATAGCCCCTCCATTGCCGACGATACGTTTATCAAATCCAGCTCTAGCGTCTTCTTTACCACTGCAGCCCCCTATGAATAAAAGTAGGATTACCCCCGTCTTGGTCATAGACTCCCGGCGGGCTCTCCACATCTGGATTCGAAAAACTCAACTACGCGATCCGCTGCGCCAGCGTCAGCTATAAGCATAATCTGGACGAAGGATCTGCAGATATTGTAACTGCCGTACAGCACGCCTCTAATCGCCTCAAGCTTCTCCTCTGCGGTCATCTGGTCGACCTTCGTCAATGCTTCCGGTATCCCTTTGCCGGTGATGATCGTTTTAACTGCATGGGCATCGGCGGTGCGCTCGTGGGCTTTCAATGCATCTGCCACTTTGATAAGTTCGGACAGGGTAAGGTTGTAGGACGGTTCGGCATGTGCTCCCGTGATGATCTTTTCAGCATGAGGGTGAATCGTGCGGGGACATCCGTCACCAATCGTGCCCAGGATCGGGACCGTCATTCCGTCTGGAGCGGTCACCTGTCCACGGATAGCCTCGGGACACTCCTTCTCTAGCCGCCGGAAAAGTTCGTTTTTCATGCGGCCACCCCGCGGGAACGCTTCTCCATCAGCGCCACAGCATGGCGTCTCAGTCTTCAGCTCAGGACTAATCGTGTGGGATTCAGGCTGGGATGCAATAGGTGAGTTTACTTCGGGGGGCTTCTGCATAGTGGTGCCTCCAATGTTTTTAGATGCCGGCCCCAAAGGGTACCGAGTGCTCTAAACCGTCATTGGAAACGGCTGGCTTATTCCCCTTTCGGGTTTTGTATTCACCAACACTCGGCAGTACAACCGTAAATTATGGAAACCATAACGCTCACGCTTGCGGAACCGTCCAATGACTCGCCGTTTAGAGCGACTTAATCAGGACCTTACAGCAGCAAGCACTATCTGTCAAATATAATAATAAATACGGACAGTTACGTCCGTAACTATTAGGGACAGCGGCCCCACGTTTCACAGCACAAACAGCCATTTTCGTAACTGGAAAATCGGAAAAATTTTCAGCGAAGGGAGCCGCACAGGTGAACGCCAGGGCAAAGGCAGATTTCAGTGGAGAGAACGACGCAGGTTTGAGGGAGGCGGCCAATACCTATAAAAGCGGGGTTTACTGGGATGGGACCCAGGGAAGGGGTGGGGGGGGGAGGTCGGAACCATCGGCCGGGAGGGGCTGCACCTGGTGCAGATGCTCCGACAGTTGGGGAGGGTCTGCACCTGGTGCAGATGCTCGAACCGGCGGGGCCTGATCCCGGTGCCTAGTGATCGTACCCGAGACACCTACCGTCAACCGTTATGGTCGGCGGTCGAGAGGTCGTGTAGATTCCACATTGGCCGTTGACAAGATGCCGACAGGATCGGGCGAAGCAGTCTGAGAAAGGTTGAGCCCCTATGACTGTATCCTCTGGGTGTTCCATTCCATTCTAAGCCCCTCCATGTTGTGATTCTCCAGCACAGCCTAACCTCTATCAAGAATACGCTTGACGCTGTTGGCGTGCCACTTCCCGCCCTCTCTCGGTGCCGTGTAGTGTTCCTCTGTCAGTCTCTCCGCGACAGCCGCTAGGCTCAAACCTTCCGATCTCAACTCCCGCACTCTGCAAGCTATCAGCAACTGTCTCTCTGTCGCTGCAGCCGCTCTCACCTCTGCACTCTTGACCGTACCCTTCGCCCGTGCTGCAACAGGCACGTTACAGGTGCCTGGAGCGCATCCAAGGGCAGGTTCGTTTGCTGCCGCTCTTCTGATCTTTGCCGCGGCAAGTGCTGCCTTCGTGTTCGTGCTGATCCTCTTTGCCTCTACAGCCGCTAGCGCCGCCATGATCGTGATGGTGAACTCGTTGGCTTCCGGCATGTCACAGCACACGAACCGCGTCTTGCTCTCCTGCAGGGCGGTAATGAAAGCGCTGTTACGGCTCAACCGATCCAGCCGGGCGATCACCAGCGTGGCCCCGGTGCTCTTGCACTTGTTTAGGGCTTCCTTGAGCTTCGGGCGGTTGTTGCGCTTCCCTGACTCATGCTCTTCGAACTCGGCTATCAGCTTCCAGTCGCCACCGTTCAAGAATCTAGCAACGGTTTCTTTCTGTGCCTCGATGCCAAGCCCAGACCGCCCTTGCTCTGCGGTGCTTACCCGGTAATACGCTACAAAAAGACCATCTACCATGACTTCCTCCCCCTTCGTTACATTTGCAATTACGACCGTTAAAGCAAATGTAACACATCTAAAGAGAGAGTCAACAGGAAAAGATCGAGCGAGTCAAAGAATACGCCGCTTCGTCTAGCAAGGGCGGGAATGAGGAAAACTAAAGGCGGCTTGCCTGTCCTGAAAGTGTAAAACAAGCCGCCTTCTCGTCATTTCTTGCAGGCAGGTTCGGGAGGATTGAGTTTGCCATGTTCAAAAAGAATCTGGTGGTACGCTCTCCATGTTGCGTGGTCGGCATCCTTAGCCGGTCTCATGTCAATCAGCTCTTCGTCAGTGTATTTTTTCTTTGCGATGGTTTCCCCTTCCAGTTCCTGCGACAGAGTGACAGCCCGTTGCCGCTTAACCTTCTCTGGCTTGCCTTGCTTCCCTACGGTCTTTCTCATCCCGGCCCCTTGTCAGATTGTAATGACACCCATCTTTTTCGTATATACCTATGCTCTGTATTACACCCACGTCTGTATTACATAACCGGACATTATGGTCCAGGTATATACATCGGAGGTCCTGCACCTGGTGCAGATGCTCCCTTGTGTCATTTCCCACCCGTGAGCCGCTGCAACCTCTCTTCGTGCGTCTCAACCGTGACAGCCACATCGGCCTGTAGCCGGTCACCGTACTTTTTCGGGTTGAGCCTCGCCGCGTACCATTTGCGTGCATCTATCTGTAATCGCGTTCTTTCCACCATGTCCGCCGTGACGGTCGTAATCTTCCCGCTTTTGTCGATGACCTTCGCGCCCACTTGACAGGTGTCGGCAAGCTCAACCACTGACTCTGCAAGGTAATCCGCCTTGAGGAGAACCGCCCTATCGTAAACCGCCTGCAAATCGGGGTCAGTAGCAAGGCGGGCGTACACGGTTTTACGGGAGGGCATCGAGGGATCTCGGCATATTTCGACTAGCGACGGTCCTTCTATCATCCGTGAAAACATATCTTTAAACACCTCCGGCCCGAATGGTCCCTTGGTGCGTACCTTATCACTGGCCTCGCGCGGGCGCACGTGTGCGGGAACTGTCACCTGGCCCTTATCCCCTATTATCGACTGTTCCCCGTGTATACCTGTTCCCTTTTTTTCTTTCACGTCAGGTATCCCCCTTGTTCCTTTATTTTCTTTCCCGCGTTTCAACCCCAACCCCAACCCCAACCCCCAACCCAAAGGCCAAGGCTTCCCCTTAGGCTGTATTCCCTTCTCTCACACCTCTACTACCCCAAACATAGGCTGGTGAGCGGCCGATGCGTTTGACCCGTTGCGCGGCATCCTCGGTGCACCAAGGCGACACTTCCATGTGCGACGAATGGTCCTAGTCCCCGCCGACGCTTTTGACGTACCCTTCCACCTGATCGGGGTTAAGGAATCTACCGTCACTTGTGACAAAGCCGCGCTGCCACTTCTGCCTTAACCCGATTTTGTGAGTTCCCAGAAAGTCCTTGAAGCCCTGCCCTGGGGCTCCGATGTACTGCTTACCCTGCCAGATGATGGAATGTCTCAGGTTTGAAGGGGCGTTGTCCCCCAAAACCATACCGCCTGCAGCAAAACCCTGCCGGGGAGTGATACCGGAACCAATAGGGCTCGTCCGCTTCTGGGCCTTTGCAAGCATCGATGAAGAAGCGTAAGGGTCACTTGCGGTCCCGATATCCTCATAGCCCACCTTAGGCCCACCTTCGACGCTGAACGATCCATAGCCTTGGGTCAGTGATGGACTAGCCGTTAAGGCAGGTATAGGCGCAAGGCTTGCCGATAGCGATGTTGCTGCAGGCTGTATCGATGCTGCCGACTGCACCAAAGCAGGTGTTGTCGTTGCCGCTGGTGATGATGCTGCTGGCGGTACGGGCGCTGCCGCCTGTACCGGGGGAGATGTCGCAGCTGCAGGTGTAGGCGCGGGGGCTTCATAATGGATCACCGATGCTCCATATCCGCCGCCCATGCCGCCAGACATAGCCTTGTCGGTGTTGGCTATGCCCTCCGCTGTGGTGTCATTAAATGTGACCGTACCCCCATCTGTGACCGCGCCCCCTTCTTCATAACCCTCTACCTCTCCCGCCACTACAGCGGTTTTCGGCAACTGATTGTAGAGCTGATCCATCAGCCTGCGCATACCAGGCCCTTCAGGGTTCAGCTTGGAAGCCGACAATGCCAGATTCTTCCCGGCACGTGTCGTGGTGATGAACTTGACCAAAAGTGCTGACGCTGCACTTGCGCCCGCTGTTTGAGCTGTAGCCGCTGCACCACCGGCAAGGAATGAGCCCCCACCCGCCGACGCTGCGAGAGACGGCATACCCCATCGGTTGCCGGTAGGCGGGTTCTCAGTGAACTGCCCGGCGCGCTTGGCCACTTGAAGGATATTGGCGAGGCCTGTCATCTCTTCAACTTCGCCATCAGACCACTTCACGTTCTTCTTGTAGCGAGGATCGTTGGCGAGGTTCTTTAGCATGGTTGAGTATTTTTTCGGGCTGAACACCTCACTCGCGCCCGTTGTACCCACCGCCTTGTCATAGGCTTCGCGCATGGCATCGAACTTGACGCTGTATTGCTTGAAAGCATCGTTTGCGGCCCTGAAATCCCTCATTGCCTTGCCACCGACATCTACTGCCAGCATCCCATCCATGTCATCGCTTACGGCTGCATAGACCCGGCTGAGTTGCGCTGTCTCCGTGGGAGTTCTCGCCCCGCCCATTGCTTGACCTATCCCCTTGCGAAGCGTCCAGAGGTCGTCAAGGGAGAACTTGGGCTCAATCTTCTGCCTGATCGGTTTTCCTGAAGCGTCAAGCAGGCTCACGGCTACCGGCTTTGGCCCGCCGTGTCCACCGCCTCCCACGCCAGGAGTGGTAATCGGCCTGCCTAGATCATCCATGACATCGATGGTTTTGCTTTTGGTCGCCGTGTCATCTGCGATATTGGCGAGGATCTTCTTGATCTTGGTGTCCTGAATCGTCTCGAAAACGGCGGGGTACCTGCCGAGCAATTCAGTTGCTGCGGCTTTCACCTCGGGCGCCGCCGCTTGCGGGATACTGGCAGCATTGGCCCTCACCGTTTGATACAGGTCGTCCAGGTGCGCGTCATTGGCTACTTTCATTGCTGCCGTGGAGTCAAGGGAAGGATCAAAAACGTACTTGCTGAAATGAGTGGTCGCTGCATCCTTTGCCGCCTGCTGCTGCTCTTGCCGAAATCCCTTTATTCCAAAGACGGACGGCACCTGCTCCATCAGCGTATCAGTTTTGCTGCCTACGCCTCCCGCCTCTTCACTCAGCGTCAGCGGTACCTTGAACTTATCCGAGAGCTCACGGTTGGCGTTTGCGGGGAGTTTCCCCATTGCTGCATTGGCAACTTTGCCGATACCCGACAGGACAGCCGACGAACCAGCACCCAATGCCGCACCCTTTGCCGCACCCGACAACGGTTCATCCGGCTCCATCACCGCACCCATGCCCGCCCCGCTAAGCCCTGCCGTTACGGCCCGCTTGACGGCTCCACCAGCTACCCCGCCGGGAAGTGCGATGAATGGCACGACTTCTCCGATGAACTCGCCCACCTTTGCCGCTGTGCTTTCCCTCCGCAATGGGGCAAAATCGGCCGCGGCGGAAAGGCGGTCAGCTTTGGCGGATTGCTCTAGGCCTGCCGCGCCGGGTATGCCAACCGCTGCGCCAGTTTTCCCCGATAGCTGCTGTATGCCCTTGCCGACCTTGTACATCCCCGCCCCCAGGCCGATGGTCGCGTTCTGGATACTCTCCCCCGCGCCTTGGTCGCCTGTGTAGCTGATTCTCCGGGTATCAACCTGCTGGCCGGGGTTGGGGATACCCTTAAACACGTTCCCTCCCTCCGAGGCCACGAAATCAGCTTGCATCTTCTCAGTGTCCGCCTTGGAGTATGAGAACGGGTCCCGTTGCTGAATGCCTTTCGGCTGGGCTGTCGGCACGTCAGACCATCCATCATTGTGCGCTACGGGGACATCATTCCATCCGTCGTTGAATGGCATCAGTTCAACCTCCTACCGTTGGCGTCCATCACGCTGCCGTCGGCTTGCCGATATGCTACAACCCCACCCTTGGTGACCGGACGCGAAGTGTCAACCGATTTGCCGCTACTGCCCGGCGCTACATGCGGCTGCAGTCCCCTCGCCTTCTCCACGCCCCCCACGGCCTGGTCCTGTACAAACCGCTCTGCCGTATTCATCGCCGCCGGGGAGCCGCCTTGCATCCTGATCTGGATTTCACCGTGCTGTTCCTGAAAAGCCCGCTTCTTGATTTCCATCTCTTGCCGCATCAGCTCTATGGATTCCTTGAACGTCTCCGGATTATCGGACGTTTCAAGCAGTTCCTTTGCCCTTTGCTGTGCGCCTATCGAGAGTTCGGAGGACGATATCCCCGTGCCTGCGGTCGTGACCTTCATGTACTCAGTCATGGCCGTTGTGAGCGCGTTTTTGAACGCTTTTATTTCAGGATTACCGGCGTGCCCTGAGACGAGCTGCGAGAGTTTGTTTATGCCGGGATACTGGCCCCGGTTGAAACCATCGGAGAGCTTGCCAACAAGGGTCAAGCTGTTCTGAACACCCTTTTCGAAGCTGTTGATGGTATCCATCCCCTTCGTGACGGCGGCGAGCGACTTCTTGTCGGACTTGAAGTTTTCGTGGCGGACGGCAATGTCTTCGGGCGTTGCGCCCTCGGCACGGGCCAGGTCTCCAGCCGCATTAAGTATTGATTGGCGGTCGGCAGTGTTCCTGCCCAGCGGAGGCAGTTCTCCGGTGCGGTTGTAAATTTCCGCGTACCTCTTCACATTCTCCGGCGTCAGAGGTTCGCCTGACCCGCCATGACCGCCCATACCGTTTATGTTCGTGACCTTGCCGGAATAGGGCTCCATCTGACCATCAGTGCCTTGGGCGAATTGTTCGCCATTCCTGTTATAAAACACGCGTCGTCCGTCCTCGGCTACACCGCTAGGCTTGAGATTGCCGCCCTCCATTATCCCTTTAGCCTTGGCATTCTTTAGTGCTATGTCCGCCTGCACCAGACCCTTGTTGACTTCCGTCCGGTCCCGCTCCGCGAACATGTCGCCTACGGCTTTCATCCTCGCTGCGTCAGGATTCGGACCTAAAAGTTCGTCAACATGCTTACCGTTGATGGTGTTCTGAGGAGTTGACTCGACAGCTTGGGTGCCGATCACTTTCCCGCCGACTCCGAATACCGGCTTATCAACGAACTGCCGGTGATCAAGTTCGCCTTCAGCTCGAAATGCGGCTTTCTCGGTAGACGAAAGCTGGTCAAACGGTATCCCTTTCGCCCCTGCTATCACCTGCCGCCTGTAGTCTGTATCTGCCCTCACCGGCGCGTTGCCCGTATCGATGTCGCCCCTCAGCTCCAACATGGGACTTTTGCCGCTGATCCCTTTGGCGACATCGGTTGTTGAGCCGTCCTGCTGGATGCCCTTTACGATGGAAGCAGTATCGCCCAGGTTGTTGTCGTCAGTTCCGTTGGCGAGCACCCCCTTGCCGAGCTTGTTGGCTAAACCGGCATCGAGGTTGCCGGTCGTCACGGTTGTTGCTGGCTGGAAGACGCCGGTAGCGTCAGGGCCGGGAGCCGCGGAGAAGAGGACCTTGTCCGGGGTCAACCCTTTCGGCGCCCCAGCCGATGGTTCATCGGCAATGCCTACGAAGGGAATCCCTTTGGACTCCGGCGCCAACCTTTCCGGCATCGGGTCGCGCTGCTGAGGAATCCCGATTGATGCCGCGTTGACGGGTTCTTCGAGTGTCATCCCGCCCTCTGCGTAACCGGTCTGGGGTACGCCCGCATTCCGTACCGGCTCCATATCGCCCATTGACCGTTTCAGCCCCGTGACCTCTTGGTCAAGCGCCATCTTGCCGGCCGCAAGCTGATCTTCCGGAGAAAGTTGACTGCCGGGAAAGAGACTTGCACCTCTTGCCATTACCGCCTCGACGGGCCAAACGTACTCGCCCCGCTTCATCGGCGTCATGACATCATCACCTGTGCGCAGATTGACCGGGCCCGGAATGATCCCCTTCGCTGGCCGCATCTGCATCCCGCCTTCAGCGAATCCGGCCGCCTGAATGCCCTTCGGCTGGAGCGGCGGCGTCGGCTGAGCCGCAGCGAACCGCCGGTTATACTCGTCGATAGATTGCCGTAGAAATTGATCGATATTACCCATAATTGCCCCCAACTCTCAGATATCCGCCATCAAGACGGCGGTTCAAACTTGATGCGATTTCTACAGAAGAGCGTCGGACTACCGCTCCCCCCAATCAGGTCATTATTGTCTGAGAGCATCCTTATAGCCCCAGCATCCGGCCTTCAAGGCGTGCGAGACTTCATGCAGGTTCAGATACAGGCCGCAGTGCGCCCAGGTGTCCGGTGCCTCTACGCCATCGGGGCGGGTACCGTCGTTGGTCTCGGTGGCCTCAATGTACCGGCCCATGTCGTTGATTACCGATTCTGCCATTGCCAGTTTCATCAGCAGGGTTTCCGTGGATACGCTATCCTTCTCCGCGTCCGGCCCGAGCTGGAAAGAGGTTATGCGCCCGGTCTGGTCCGTGCACTCGCCATCGATTAAATAAATCGCTGCGAGTGCCCGTTCCTTTGCAGTAGCAAGGTCTGTGTCTCTGAGGATATCGGCCAAGATGTGATTGAGGTTCGATACTGCGCTACCGCTGATCTGTTTCATTTCAAGTTCCTTTGCCATTGGCTGTTACGCGGCACTGTTGGCCGCTGGTTCGTTGTCCTTCAATTCCGGAATCTCAAAATTATCTTCAAGGGCCAATCTGACACCGGGCGCGGCGTCAATCTGACACCGAGAGGCTTTATTTTCGCCTCGTTTTTGCCTCTTGCGGCGTCAATCTGACACCGAGAAAGGGCAATTTTTGTTATTTCCCCGGCGTCAGATTGACACTCTTTCTATATCTAGCCATCCCTACCCACCTTTGCCGGTAGCTTTGGCCTTTGGGAAGGTTCAGCCGGCACCCATTCTGTTTGAATAAAATCGCCGGTGCCGTACTTCCTCCACCGTTCAGACTTCCGATAGACTGAAGTGGTCCAGCGGTTGCCCTCCCATTCGCCTCCCTTTGAAACCGCATCAATCAACCCCAGAGCGTGAAGCTCTTGAATCCCCCTGCTGAATGATTTACGGGCTATGCCATGTAGCTTTCCGGCTTCGGTATACGAAAACTCACATTCAGGGCGTCCAGTGGTGGCTTCAGCGTGTCCAAACTTCACAAGGAATACAGGGAGCGCCTTAGCTGCCGCAATGGTCTTAATGGCCCGATAAGAAAAGCTCTCGATCATAACGCGGGATATTTGCCCGTATCCTTTGCCCTGCTCATTGGCGCTCGCCCCTCCACGCCCAGGTGGAGACTTACTTTTGCGTGACATGCGGTCGCCCCCATCTATGCGGATATTTGCCGTTGAGGGGGAAGTGATGCAGCAAAGGCAAAGACCTTACGCCGGGCCACCTGGTATATCGTCCTATGGTGCAAGCCGGCAAACATCCCATTTTCAAGAGTCTGTCTTACGATCTGCTCCGCGACTGTCAGAAACGAGAGTTGCAACGGCGATAGCAAGTCGCGGCTCGCCGCTTTGACACCGAAGAGGCTTGCATTGGTCAGCTTCGTTATTGATGCATAATACCAACTTGCCTTTTCTGCACCCTGCCGGGAAGCATGCTGCACGAACCGCTGTATCACGTCAGTCTCGGACCGGCGGGCAATCTTGCCGGTTGCCCGCTCCTGCTGCCATGAAAGGTTGCTCTTGTTGAGAAGTGCACGCTCCATCTTGTTGAAAGCATCGAGGAACTTCAGCTTGAACTCAAGGGCCTTCTTGCCAGTGAATCCCATAGCCAGCAGGCTGAAGCCGTCGCGGGTTATTTCGTATGCCGGTTGCTTCCGACCATATAAATCGTCGATAGAGACCGGCTTAAAATTCAGCCGATGTTGTTGAGGGAGGTCAGCGACAAGGCCTTCGATCGCTTGCAAAACATTCTTGTGCTTCTTCCCGAAAACATCAGCCACGATCAAACTGGTGGTTGTTGCTTCACGGTGCGCGACACAAACGAGCTTGCCAGCATCGGACAACTTTGCTACTGTCAAGGCACGTTCAGTTGCCGTACCTTGAGACGCTGCCGGTTTACCCCCGGTGGCGTTTCTTCGTTCAGCCATGGCTGTTCCCCTTTAAGCTGCCTCACGGCGCTTATCCTGCTCATCCTCTTGTCACTGTGGCCAATCTGCCAGCGTCCGTAATTATTAGGGACACCGCGCCTATGCCGCTTGGCGGGCTTCAAGCCATGCCATTACTTCAGACAAGCGATAGCCTACAGCGCCGGCGGACAGCTTGACCCTTTTGGGGAATTGTCCGAGTTTTTCAAGTCGCCAAGTGGTTGTGCGGGATAAGCCGGTGATGGGGGGAAGGTTTCGAGGTCGGACGATTTCGTCTCTGGATGTAGCTGACATAAAAAAAGCCTCCATGCTATGCTGGTTTCGCACTTGGTTTCAGTGGTAGTCAGATAGTAGCAGGCGGCATTTTCAAAAAAAACTCAGTGTCTTCTTTTGTTTTACATGGTGAGCAGCAAATCTGTCACACCCGCCCCCGCAACAACTTCAGATTGGCTTTGTTGGCAACCCATGCCCAAGGGTATGCAAGGTGAAGCAGATCAGCTAGTATAGGGTATTTGGATCTACTTCCAATTCGATAATTGCTGCGGTCACTTAGAGCTTCGTCAACAAGTGCCATTGTTGAGCGGATAATGTCTGTCCAGTATGGGTGGCTAGTTATCTGCGAATAATCCTTACCATTTCGATTCCACCTTGTAGGGAGTGCATCGAAGAGCCGAATGTATGCCCTTGCCAGTTCAACGGCGTCCTTTAAAGCTGTGGCGCTTGTTCGTAATTCTGCTTCTACAGTAGCTCCTCCTAACGCCCCGAATAGCGAGCCTCTTTGATTTAATATCCGCTCGTGTATCCAGGCCAGATGCGCCCCATGCATCTTTATCAGGTAATTAAGCTCTTTGCGCTGTTGTCTTGTCCACTCATAAAAGGCAAACGACAACCCTTTGAACCATCTCTGTTCAATATCAATAGGCTTCAATATCTCTGCAACCCTTTTTATCAAATCATCAGAGGCACCCACTAGAATCTTTTCAATTGCCCCCAGATCAACGCTTGAATAATGCCCACCAAACAAATCGTCTTTTCGTCTTTGAAGCGCCATAACCTGTTCTAATTGAGGGATACCTTTTGAGAAGCTTGCTAATTTGGCTTCTTCACCTGAAGCCTTCCACCCAAACTCTAATAGACTCTTCCATCCTGCCTTAGCAATAGCATCGTAATCTTTTACCTTGTCCATTTTCGCGCCTCCTGATAGGCAACCTGAATATTACTCACGGGAAACAGCCTTCAGGTGTGGCTGCTTGTCGGAAACGGGGATCAGCCGTATCCTATCCCGCGGAACTGGATCTATGCCACCTTGCGCTTCATCGGTATTACGTTATCTGGCAGCTCGGGCACCAGCGGACCGCCGATGATCTCCACCAGCTTGTCACGCCAAAGGGTCAGAGCGTTCTCGATCTGCCGCTGATACTTGTGGTGGTCATAGTTCTTCTTGGTGCCCTCTTTGGCGTGGTTGATTACCGCCTCGGCAGCTTTGGCGGTGATACCGTCGATGTCAGACATGAAGGTGCGGCAAGTCCTTCGCAGATCGTGTGACCCCCATGGAGCCAAGCCAAAGTAGCTGTTGTTTTCTGAGATCATATGGCCAAGGGCGTTGATGGTAATCGGCGCCTCTGCCACTGGCACTCCTTTCTTTTTTTTCACTGGGGACCCGAATATAAAACCCTTCTTGTCACCGATGATTACCAGGGCCTCGGGCACAAGGAAAACATTGTGGTCAGCCCGATTCTTGTCAAGCCGCGCCTTGGTCCTCTCCTTCGGCAGTATCCACCAGTTGCCGCTGATCTCGTCAGAGTGAAGCCCAAGGACCTCTGAGGGGCGCTGGCCGGTAAGCAGCATGAGGCGGAGGACGTCCCTTATCTCTACGCCGGCCTTAGCTGTCGGCAGTGCTGCCCAAAGGTGTCTGATTTCATCCTCAGCCAGCGTCCTGTTCTTGACGGTAGCTTCTAGTTTGCTTTGCACTGGTTTCGACAGGAAGCTCTTGACGCTCCCCAGGATGAAGGGGTTAACCTGGACCATTTTCCGGGCAAGAGCATACGCGAACATGGGCCGCGCAGCCTTAATGATATTGCGCGCCGATGCCGGCGCCCTGGCCGCGACGTTCTTCAGCAACTTTGCTGCATCCTCAGTCGTTATGGTAGGAACCTTCCTTGACCGCCATTCCTTGAAATCATCCAAGCGGGTAGGAGCTCCATTCTTGCCGATTGCGAGGAGAACCCGTTTAATGTCGTAAACCGAACCATCGACCAGCTGCCCGTCAACGTTGTTCGTGATGTACTCCTTCGCCAGTTCATCAAAGGTCAGTTCGGCCTTGCGTGCTTCCTGTACTTGGTGGGCTGCCTCCAGCGGATCGCCGCCGGCCTTCACCTTTTTGAAAGCGTCGCCATGCTTGATTCGAGCATCTTCGAGAGAGAGCCCAGGATATTCGCCCAGGGTGAGGAAGCGTCGCTTCCCTGTTACCGGAGACTCGTAGCCGTAGAAAAAAATCTTGGTGCCATCGGGCTTGACCCGGATGCCAAAACCCTGACCTTCACGGGTGTCTTTGATTTTGCTCCCCGGCTTAAGGTTCCGAATCTGCCTATCGGTGAACATAGGGCCTCCATACTGAGTGAACTTTGAGTGAACTTTTTGCCAAGGGATACAGTGAACTCACGTGAAACAATCCGAACGAAGAATATCGGTAATACCTTGCATTGTCAAGGACTTATTGTTATGGTTTGAAACAAGCAGAGACAGCGAGAAACCATTATTTTAAGGACTGCAAATCCTTTATTCCCCGGTTCAAATCCGGGTGCCGCCTCCAATATAAACAAGGGGTTAGCTACTACAAGCTAACCCCTTTTGTTTTGCCCGTGGCCTCACCCGTGGCCTCTTTTTCCCGTATACTACCCTTCGCCACAAAGTGAAACATAGGCTTCCGCACCTGCTAGCAATTGCAATCACCTTGATACCACGACGCGCTACTTTTCGCTTGTTACCGACCGGAACAAACGATCACGGGCGTCTTTCATGCCGTCGAAAATGGCATGGGCCACCTCACCTGGGAAGGTCGATGGCAGTTGGCCTCTCACCTCCTCGATCACCACGTCCATCCCCTCTGATAACTCTTTTATGATCTTATCCATTTCATCAGTCGGGAATCGGCACGCCTGGGCCGTTGTCAACCAATGGCGGTACAGGATCTTGTCCCAGTGGTAATGGCTACTTTTCCCCTTCACGGCCATCGCCATTTTAAGCTTCTGGGGATCAAGCTGCCGCTTTGTCAGGAGCGGGTATGCGGACATGATGTCATAAGCGGGTGTCAATCGGTAGTTACCACCAGGCAGAAGAAATATGCTGAAGTTCTTTCCGTGGCCATCGATGGCGCCCAGTAGCCAGAACAGCACCTGAATTTTGAGGAACAGGCGCCGATCAGCCAGTGCATCAGCCGATCCCAAGAGCAGTGTCATGATCCTTTCAATGCCGGGACCGCCGTCACTTTCGTATTTCAGGGCCGGAGGGATATTCAGTGCCTGGCAGATATCCTCCTGAGGCAATCGGATCAGCCAGGAGCGGTCTTCGGACCAGCGCCGGTCGAATCGTTTCACCACCAGGACCTTTACATCCTCGAAGTTAGCGATGTCTGCGTCCGCAACTGGAATGCCGTAGGCCTTGAGGATCAGGTGGCAGAGCCATTCGTTTTCAACGCTGTCGGTCAGATCCATGCCGCTGTGCACGATCCGACCGATGGGGAGTTTGAAGATGTGGCTGGTCGGAGTCACTCCCAGTGGACGATGCCATTTATCATCCAAGCGGAGCAGAGCAGTTTTCTCCTGGGCGCCGGCGATCGAGATCCGGAAGTCATCATCCTTCATGCCGAGAGGCATGGTGGCGTAGTTGCGCAGGATGTCGGCGATCTGCGCTTCCGTCAGTTCAACCGCATCGATCTGACGGACGTCGAGGGAATCGGCATCTTCAGGGAGCAGTTGCAGGGCACCAACGCAATCCCGGCCCACATGCCAAAGGAGATCGAAGCATCTATTGCTCCTGGCGCTGAATCGGGCTTGAATGCGGCTCCTTATCGGCTGGCTGTCCGGCAGCAGGTTCTCGAAGAAATTTTCAACGACATCCCCGCTATGCACACGCCCGCTAAGGGGCATGGATAGAGAGATAGGGCGCACCAGTTCGGACTGCAGCCACTCTGAACTGTACTCGAAACGTAGCTGGCCTACCGTTGTTCGAGTCAGACACCCTACCCTCTGCCCATTCATGAACAGATGTAGATCAGCTGTAATTCGTGGACGCGCCATCTACCAGAGATCTCCCTTTGCATCCAGCTCAGGTTTCTGCCTGGGCTGAACCGTCAATTCAAGATCAAGGGCCGCAAGGAGTCGAAAGAGCGAATTCAGTTCCGCCCCGGGATTACCCTTTTCGATCTTGGAAATTGTGTGCTGTTCCATTCCCACGGAATGCCCGACAACCTTTTGCGAAAGCCCTTTAAGCTTACGTTCAGCCCGGAGCGCCTGTCCCAGGCTTTCCGGGGAAATTATCTTCTGGATCATGATGCCCCCGTGGTCGTGACAGGAATTGACGTTACGAACGCAGTTTATATCTCAACGAACATATTGTCAAAATATATCTCAAACAACATATTTACAAAATATATCCTGTACGACATATTCCTCAAATACGTCTCACGCAAATTGCAGCAACCTGAAATCTGCCCTGCCGGGCCGGTCGAGGGGAAACAGGGGGATGCCCCGGAAATTGTGCGTTTCACAATAGATGGAGGAGGAAACGCACAAAATTAGGAGCGTCCCCTTCGCACACTTCGCACCCTTCGCACCAAGTAGTGGGACGCCCATGAAAATATGCGTTTCCCCTTCGCTGTGAAAAAGAAACGCAGAAAATCTTGGGCGTCCCCATATTGCCCATATTGCCCATATTGCCCATAGCCTCCTGCCCGTCTCCCGGAGGTCGAGGGGATGATCCTCCGTGTACTCTGCCTGGAAGGGCCGCTTCTATTCATGCGTCCACACCCTGATACAGCACGGCTACCGAGTGACGGCGGTAGTAATGGCTTACTCCCCTGAACCCCATCGGCTCCACCAAATGGTCGAGTTCGCGGTGGGAATAGGTCTTGACGCAATTGGGGCATCTCTTGCTCAGCGAGCAACCGCTGCTGCATTTGGGCGATTCTACACGACACCTCACCTCGACCAGAAGGTATCCCTCAGGACGCAGGTTGAGCACGATGTTCTTCAGGTACCGGCTCCTTTCCGTGCCATCCTCGATGATGTTCAGGACATAACTGGAGAGCACCAGGTCGACAGCAAGCCCCCCTTCCTGCAACTCGTCTGCTGCCAATACACCGGCCATCTTCCTGGCGGCCGCCATCTTCATGATGCGAGCAACCTGTGCCGGGACGTCCGCGGCGTAGACCCGGAACCCCGCTTCGGCAAGAAAGCCCGCGTTGCGCAGGGTCCCGGCGCCGTAGTCGAGCACCGAGCTCACGTTCTTCTTTCGGAAAAAATCCAGGTACCTCGTTACGCTAACTGCTGCGATCGCCATACATGCTCCTCATCAACACCTCCGAAGGCGTAGGCAGTAATGGTACACCCCGATAGACGGCGTCGGGGTGAGAGGGCGAGAGGAAAGCAGGCCGGCGGTCATTCCTACACCGATATTGTAGGTAAAGCTTACGAGTGCAATGGTTAAAAAAGCTGGAATCAATTCAGTGTGGTCGTCGAAATCGAGCAGGGCGACCGGTTTGATCATGAAACAGCCGATGATGATCAACACCGGGCCATAGGCATGTGAAGGAACGATCGTCAATAGCGGGGACAGGAACAGTGACAGCAGAAAGAGCGCGGCCACGACGATGGCGGTGAACCCGGTCTTCCCCCCCTCTTCGATGCCGGCAGCCGACTCGATGTAGGCGCCTGTCGTTGTAGTGCCCACGAGCGGCGCCACCAGATTCGACACCGCATCGGCCAACATCGGACGCTCGATGTCAGGGAGATTCCCTTTCTCGTCGAGGAAACCGGCACGGGCCGAAAGGCCGATCAAGGTGCCGATAGTATCCACAAACGCCATCACGAACACGATCAGCACCACCGGCAAAGCCTTGGGCGAGAGGGCGGATACTATATCAAGCTGCCCGAAAATCGGCCCCAGACTCGGAGGTAGCCCCACCAGCCGGGTGGGTAGCGGCGTAATCCCGATGACAACTGAGAGGAGCGTCACGGCCAGGATGCCGATCATCAGTGCGCCGGCCACCCGCTTCGCCGTGAGCCAAGCCATCATTCCGAACCCGAAAACGGCAAGGAGCACCGTCGGCGACGAAAGCCTGCCTAGACTGACCGGCGCGCCAGGCACCCCCAAGGTCACCACTCCCACCTCGTTCAGGCCAATGAAGGTCAGAAACAGGCCTATCCCTACGGCAAAGCTGTACTTGAGATTCAGGGGTATCGCCCCAGCCAGCCACCCCCGCACCCGCAATACCGTCAGCAGCGTGAACAGGACCCCTGCCAGGAAAATGGCGCCGAGGGCGGTCTGCCAGGGGTATCCCATCACCTTCACCACCGTGTACGCTATGAAGGCGTTTTCCCCCATGTAGGGGGCAATGGCAAAGGGGCGCTTGGCATAGATCCCCATCACCAGGGTGCCGAAGGCGGCCGAGACGATGGTGGCGGTCATCGACGGCCCCTTCGGGATACCGGCCGCCTCGAGTATGGCCGGATTGATCACGATGATGTACGCCATGGTAAGGAAGGTGGTGAACCCGGCAATCAGTTCCTGACGGTAGCTGGTGCCGTTCTTTTCAAAGGCGAAATACTGCTGCATGGTCGGATTTCCTCGCGATTCAATTGCGGCTGGGGGGTACGCTCTTCAGATATTCGATAACCACCGCCGCTGAGTTGTCCGCGGCAAGTCCGCCGAATATCCTCCCTTCGTTCTTCCCGGGGCCGCCACCGGCCAGGTCCGAGAGGGACCGGAACGCGATGAAGGGAACCCGGTTCACGTAGGCCACCAGGGCGACGGCGGCAGTTTCCATGTCGAGGGCATCGGCCTGGAAGGTGTCCCAAGCCCAGGACCGGTAGGCAGCATTGTCGACGAAGGTCGGGCCGCTCACCCCATTGCCCCCGACGACCATGCGCGGTTCGTGGTCAAGACAGTCGCCTTGGGGTGTGCAGCGGTTGAGCCGGACCTTGGCCGACACCTGCCGAGCCGCAGCAACCGCCGAGGCATCCGCCGGGAACCAGAAGCGCCGCTCCAGCTTGTCAGGCTCCCTCCAAGAAACAACTACCGATGAGGCCCGCGGGAACATCATGCCGAAGTTTTTGAAGTCCCCGGTGAAGCGCCCCGGATCCCATCCGTCAGGCGTCTCGCGGGCAAATGCCTGTTCCTGGTAGTTGCCCCACTGGGCGGGGACCGTCACGTCGCCCACATGCAGGCCGGGATTCACGCCGCCCGCGATTCCTGAGAAGATTACCCCCTTGACGGGGAAGTGATCGAAAAGCGCCTGCGTCGTCATGGCGGCGTTGACCATGCTGAACCCGCTCAACAGGAGCACCACATCATGCCCCCCCAGCCGCCCAAAGTAGTGGCTCCGGCCGTTGATGACGCGCACCTCGCTGATCTGGGCAGCGGCACGCAGCTTATCGAGTTCGGCGTCAAAGGCGGAAATGACTGCCAGACGTGGGGTTGTCTCCGATCGGGCCGGAGCCACCGGCACGGTGCTGCAGGCGCCCAGACAGGCCAGGCAGAGCATCAGGGAGATTGTCCTGCAAACGGTGTGGGTCATGAAAAAGCCCTCCTTGGTCACAAAGTACTTCAAGCAACCGCTCCCAACTCTCCCTCGCCCTCCGGGAGAGGGATGGGGTGAGGGAGGGCCGCGGCATGCGTGTGGGAAAGGATCGCGCTACCCAGGTCTTCGAGAAGTGACGCAGCGCCACGGTAGCCGGCGTAGCCGCGACTTAACAGCACCCGGTCGGCCACGGGGAAGGAAACCTGCAGAAACGGAACTCCCAACCGGTCGGCCACCCCTGCCTCCAACGAGCTTCCGAGCACCAGCCCTGGATCGGCAGCGGTCACGAGGTCCGCAATCTCGGCCCGGTCCTCGGCAAAAGAAACCTCTGCCCGGCTCTCCGGCACCAACCCCACCAATTGGGCAATCAACGCCTCACGGACATACTCCGGCGGATTGTCCGTGATGATCAGGGCGCGTGGTACTAGTCCGAGTGTGCCAGCGAGGAAATCGGCGAGACCCGCCACCTGTGCGCTCTCCCCCACCAGTGCAAATTCCCGCTGGAAACCGGCCCGGTAATAGGTGTCGGCAAGGCCGGCCAGGTAGCCGTTAAGCCGCTTTTCCTCTCCCTCAAGAAATGCCTCGCTGCGCTCCCGATCGAGGCCCAGTAGCTCGGTCACGTTGCGGACCAGCTGTCTCGCCGCCGGACCGACCGGAAGGCCATTGAAGCTGAGAGTCGGCGTTCCGTAACGCTCCTCCAGCAGCCGGGCCGGAAGATCACCCCAGCTAGAAACCACCAGGTTCAGGGCCGCCTCGGGGACCCGCTTCCAGGCGGCGACTCCCGCTCCGGGGCCGAACAGCAGATTGGGGACCAGCCCACCCCCCTCCAAGAGCCGCCCCAGTTCCTCGAGATTCCCGCGCCAAAAGGGGTCCTGCCGGGGCACGATTCCCCAGATATTCACGAGGCCTGCTACCGGCCCCGCAGCATCTTTCTTAAGATCGGGCAGCTGCTCGATGAGCGCCCTGACCGCCAGTTGATACCCCAAGTGCACGCCCCCCCTGAATCCGGGGGTGTTGGCGTAGACCACCGGCCAGCCCTGTTCGCGCCCCTCCTTGGCCATGGCCGGGATGTCGTCGCCAACCATCTCGGTGGCGCAGCCGGACAAAACGGCGTACAGGTCACCCCGGACCACCTTGACGGTATTCTTGAGCTGCTCGCGCAGCCGGGAGCCTCCGCCGAATACGACATGCTTCTCACCGATATTGCTCGATGACACCGGCGCTCCGCCGAAGGGGTCGCTGCCGGGGTTCTGGCGCGTTACCCCCACGTAGTTCTGCACGCCGCAGCCGGCTGTGCTGTGGATGACCGGCACCGTCCCCTCGATAGATTCGATGACCGCCAGTGCTCCGTGCAGGGCGCAGGAGTTGCGCGAACCTTCAATGTGATGTGCCATGCTATTTGACCTCCTGCTTGATGTGCCAGTTGGGGCTGCGCCGATACCAGGCATCCTGGTAAGGCGTGGAGGTATGGACGAGGGACACCCCGAAAGACCGGTTGAGCAGTGCCAGGGAGATGCGTCGTGTCAGGCTGACCAGACCGCTGTAGCCAAGGATCGGCGCCTCTTCCAGGGAAACCACCGGCAGTCCGAGCCTGCCGATCTGGCCCAGGTGGGCGGCATCCCCCAGGTAAAGGTCGGGGGTATTGCGTTTCAACAGGGAGAGTTCCTCAAATGGTTGGCCGTCCGCCACATGAATTTGCAGGTCAGGGTGTCGCCTTGAGAGTTCCTCCAGGGGCTTAGTGTGCAGCTGATCCAGATGACTGACGGTCACGCCGACCACCTCGCCCCCCAGTTCCTGCACCAGTTCCAGCACGCCGAACGCGGTTGCTGTGGCGAGACCGAGGTAGACCCGCACCCCTTGCAGGGAGAATCCATCCAGCGCCTTGCCGGCTAAGGCTGATTCCCGTTCATGAAGTGCTCGTGCCTGCTGTTCCAGCCCCAGTGCGGCGCCGGCGGCGCCGAGCCAGCGGCCGGTGGCACCCAGGCCGATCGGGCGCGGCGCCTCGATGTAGGGGACTCCGTACTCGTCCCGCAGGCTTTGACCGAGGTAATCCTCCGTGTCCTGGTCGAGCGGAATGGAGAGCCGGGCCGAGGTCGCCTCGCGAAACGCAGTTGCGGAAGCCCCGTCCGGAAGCACATTCAGATCCGCACCGAGCTCCGACAACAGCCGCTGCGCCTCCCGGAGATCCGAGGGGTGTTCGGCAACCGACAGCAGGTTGACCCTGTTGCCGGCCTCCCGGGCCTTGCGCGGCCCGCCCAGGTATTTCAGCAGCGCATGCAGGGTGGCGTCGTACCCCGTCACGGCGTTGCGCGATGCGAAGCCGGAGACATAGACCGGGACGATCGCGACTTCAAGCTCCTCGTGCAGTTCCTCCACGACCGACTGGATGTCGTCGTTGTTGATGGCCACCACCGGACTGGAGACGATGAAGACCAGCTCGGGATGGTAACGATGATGCAGCGCGATCACCGCCTTGCGCAGCTTCAGGTCGGCGCCCATGATGGTGTCCCGCTCGTCCAGGTTGGTAACGATCAGGCGGCCGCTCCCCGAGTTCGGCTGGCGATGCAGGCCAGCCGCGGCGCAGCCGCGCGGTGCGTGGACGACCGTCACGCTGTTGCGGATTCCGCCCAGCAACCGCAAGGCGTAGAGCAGGTCGTCCTGGCTGCTCTGGGAAAAAGTGCGGATCCGCTGCACCGTACTCTCTGCGGACAACTCGGCCGCCACGGCGGCCGCCCCTCCCTGCCAGGCGTTCATGGTATCGAGGCGCTTCTCCCGGCTGCGGGGTGCCTTTGCCTTTAATATGCTCATTCGATTTATCCTTGTCCGTAATCTCCGCGTTAAATCGCGGCCGCCTGGTGCACCACCCCGGCTTCGACGTCGAAGATCCGGTCGCCCCACTCCCTCGCCCACTTCTTCAGTTCGGGACCGTTCAAGGGCTTCGGTATGACGGTAGCCTCGTTTGTGTCGATGAAACCGGCCAGGTCCCGATAGACTTGGGCCTGCTCAGATTGCGGGGCGGCCTCGATAACGGTCTGACCGTACAGTTCGCTCTGGGCTACGGTGATGGAGCGCGGGACGTAGCCGATGACTCCGGTTCCGGTTTTCCCCGCAAAGTCGTCGATGAGGGACTTGGCGTAGGGGAGGAGCACGCTGTTGGCGATGACGCCGCCCAACCGCGCACCGCCGGATGGGGCGTACTTGTTAATCGCCTTGAACAGGTTGTTGGCGGCAAAGACCGCCATGAAGTCCGAAGAGGTCACCACGAAGGCACGGTCCGCGATGCCGTCACGGATCGGCACGGCGAAACCGCCGCAGACCACGTCCCCGAGGACATCGTAAAGTACGTAATCCGGCTTGTACTCTTCGAACAGCTTCAACTCCTGGAGCAGTTCCACCGCCGCGTTGATGCCGCGCCCGGCGCAACCGACGCCGGGGACCGGCCCCCCCGCCTCGATGCAAAGCACGCCACCGAAACCGACTGCCGAGATATCCTCGATCCTGACCTTGCTCTGCTCGCGCAAGGTGTCGAGCACCGTCGGCAGGTCGTTACCCCCGCGCAGGATGGTGGTGGAATCGCTCTTGGGATCGCACCCGACCTGGATGACCCGGTAGCCGGCCTCGGCCAGTGCCGCGGAGATGTTGGATGTGGTGGTCGACTTGCCGATGCCGCCCTTACCGTAGATGGCGATATGTTTCCCTTTTTTTTCGCTCATTTCATTGCCCCTTATACGATTGAACCTGCCGGTAAAAAAAGGCCAAGCTCCATCGCGGGGATGGGAACTTGGCCTCCAGTATCTCTGGTGAACCATGGACGATATGATCCTGGGAAAAGCATTCGAACCGCAAAGACGCTAAGGACGCAAAGAAAAATCGATCACTGGTCTTTCACCTGTCTTAGCAGTTTCGGACAAAAAAAGAGGCCAGGCCGGTCGGGTGTAATCCCGTCTCTGCCTGGCCTCCAGTATCTCTGGTCAGCCTTGTTGTCGGTACCTTACCAAAACATCGGATAGCATGTCAAGGTTTTTTATACATAGTCTACAGATATAATATACTGTTCTTGGTTCTCGACTGATGGAGCAAATTCCGGCTATGAAACGGTCGTAGCGATGACAACCCGGTCTACATCTTGTCCCTTATCGGGAAGAAGCCTCAGGGCTCCAATTTGTAAAAGGACGACTCCCCCCAGAGCAAGCAGTACGAGGTCGAACGGATTTCCTCCGGGGACCGTCGCTCCAAGGTGCGCCAGTAGGGCCGCTAATGCGAATCCCGATAATCCCGTACCCATGGACTGCGTAGCGGATACCAGTGCATACGCGATGGTTCGCTGCGCTCCTCGGCAGATCCGAAAAGATTGAGCCGTGGTTGTCAGGCCAAGGGTCGACGTGACCAGACCCAAAACGATGGATGTGAGAAACCCAGCCATCAAGGGCGACAGGTGAAAAAAAACCCGCGCAGGGAATAAAAAAAGCGCTACCGCGAAACCGATATGACATAAAAGAAATACCCTCTGGGGCCCGAGACGATCTATCACACGTCCCATGAACCTGAACCCGGCTAAGGACCCGAGCATGCTCCCCACCGTGAGAAAGAGGATCTGGTTGTCGCCCAGTCCGCATCCGCGCACCGCCGACAGCCGCAACATGTCCTGGCCATTGCCTGTCACGCAAACCAACAAAAGCAGATAGGCCAGATACGGAGCGAATCCCGGGAGCGTCACGGCAGATTGAACAGATTTTACCAGGTTCAAGGGCTTGCTTTCCGAGGCGGGAACATTGGGAATGTCTTTATAGTAAAGGAAGCGGCAAGCCACCGAGATGCCACCCAAACACAACACCGACTGATAAATCCACAGAGGCGTTTTGGCGGAAAACAGGAAGGCGGACAGCATAAAAAACATAAGCGCAAAGAGCTGCCAGGAAAACCGCATGACACCGAAAAAACGGCCGGTAACTTCGGTTGGGACTATGAGAGAAAGTAACGAGAACCATCCCGTATTAAAAAAAGCCGCGCCCACCGTATGTATCGCCAGTCCGACAAGAATTGCAGGGAGAACGAGGCTTGGTTCCACACCACGCAGAAACGCCGCGCCGACTACGATTCCCGAGCCCAAGATCATCAAGAAATTGCCCCACCCCCCAAACCGTTTGATCCCGACGCAATCGCCCCCCCAAGCAAGAGGAACGGACAAAACCGCCGTCAGGAATGGTGTCAGGTTCAGCACCAGAAGAATGACCGCAGGTTTCACTCCCATTGCGTTGAGATAGAGTAGCAAGATCCCACCGGACAGTATTTGCTGGTTAAGCATGCCGAAGCATTGGGCGATAATGGCCGAACGCATGGCACTTCGGCGATCCCAAGGAATCGATGACCAATCAGTTGCTTTCAACAGGACACCTCGTGACAGCCGAATTATTCACAAACAAGGTAACGATCCAGCATTGTCCATCCTGATTAGCGACCATATTCCGCTATCACAATCTTCCCCTCCCCTTCAAGGGGAGGCCAAGCCGCCGCCTCATACCGCCTCGTCCAGCAGTATCCCGGACCGGTGCAGCTGCCAGTAGTGCCCGCCGCGCACCAACAGGTCGTCGTGACTTCCGCTCTCGATGATGCGCCCCCGGTCGAGTACGACGATGCGGTCCATCTCCTGCACCGTTGCGAGCCGGTGGGCGATGACCAACAGGGTCCGCCCGGCGGAGACCCGGTGTATCGCGCGCTGCAGCACCTCCTCGGTCCGGGAGTCGAGGTTGGCGGTCGCCTCGTCCAGGATCAGGATACGGGGGTCGAACACCAGAACCCGCGCAAAGGAGAGGAGCTGCCGTTCTCCGGCGGAGAGGGTGGCGGCCCGCTCGGACAGGGGGGTGTCGTACCCTTGCGGCAGCCTGAGGATGAACGGCTCCGCCCCCACCAACCTGCACGCCTCCCGAACCCGCTCCTCGCCGATCTCTTCCTGGAAGAAGCGGATGTTGTCGACAACGGAACCGGAAAAGAGGGTGACGTCCTGCTGGACGATGCCGATGGTCTTGCGCAGCGCCTCCAGAGGCCAATCGCGGACATCCTTGCCGTCGACCACGACCCTGCCGCTGCTGGTGTCGTAGAAACGGGTCACCAGGTTCATGAGCGAAGATTTGCCGGCGCCGGTGGCCCCCACGAAACCGACCCGCTCGCCGGGACGGATCTTCAACCCGATGTCTACCAGCACCGGGTGATCCTGGCGGTAGGCGAGCGATACCTTCTCGAAGCGCACCTCTCCCCGGATCTCGGGGGCAACGGCTCCGGCTTGCTCCTGAATGTCCGGCTTCTCCCTCAGGGTGGCGGCTATGCGCTCCGTCGCCACCAGGGAGGACTGGAAGGTGTTCATCTGCTGCGAGATGGTGTTGATCGGCTGGAAGAAGCGCCGGATGTAGCCGATGAAGGCGTAGAGTATCCCGAAGGAAAGGACGCCCCCCAGGACCGACCGACCGCCGTACCAGATCAGGGCGGCGATCCCCAGATCCCCGAGCAGTTCGGTCACGTTGAAGAAGAGGAGGAAGTACCAGTTCTCCCGGATGGTGGCGTGCACCAGGAGCCGGTTTCTCTCGTCGAACCGTTTTTGCTGCTTGGCCTCCTGGTGGAAGATCTGGATGATCGGCATCCCCTGGAGGTTCTCGGCCAGGAATGCGATGGCGCTCCCGAGCCGGTTCCTCACCTCCGTGTTGATGGCCCGCATCCTGCGCTGGAAAAAGACGGCGATCGCGGCCACCACCGGTATGAGGATGAAGCAGTACAGGGCGATCTTCAGGTCGAGCTGCGCCATGAACCCCATGATGAGCAGCAGGGAGAAGAGCCCGCGGAGCATGCCGGAGAGAAACTGGGTGAAGAAGTTGTTGAGCGCCTCGGTGTCGCTCACCACGTTGGTGATGATCCTGCCGGGGCTGTTCTGGTCGAAGTAGCGCAAGGCCAGGGTCTGGATGTGGCGGAACAGGTCGATCCGGATCGCCCTCACGATGGATTGCCCCGCGTACTGGAGCACGATTTCCTGGTAGTAGGTGAGAGCGCAGGAAAGGAGCACCACGCCCAGGTAGCCGGCCGCCATCAGGAGGATCGCCCGCTCGTTCGGTGCGGCGACCGCGACGTACCGGTCGATGGCCACCTTGACCAGATAGGGCTGGATCAGGTCCACCATGACGACCGCGATCACCAGCGGGAACACCAGGGAGAGCCGGAGCTGAAAGCGCTTCAAATAGGGGGCGAGAGTGCCGAAATCGCTCAGGTAACCGCGACTGGAAGTATCGTTCATGCCGCGTCCTCCGTCATCCCGGACCTTAGCGCGCCCAGTTCCCCGGTCAGATCCTCCCGGTCCGCGGCAGGGGGGATATCTCCGTCGGCCTGGACCGGGCCGGCATCCCCTGCCGCACCCGACTGCATCAGCCACTGCCCGGCATAGATACCGCCGAGTTCCATCAGAAAGCCGTGGCTGCCCCGCTCCGCGACCCGCCCTTCCTTGAGGACCAGGATCTCGTCCGCATGCTGCACCGCGCTCAACCGGTGCGAGATGATGATCGTGGTCTTGGCCCCCTGTGCCGAATTGGCCCGGTCCAGCGCGGCGACCTCCCGCAGGTTCCGTATGATGAGCCGCTCCGTTGTGGTGTCCACCGCACTGAGGGAATCGTCCATGATCCGGATGGGAGCATCCTTGTAGATCATCCTGGCGATGGCGATGCGCTGTTTCTGCCCGCCCGAGAGCCGGACCCCCCGATCGCCGATCTCTGTGGCGAACCCCTCTGGAAATGCCCTGATGTTGTCATAGACGGCGGTGACCCGGGCGCAGCGCTCGGCCAGCTCCGGATCGGGGCGCTCGTCGGCAAAGCCGATATTGTCCAGCACTGTGGAAGAGAAGAGGAACCCGTCCTGCGGCACGTAGGCGATCCCATCCCGCAGCCTGGCCAGCGGGATGTCGAAGATGTCCGTCCCGTCCAGGAAGACGGCGCCCTCGGGTGGGTCGTAGAGCCTCAGCAGCAGGTTCGCCAGGGTGGTCTTGCCGCTTCCCATCTCGCCGATGATCCCGAGGGTGCGCCCCGGCCCCACGGCGAAGGAGATCCCCGTCAGCACCTCCCGCTCGGTGCCGGGGTAGCGGAAGTTGAGATCATCCACCCGGAGTTCCCCTCGAAGCGGCTTGTCGATCAGGGTACCGGGCCGGTCCCGGACCTCCGGCACGACCTGGAGCAGCGCGGCGATGCGGTTCAGGGAGGCGGAGGAACGCTGGATGATGTTCAGCACGTTGCCGAGCTGTTCCAGCGGCTGGCGCAGCATCGCGACGTAGAGGGTGAAGGCGACGAAGTCGCCGAGGGTGATCTCGTGCGCGATGACCAGGAAGCCGCCGTACCCCAAAACGGCGATGAACCCGAGGTTGACCATGAGGGGGATCAGGGCTCCGAACAGGGAGGAGAGCCGCACGAATTTCATCTTCTCGGTGAAGATGCCGTCCACCTTCGCCTCGAAGCGTCCGATCACGACCTCCTCGGTGCCGAAGGCCTTGACCGCCCTGATGCCGCCGATCACCTCCTCGACGGTCTGGGCCATGGTCCCCAGGGCCTCCTGGGAGCGGTGCGACTGCTGCTTGATGCGGGGTCCCAGTCGCTGCACCAGGACCGGAATGGCCAGAAGCGGCCCGAGCCCCGCCAGGCAAAGGCGCCAGTCCACATGGACGGCCATCAGGTAGACCGTGGTCGCCAGCATGGACAGCCCGCTCACCGACACGTTGATCCCCATGGAGGTGAGTTCCCGCACCACTTCCACGTCGCTCAAGGCATGGGACAACAGCTCGCCCACGCTGTGCCGGTGGTAGTAGGAGGGGGAGAGCGAGCCCCACTTCTCGAACAGTTCCCGCCGCAGCTGGTAGGTGAGCATGCGCCCCTTGCGGTGTATCGCGATCCGCCCGAGCCAGCCGGTGGAGACCCGGACCACGCTGATGAGAATCAGCGTCCCGGCCACCACCGCGAGTTCCGAGCCGGTCAGATGCCCCGCCCGAAGTCGGTCCGTGAAGTTTCCTAGCAGTCGGGGAATCAGCGCCATGAAGAGGCTTCCCGCGGCCACCATGATCACCCCGGCGAGGTAGGCCAGCCAGTGCCGGCGTGCGTAGTAGCCGACTATGCCCCATCCCGATCCTTGTTTCATCGGGGGAGGAACCTTTCGTCGACGATCTGCTTGGCCGTTATCTGCACCTTGGGACCGATCTCGCCGAGATCTTTCAGGATCTTGATGGCGTTGTCCGTCCCCTCGATGTCAACCCTCCCGGAGGTGTCCCAGGTCGGAATTTCCTTCGCCTGCACCGTCCGGTAGGCCCTTTCGTCCTGTTGCAGCTCGGTAATTCCAAACTGGATCGCCTCTTCCGGGTGCGCCTTGATGTAGTCGACGCTCTTGCGATAGGCGGCCAGGAAGCTCCGCACCTTATCCGGCTTTTCCTGGATGAACTTCTTGGTGGCGAAGATGAAGGTGTGCTGGTAACGGCCGAAGTATTCCACCGCTCGCTCCAGCACCTTCCCGAACCCTTCCAGTTCGGCTTTGACGCCGACGACTTCCGAGGTGATCACGGCCTCGACCTTGCCGGCCTGCAGGGCCGCAAGGGCGTTCGCCGAATTGCCGGCGTTGACGTACTGAAAATCCGAGAGCTTGAATCCCTTCGCCTTGGCGATCACGTTGAAGGCCTGGATCGTCCCCTGTCCCGCGCCTCCGGGGCTGATCGGCTTTCCCTTCAGCTCGGCGAGGCTTCGGTAGCCGGGTCGCGCCAAAAGGATGAAAGCCTGGCCGGCCGCGGGGGGGGAGCCGACGATGGTGATCGGTACTCCGGCGGCCGCCCCGGTTATGATGGGCGATCCCATCCCGCCCATTTCAGCCTCTCCAGCCGCGGCTGCCGTGACAGCCTCCACGCCGCCGGACACGGTGACGACCTTGACGTCGAGCCCCTGTTCGGCAAAGAAACCCTTCTTGATCCCGAAGTTGATGGGAAGGTTCCCCACGCTGGTTGCGTAACGAACCGTCTCCAGCTTCCCGGTCGCCTTCCCCCTGGCGGCGTCCCCCTTGGTGCAACCGGCCGCCAAGGCAAGGAGGGCCGAGAGCGCAGCTATGGTCTTGATTATGGTGTGCATGTAGTTGATTCTCCTTCTGGCCGCCACCTCGTATCGGTGGAGGCGTTGGGCGTTTCGGGCTGAAGCGGCATCAATCCAGCGACGGATATTTCCATTGGGTCAGGGTGTCTCCCTCGAATTCGCCGCTCTTGATCTGGAAGACTTCGGCGCTATGAGGACCCGATGCCGGGCCGCTGTACATCTGCAGGGTGGTGAAACCGTAACGCCGGAAAATATCGGTGGCTTTGTCCAGGAGGTCCCAATGCCATTCCGCTTCGGGGCTCCGGTACCCTTCCAGGGCGGTCCCTTTTTCCGGACGAAAGGCGCTGAAATGGCAGACGATTCCTTTTGACGCCAGGTACTCGATCCCCTCCAGGGTGGAGTCTTTGGGCTCCAAGCCGCCGACGATGGTGGAGTGGACGTTCCCCTTGCCAAAGACATCCACCGAATACTCCAGGGATTCCAGCCAATGCCGCCAGCCCCCGTTACGTTTTTCCTTGCCGGGGCAGATGGCCGCGAAGATGTTCTTGTCCCAGACCTCCAAATTGGTGGAGATGTTGGCGAACCCGGCTTCCTTGTACTTGGGAATGACGGAAAGATCCGCAGGGGCTCCGACGATGGCGGCGCCGTAAAAGGAGCTGTACTTCTCATGTATGGCGTCCGCCACATCGAGGTAATACTCCACCTCGCGACGTTCCGGCACGAAGCCGCCTGTGATGCGGAAATGGTTCGCCACGCCTGCCTGGCGGGCGATGTCGTACGCCTCGGCGACCTGTTTGGGCGACTTCAAGAGCACCTTGTTCCTGGAACCGTCCTTGGCTCGTTCATTGAATGCGCAGAAGAGGCAATCCTCCCCCTGGTCCTTCAGTGAGCACTCGTTGCTGTACATGACATGGAGGCCCCCCTGGTGGTTGATGTTGGTGATGTCGCGCACCTTCTCGCCGGTGCTGAGCAGTTTCTCGGAGGTGGGATTCCCCTTGAGAAAGGCGATCTCACCGATGCGCGTCCTCTCGTCGTACAGTACCGGCCTGCCGTCTTCGACCACCAGGGAGTAGGGAGTCCAGCGGCTTTGGTGCCCCCGGGCGGTGATGCCGTGGGGGAGATAAAACCCGGTCAGCCCTCCGGCCCGGTTAAATGGGGACGCGAGTTCGAGCGGATCCTGGAACTGGTTGATCTCCTCGGGGTTGAAGGAAATCCCCTTTTCCGACAGGTGCAGGCCGAGCCTCGCTTCGTTGAGAAGCAGCTGCTTGGCTGTTTCCTTGAGGGCTGCGTCGGCAGACGCTTCTAATTTTTTCACTCTCTCAGCTAATGCCATGATGTATCTCTCCTTTGAAGGTTATTCCCACCGATCATTACCCCATCCCCACCCTGCCCTCCCCTTGAAGGGGAGGGAGTTCCCTCGTTCCCAAGCTCCAGCTTGGGAACGAACTGCAAGGCCAAGCTCCAGCTTGGCAGCCATGGGAAGCTCCAGCTTGGCCCCATGGGAAGCAAAGCTTCCCGGAGCATTGCGTTCCCAAGCAGGAGCTTGGGAACGAGAAATGTATCTCTCCTCTGAAGGTTGTTAGGAGCTTCAATGCACGGCCGACTCGCCGCGCCAGCGGTCGTAGTGCCGGCCGAGCCGCTCCAGCGTGAAATCCAGGGTGATCCCGGTGGCGGCGACCAGCAGCACGCCGGCGAAAACCTTGTCCGTCTGGAAGGTGGCGCCGGCATACTGGATCATGTAGCCGATCCCCTGCGACCCGCCGAACACCTCCGCTACGATCACCCCGAGGAGCCCCCTCCCCGCCGCCAGCCTGAGGCCGGTGATGAGAAACGGCACGGAGGTCGGCAGTGCGACGCTGCGGAAGATCTGCCAGCGGGTGGCGCCGTAGGAGCGAGCCACCCGCACCAGGTCGGCGTCGATGGTGCTCATGGCGACCTGAAGGTTCACGATGAGCGGAAAGATGGCGCTCAGGGCGACCACCACGATCTTGGAGGTGATGCCGAGCCCGAACCAGATGATGAACAGCGGCATCAGCGCGATCCGGGGGGTGGCCTGCATGGCGGCGATGAAGGGGCCGAAGGAGGCGTTGATCCCCTTGAACCATCCCAGCATGATCCCTACGGGAAATCCCACCACGATGGCCGCTCCGTACCCCAGCAGGAATTCCGTGCCACTCACCGCCAGGTGCTGAAACAGCGTGCCGTCCTGGATCAGGATCAGGCCTGCCTTGAGGACCCGGGAGGGGGCGCTGGTGAAGAGCGGATTCACCAGGGCGAGGCTCCCCACCAACTCCCAGGCGACCAGGAACGCGACGATGACACTTGCCCCCAGCAGGAAGTTGACGATCTTCTCACGCTGGGCGGCGGACGACTTGGGAATAACGGTAAGGCTCATATCCCACCCCCTACGTTGGCGTTCCCCTCGATGATGGACCAGATCTGGTGCACCAGCCCCCTGAACTCCTCGGTCTCCTTGATCTCACCGCGCCGCGGCCGGGGTATCGGTATGCGGACGTCGGCAAGCACATGCGCCGGCCGGGCAGAAAAGACGATGACGCGGTCCGATAGGAGCACCGCCTCGTCGATCTGGTGGGTGACCATCAGCACGGTCTTTCCCACCTTCTCGCACAACTCCAGCAGTTCCTGCTGCATAAGCTCCCGGGTTATGGCGTCGAGCGCCGCGAACGGCTCGTCCAGAAGCAGCACCTCCGGATCGCACGCGAGCGCCCGGGCCAGGTTCACCCGCTGCTGCATGCCGCCGGAGAGCTGGTGCGGGTAGTGGTGCTCGAAACCGTTCAGCCTGATCAGGTTGACGTAGTAGCTCGCCTTCTCGCGCGCCTCATCCGGCTTCATGCCGCTCAGTTCGAGGCCGTAGGTGATGTTGCGCCCAACCCGCCGCCAGGGGAGCAGCGACGCCTTTTGGAATACCATGGCCCGGTCCGTTCCCGGACCGCTGACCACCTTGCCGCTGACCCGGATTTCACCGTGCTGGTGCTGCACCAGGCCGGCGATGGCGTTGAGAAAAGTCGATTTCCCGCAGCCGCTTAAGCCAACGATGGTGACGAACTCTCCCTCACGGATGTCGAACTTGACCCTGTCGACCGCCACCGCGGTGTGGCCGCTTTTTTTATCGAGATAGCCGATCACCAGGTCTTTCACCGAGAGTTTGATCTCCCGGTCGGCAGGCTTTGGTGCCGGAGCAGTTACGGGGAGCGTCACGACGCTTGCCGGCCGCTCGGCGGAGTTTATCCGGACGACCGGCGTCGCAACGCGGCTGCTTTTGATGTTCTTGTCAACATTCGATGAAGGCATGTCGCTCCTCGTTTGGCGCGGGAATGAAAAAACAGGTATTGCACGCCCTTCGGGCCTTCGCCCGCCGTAGCCTTGGCGTAGGCGGATCAGGGGAACAGCACACGCTGAGGCGGTCCGTAGCCTTTGGAGCGGTCCAGGTATTGAAGCTCCTGCACCGCGACCTTGTAGATGGCTGCATTCTCCAGGTCCCCCTTGGCCACGCGATCCCTGAAGCGCGGACTTTTGGCACCCAGGCTCCGAATGGCGTCATCGTACCCCTTGCCGCCCGCTTCTACCTGCTCGGCCACGCCGATCAGCAGCACGCTCTTCCAGGCTTCCATCTTCTGGTTTTCATGCTGGAAATAGAAGGATACCCGGGTGTTGCGCTCGATCTCTTTGACTTTGGCGGTGTCCTTGCCTGTCGAGAAATAAAGGTCGTTGCCGGACGGAGCGAAGCTCCCCATGGCGCGCGTCACCGGCGCCAGGTCCCGGCGCACATAGGTGAGGACTGCATGCTTCGACTCAAGGATGTATTGCAGGATTTCGGCTTTCGTTGTTGCGTCACTCATGCTGTTTCCCCCTGTACTTGACAGTGCTCATCTGATTACTCCCTGTGACTTTTAGTATTGGTAGGTAGCTGGTTCTTTTTTAAATCGCATAGCTGAAGGGAGTCTCCGTATGGAGGTGAAACTCCTTCAGCACCTCCTCCTTGATGCGCAGGAAGTCCGTGCCGGCACGATCCCGCGGGCGGGCGAGCGGAACCGGAATGATTTTCCTGATGGTCCCCGGTCGGCTCGACATGATGACGACCCGGTCCGACAGGAAGATCGCCTCGTCCACGTCGTGGGTCACCATGATCATGGTGATACCCTCCTTTTTCCAGATGCGCTCCAGCTCCTGGTGCATGTACATGCGGGTCAGGGCGTCCAGCGCGCCGAGCGGCTCGTCCAGCATCAGTATCTTCGGCCGGTTCACCAAGGCCCGCGCGATGGCGGCCCGTTGCGACATGCCCCCCGAAAGCTGGTGCGGGTAGTGCTTTTCATAACCCTTCAGCCCCACCAGCTCGATATGCTCCAGGACGCTCTTGCGCGCCTCTCGGTCGCTGCTGTTCTTGAGCCCCATGCCGACGTTCTTTTCGATGGTCAGCCAAGGGAGCAGCCGGTGGTCCTGGAACACCACTCCCCGCTTCAGATCCGGACCGTTCAGCTTTTTGCCGTCCAAGAGGATATCCCCCTCGTAGTCCGATTCCAGTCCGACCACCAGACGCAGAAAGGTCGTCTTGCCGCAGCCGCTCTGCCCGACGATGGAGATGAACTCGCCAGGCTTAACGGTCAGGTTGACGTCGTCCAGCACCTTGACATCCTGGCCCAGGGAGCCGAAACGTTTGTTGAGATTGTTGACTTCGAGTGTGCCGACCTTATTCATGACTCCCTCCCCTATTTTCAACTGCAGCAGCATTTAGCAGCATCACCGGCAGCTCCTTTTCCACCCCTGCAGACGGGATTCAATCTGTCCCAGCAGTTCGTTGATAGAAAAGGCGACGGCGCCTATCACGACGATGCAGACGATTACCAGATCCATTTTGGAACTCTCGCGCGCGGACCAGAGCATGTCGCCGATGCCGAAGTCCGAGCGGGTGTTGATCTCGGACCAGACGACCAGCATCCAGGAGGCGCCAAGGCTCAGCCGGATGCCGGAGACTATCGCAGGGAGAGCGCCGGGAACCACGATGCTGCGCAGGAGCCTCAACCTGCCGTACTCGAAGACGCGGGCCACCTCCAGATACCCGTGGGGCACGGAGCGGATCCCGTCGAAGGTGTTAACGACCATCGGGAAGAAGGCGCCGATGGCGATAAAGGTGATCTTCGACATGTCGGCGATGCCGCACCAGACGATGATGAGCGGTATCCAGCCGATGATCGGCACCTGCCTGACGGCATTGATCAGCGGCGCCAGCAGCCGTTCCGCGCTGCGGGATACCCCCATAGCGGCACCCACAAGGAAGCCGAGCGAACAGCCGATCAGGAACCCGCGAGCGATCCTAGAGAGGCTCATGCCGAGACTCTTGCCCAGCAGACCCGAGCTAAACACCTCCTTGAAGGTTGCTGTCACAACCTGCGGAGCTGGCAGCGATTCTGGCGAGAGCAATTGGTAATGGGTGACGCCTGACCAGAGGATGAAGAGGGACAAAAAGGTGATGAAACCCCGATAATTACCGGCTATGAATCCTTTTATTTTTTCTGCGATAACCATGACGGTTCCTTTCAATGCGCGCCGTTGGCTCTGCGCCAGCCGAGCAGGCGGAGTTCCAGCAATCCCAGAAGACGATCCATCAGGTAACCGGTGACGGCGATCACGATCACTCCGACCAGCACCACATCCGTCTGAAACAGGCGTCTGGCGATGGTCATCACGTTGCCTATCCCGGCGCTGGCGGCAACCAGCTCGGCGCCTACCACCAGCATCCACGCCTCGCTCAGCCCAAGCCGCAGACCGGTTACGATCGAAGGAAGGGCGCAGGGGATGATTACGGTGCGCAGCGTCCGGGCCCAGCCGAATCGAAAGACCCTCGCTACTTCCAGATAAGAAGCGGGAACCCCTTTTATCCCTTCAAGAGTCTTGACGCTCACCGGTATCAGCGTACCTACTGCGATGAAGACGACTTTGAAGAGTTCGTCTATGCCGAGCCACAGGATAAGAAATGGGAGCCAGCCGACGATCGGCACCTGCCGGACGCAGTTGAAAAGGGGACTCAGATACAACTCCACCTCGCGCCACACCCCCATGGCGGCGCCGAGCAGAAACCCGACGCCAGCACCCAGCAGGAAGCCTAGTACCACCCGCAGCAGGCTCACCTCCATGTTGTCACGCAACTCGCCGTTTCGCTGCATCTCCAGCCAGCTCTCAAAAAGCATCCTGGGAGGAGGCAGTAGTTGCGCCGAGACGAGTTCCAGCCTCGTTGCAACGTCCCAGGCAATGAGCAGAACGAGCGGGATGATCAGGGCGAAGGTAAGATTTTTCAGTTGTTCAAGCTTCATGGCGGCCCCTTGGGAGCCCCGAGGTTTTTCAACAAACCTCGGAGCCCTCCCTCGTTCGCTATTTTTTCTTAGGGTTGCCGTTCACGTCATACTGCGGCCAGAACTTTTCCAGCTTCAAATCCTTCAAGGCGGCATCGAGATAACTGCGGTCGATCCACTCCTTCTCGATGTCGAACGTCTTTCGGATCAGCTTGTTTTCTTTATAAAAGCCGATCGACCTCTTGTAGTGGTTGAGAAAGTGCTCGTCGAAGACGGGGGAATAGGCAAACAGCATGGACTTTCCTTCCGCATCCTCCTTGAGCGTCGCCAGTGGCGAGCCCGTCCTCGTGTTGAGTTTCAGGGTCTCAGCCTTGTTCTGACCGGCAAGCTGGGAAGCCTTGACCCAGACCTTTACGAATCGCTTCACGGTATCCGGATACCTTTTGGCGAACGCCTCCCTGACGACCAACGCCCCGGACTGCTGGTAAAAGACGGGCGCGTTCTTTGTGTCGTAAATGATGCGGGCTACCCCCCTGCTGCGCAGGGTATAGGCGTCGCTGGAGATAAAGGCAGCATCGACATCCTTGGTGGCTATTGCCGTATTGAGCGTGGCGCTGTCGGCGCTGACCAGATTGAGATCCCTGACCGTCAGACCGGCGTCCTTGATGATCTTCAAGAGCGCCGCGTGCATGTAGGTTCCCAGGGCTACGCCGACCTTCTTTCCCTTCAGGTCCCTGATGGAATTGATGGTCGAATCGGCAGGGACCACGACGTAGGTGTTGCCGCCACGGCCGCTGACCGCTACCAGGCGCGTCTTGAGTCCTCCCGACCTTCCCGCGATGGAAGGGAGATCGCCCAGGCTTCCTATGTCGATCGAGTTATTGGACAAAGCCTCATTTACCCCGGGGCCGGTTGCCTTTATGAAGTTCCATTCTATGGTGATGCCATCCTTTTTGAACTCCTCCTCGAACAGGTTCCTGGCCTGGATGAAGCCGATCTGGCCGGCGCCGAGCGGCTTGCCGTACGAGCTTCCGGGTGAACCGAAACGGACGACCTTCGGCTTGTCCTCCGCAAGGACGGGGTTGATTCCAAATGCCGCCAGTGACAGCGTCACTGCAAGTAATGCGCTGAAAATCTTTTTCATTGCGTATGCTCTCCTTAATGGGCTTAGAAACCGAACTGAAACTGGGCCAGGAACTGGTCGTTGTCTTTATCGTCCGGGTGTTCCCGCTTGATGTTGTAATTGACCTGCAGCTTGGTGGTTGCCGCGAAGAACCAGTTGAAACCGATGGTCCAGATGTCGCTTCTCACTCTACTGAAATCGGTATCAGGGACAAAGCGGTCGAATCTGACAAACGGCTGGTAGGTCAGCGGAAACCAGTCGTCATAGCGGTCCTGAACCTTAATGGCATTGACGAATTGATCGCCGAAGTTGTAGAAGAGCGTGAAGGTATATCCCTCGGCATCGACCTCATTGAAGCCGGGGGCCCTGGTTATCGCTCCGTTTCGCACCGTCCCGTTGGTTACGGCGAGATCCTTGCCCCGAACGTATTCGAGGGTGAAACCGACCGGTGTGTTCACGTAAGCCAGATCGGCGCCCCAGCGCTCCTTGTCCCCCTTTTGGGTGAGGTTCACCGATGACGAGGATGAAACCGTCTGGCCTGTCCCGTTGACGATGGTATTCGTGGTCGTGTTGGTGGCGGTGTAGGTGCCCCGGCCTTTGTACCCGGAGAGCCCCAGCGACACCCCCCTCGCCCAATGATCGTAATTGACCGGTGCGTTCAACTGGATGCGGCCGAAGACATCCTTATTATCGTTGTTCTCTGCGGTATTCGGACCGGTGCCGTTGATTGCGCCCAGCCAATACTGGATGGTCGGCACCCGGTAGTTGTAGCCGTAATCGTTGGCTGGGAGGAGGTCACCGGCGAGGACGAAACCGATGTCGCGTTGATCGAGGCTCAGTTTGGAAGCGAACTGGGCGACCACGATGGTCGGTTTGAACGCCTCGGTGGCCGTTGCCTCGATACCGAAATACTTCTTCTGCTGCCCGCCGGTTATGCTGAGACGGGGACCTTCCTTGTCGAGGGAGTTGAGGATCTGGTAACTCAGCCACGCATCGGTAATGCTTACGGCCGAATTGCCGGTAGTCTGGATCCCGATGGTGTAGTCGAGATCTTTTCCTTCCAGGTAGTCCTTCCTCAAATTCCCTTTGAAGTTAAGAGAGAAGAACGGGATGCTGATGCTGGTGGGAGTCGTCGGATCGTCGTCGAGGGTCTGGGTATAGCGTAACTGTCCGATACCGCTTATGGTGACCGGCCTGCCGGCCTGCACGACCTTGGTATCGAGCGATCTTTGCCACTGGTCGCGCAATACCTGTATCTCGCTCCTCACCGCCTCGACTTCGTTCTTGGTCGCCTTCGGCTCCTTGCTCTCGTCATCGCTTTCATCCGTGACCCGCTCCTGCAGCACGACCGGTGCTTCATCTCCCCTGACGAGCGATGCGTCGCCTGCCGTGTCCTCCGCATATGCGGCGGGCGCCGACAACGACAGGGCGACGATGAGCCAGCTCAAACTCTTACGAAACGTCATGACACTTCCTCCTGTTCATGGACCCACCTTCAGTTGCCTGATCAGAAAGGATTCGAATGCAGTTTTAAGTTGTTCAAGCTGCGGCTGACCGCTCACCTACGGGACCGGGATTTCCGGACCCTTCCCCTCCCCTCTTTCCCGACCCGTTCCTTATCATCCCTCATCCACCCGTTGCGACTTCCTCCTCGGCGCGGTCATGCTCCCCCTCGGTCACGAACGCCAGCAGCACCAGCGAAAGGAAGAGCGGGATGAAGGCGAGGAAGATGTTCCGAGCCCCCAGGTACTCCCCGACCACCCCTCCGAGCATCGGCCCCAGGGAGATCCCGGCCCCGACCGAGGCGGCGAAGAGTGCGACGATCTTCCCCTTTTCTCCTTCCATCCGGCCGATCCGCGAGGAGGTCACCAGGTTTATCAGCCCCAGCCCGAGTCCGAGGACGACCGAACTCGCCGCGATCGGCAGGAATGCGCCGGACAGGGTGAGGCTGACGAGCCCCGCGACGGTCACCGCCACGCTCAGCAGGTAGAGCTGGAGCTGGGTCAACCTGGTGATGAGCGGCCCCGCGACGAAGACGGTGAGGATGAAGACCCCGCCCTCAAGCATCATCAGGAAGGAGGCGGCAGTCGCTGGAAGGTGCAGGACCTTGACCGCTATCACCACGATGAAGGTGCTGAAGGTCGCGAAGCACGAGGTGGAAAGACTCTCCGTCAACAGCGGAAGGTAGAGTGCCCTTCGGCCGATCAGCTGCCGGAACTCCCCGAGCTGGCTCCGGACCACCTGGCCCAGTTCAGCCATGGGGCCGCTCTTGACCGGCTCGTTGTGAAAGAACAGCACCAGCCCCATCGGTATCAGGGTCAAGAGCGCCAGCAGTACGAAGATCGAGTGAAACCCGGCGACCTTGACCAGGAAAGCCCCGAAGGCAGGTCCCAGGAAGGTGAGTCCGATGGACATGGACCCCTTGAACCAGCCGGCCTTTTCCAGTCCCATGTTCTTCAGGTTGCGGAAAAACGAAGCGTTGAGCGCCGTCATCTTGAGGGAACTGAAGAGCCCGGAAAGCCCCATCAGTACGATCATGGCAACCGGGACCTTGGCAAGTATCAGGGCAAGGGTAGACAGGGTCCCCGAAACGCTGCCGGTCAGGAACAGTTTCTTCGATCCGAAATGGTCGACGAGAAATCCGGCCGGGATGACGAGCAGCAGCATCCCTATGCCGGATATCCCCCGAATCAGACCGATTTGCACGGTGGAGGCCTGCAGGCTCATGGCGTAGAGGGGCACCACCAGTTGCATCGCCCCACCTACCGTCCCCGATACGATGTTGAGTACAAGGAAGCTGGTAATGAGCCCCTTTGGGGTATCTATCTCATGCGTCTGTTCTGTCTCATTTGCCACGATTCTTCCTCGCCTCATTGGTGTCCAGTCTGATATGTGCCTAACTTCCGCAATAATGCTCATCTCGGCTAAAACTCTCCCTCCCCTTCAAGGGGAGGGGTGGGGTGGGGATGGGGTGCCGGCTCCTTACAGCAACCCTTCCTCGATCTTCCAGATGTCGCGCGAGATGGCCATGTCGTTGTTGCTGGCGTCGTGCACCTGGTCGTAGGTGATCCCCGCCTTTTTGTGCAGCTGGTACGCCTTGTAGGCGAGATCGAGATGCCAGGCCGGTTCCGGGGTGCGGTGCCCTTCCAGGGCCGAGCCGGGGTTCGGGCACCAGGCGCCGGGGAGGCAGACGATGCCGTGACTGGAGAACCATTCCACTCCTTCCAGGGTCTTTGCCTTGGGCTCCAGGCCCGCCACGATGTTGCTGCGCACCCGGCCGAAACCGAAGACGCCGACCGCATATTCGGTCGCATTTTTCCAGTGATCCCAGCCGCCGCTGTTATTGGCCTTGCCGGGGCAGATGGTCTGGTAGATGTTCTTGTCCCAGAGTTCGATGTTCATGGCGATGGTGCGGTAGCCTGCCTCTTTCAGCTTGTCGATGTTGGTCAGGTCGAGCGGGGCGGCGATGACCGCGGTCCCGTTGAAGTCGTTGAGCCCGGTCAGCTGCCTGATCGCCTCGGCTACATCCTGGTAGTACTCGATCTCGCGGCGCTCGGCGATGATGCCGCCGGTGATGGTGACATGGTCGGCAATCCCCTCGTCGTAGGCCGCCTTCACCGCCTCGGCGGCCTGGCGCGGGGTCTTCCACTGGATCCCTTCGTGCTCGCCGTAGGTGTCGCGGGTGGCGTTGGCGTTGCAGAAGAGGCAGTCCTCCCCCTTTTCCTTGTAGCTGCACTCGTTGCTGTAGAAGACCGACAGGTTGGTGTCCTGGGCGAAGGTCGCGATCTTGGAGAACGGGACCCCGTCGCTGCTCAGCTGGCTGTAGTACTTGGGGGACTTGAAGAAGCTGATCGGGAACAGCGTATTCCCCTTGTGTACCAGCACGAACTGTCCGTTTTCGTAACCGACCGAGTAATTGGACTTGCGGCTCCACTTGAAGGGGCTCTTCAACCCGTTGGGGAGGATGAATCCGCTGGGAAATTCGGTGCCGACATGGGTTTCCAGGTCCATCTCGAACCCGCCGTGCACCTGTTCCTGGTGATCGATGTCCTGCAGCTTCTTCAGTGCCGTCGGATCGTAGTTGACGCCGTCGATGGACAGGTCCGCCTTGATGAGCAATTCCTTGTACAGATCGCTGCCGGCTGTTGCCTTTTCCAGCTTGAGGGGGGGTAATGCCATGTCAGTCTCCTTTGGATGTGTGGTGATGTCCTAACGCATAAGAGGTCTTGTCAAACGCAAGGAGGCCGGGGGAAAGATCCTCCCGGCCTCCAGTTGTCTGGTCAGCATGTGGGTCTGCAGATATTGCCTGAATCCGGTATGCAGCTGAGTTAAATGCCGCTGCCGTCGATGTGACCGACCCGGTTCAGACGGATTTTTTCGTTCTTGTCCACCTGGATGACCCTTCCGTCCTGCACCACGAGGCTCAGGGTTCCGAAGCGGATGGTCTTGAGAGCATCCCTTACCAGCTTTTCCAGGTCCCGGGTCCAAGGATCGGTAGAGGTCGCCGCCATATCAAAGCCCTTCAAATAGTGCGGTGGACAGGTAGCGCTCGGCCCCGTCCGGCAGCACGACCACGATGGTCTTCCCGGCAAATTCGGGGAGCCAGGCGAGCCGGACCGCTGCCGCGACCGCGGCGCCCGAGGAGATCCCTACCAGCAGCCCCTCCTCCCTGGCCAGGCGCTTGGCGTAGTCTATTGCCTCGTCGCTTGTCACCTGCTCTACCCGGTCCACGACCGTGAGGTCCAAGGTGTCCGGTATGAAACCGGCACCGATGCCCTGGATCTTGTGCGGTGCGGGGTTGATCTCCAGGCCCGCCAGCTTCTGGCTGATGACAGGGCTTTCCCGCGGTTCCACGGCGACCGCCAGGATCTGCTTTCCCCTGGTGTTCTTCAGGTAGCGCGAAACGCCGGTTATGGTGCCGCCGGTGCCGACTCCTGCCACCAGGACATCGACCGCTCCATCGGTGGCGTCCCAGATCTCGGGCCCGGTTGTTTTTTCATGGATCGCCGGATTAGCCTGGTTCTTGAATTGCTGCGGCAGAAAGTACTTCCCGGGTTCCGCAGCTGCGATCTCCTCAGCCCTGGAGATGGCGCCTTTCATCCCCTCGGCAGCCGGTGTCAGGATAAGGTTGGCGCCCAGGGCTGCCAGGATCCTCCTGCGCTCGATGCTCATGGACTCGGGCATGGTAAGAGTAAGCTTGTAGCCTCGGGCCGCCGCTACATAGGCAAGGGCGATGCCGGTATTGCCGCTGGTCGGTTCGATGATCTCCACTCCCGGTTTGAGTACGCCGCGCTGCTCGGCGTCCCAGATCAGGTTGGCCCCGATTCGGCATTTGACCGAGTACGCCGGGTTGCGCCCTTCGATCTTGGCGAGCACCGTCGCCTTGGCGCCTGCGGTCACATGGTTGAGCTGCACCAGGGGGGTGTTCCCGATTGACTGTGAGTTGTCAGCAAAGATATGACTCATTTCATTTCTCCTTTTTGGGCTGCCTTCGGTTCAGGTCCCGGGTCTGCCGTTCAATGCAGGACGGCGTTTCGGCACGGCCACCGCCACTCATCACGACGCTAAAATCAAAAAAAAAGAGGCCGAGAGAATGTTCTCTCGACCTCTGGTTTGTCCAGTCAGCCTTTAGTATACCAAGTGTATAGACCTTATATAATAGTACCGCCGGTGCTGTCAAGCTGATTTTTTCTTTGTTGGGATGCAGGCCCGGCGCTCCCATTTGGAGTGACGCCGGCTAGATCTGGTAGTCGTCGACGAAGACGCGCATCTTGCGCGCCCTGGCGTAGACCTTCTCGCCTATGGTCAGCTGCAGCCTGTCCGCCTCCTCCCTGGGAAGATCGACCTCGATGGTGCGGTCGCCCTCGGGAAGCGTCAGGTCGACCCGTACCAGGGGGCCGACGGACAGCAGGTAGCGCACCTGGGCCTGCATGGAGCCGGGGTCGGTCGACTCCCTCTCGATGGCGATGTCGTGCGAGCGGACGTAGCCTACGGCCGGTGCGTCGTTGGCGGAAGCGTGCTCGGGCGAGGAGAGGCTGACTCCTCCCATCTGAACCGTACCCTTGTGCGCCCTCCCCTGGAAGAGGTTCACGTTGCCGAGGAAATCGAAGACAAAGGGGGTGGCCGGGCGGTCGTACACCTCGGAGGGGGTCCCCTGCTGCTCGATGCGCCCCTGGTTCATGACGACGATCCGGTCGGCGACCTCGAGCGCCTCCTCCTGGTCGTGGGTGACGAAGACGCTGGTGACATGGATCTCGTCGTGCAGGCGCCGCAGCCATCTGCGCAGCTCCACCCTCACCTTCGCGTCGAGGGCGCCGAACGGCTCGTCGAGGAGCAGGACCTGCGGCTCCACGGCAAGGGCGCGGGCGAGCGCCACGCGCTGCCTCTGGCCGCCGGAGAGCTGGGCGGGGTACCGGTCGGCAAGCTGTTCCAACTGGATCAGCTTCAGCAGGGTCAGGACCTTGTCCCGGATCTCCTTCTTGCCGGGGCGCTCCTTTCTCGGCTTCACGGTCAGGCCGAAGGCGATGTTTTCGAACACCGTCATGTGCCGGAACAGGGCGTAGTGCTGGAACACGAAGCCGACCTGGCGTTCCTGTACCTGACGCTTGGTGGCCTCCACCCCGTTGAAGAGGATACGGCCGCTGTCGGGAGTCTCCAGCCCCGCGATGATGCGCAGAAGCGAGGTCTTGCCCGACCCCGAAGGGCCGAGGAGCGCTACCAGTTCCCCGGAAGGGACCTTCAGGCTCACGTCGCTCAGTGCCGCAAAGCCCCCGAATGTCTTGCTGACTCCCTCGATATCGATGCTCATAAAACTACCTTTCCTTATCCGCGACTGGGACGGTCTGATGCATTTTCCACTCGGCCACCGTCTTTACAGCGAGGGTGACCAGGGCAAGCAGGGCAAGAATGGAGGCGACCGCGAACGCCGCCGCGTAACTGTACTCGTTGTAGAGAATCTCCACCTGGAGCGGGATCGTGTTGGTGGAGCCGCGCACATGCCCGGAGACGACCGAGACGGCGCCGAATTCACCCATGGCCCTCGCGTTGCAGAGGATCACGCCGTACAGGATGCCCCACTTGATGTTGGGGAAGGTGACGCGGAAAAAGGTCTGCAACCCGCTCGCCCCAAGGGTCAGCGCCGCCTCTTCCTCCTCGCGCCCCTGGGACTCCATGAGCGGGATCAGCTCCCTCGCGATGAACGGGAAGGTGACGAAGACGGTGGCGAGGATGATCCCCGGGACGGCGAAGATGATCTTGATGTCGTGCGCCTGCAGCCAGGGACCGAGCCACCCCTGCAGCCCGAAGATGAGCACGTAGATGAGCCCCGAGACCACCGGAGAAACCGAGAACGGGAGGTCGATCAGCGTGATCAGGAAGCTTTTCCCGGGGAAGCTGAACTTCGCGATGGCCCAGGAGGCGACGATGCCAAAGAAGAGGTTGGCGGGAACGCAGACGGCGGCGGTTATCAGGGTAAGGCGGATCGCCGAGAGCGTGTCCGGCTCCTTCAGGGCCTCGACATACGCTTGCCACCCCTTTTCGAGAGCCTGCGCGAAGACGGCCGCCAGCGGCATCAGCAGGAAGAGCGCCAGGAACGCTAGAGCCACCGTCAGCAGCAGGTAGCGCACCCACGCCGGCTCCGAGACCGTCCCGCTGTTTTTATGATTTCTGGTAACGTGCATGATAGACCTCTCCGGTACAGCGTCCCCTACTCCGCGAAGCGCCTGCTCCATTTCTGCAAAACGTTGATGCAAAGAAGCAGCAGAAAGGAAACGACCAGCATCACGGTGGCGATGGCGGTGGCTCCGGCGTAATCGTACTGTTCCAGCTTGGTGATGATGAGGAGCGGCGTGATCTCCGAGACCATCGGCATGTTGCCGGCGATGAAGATGACCGAGCCGTATTCCCCGACCGCGCGGGCGAAGGAAAGGGCAAAGCCGGTCAGGATCGCGGGGAGCATGGTCGGGAAGATGACCCGGCTGAAGATCTGCCAGCGGTTCGCGCCGAGGCAGGAGGCAGCCTCCTCGATCTCCTGGTCCAGCTCCTCCAGCACCGGCTGAACGGTGCGGACCACGAAGGGAAGCCCGATGAAGACCATGGCGATCGCGATCCCCAGCGGGGTAAAGGCAACCTTGATCCCGTGCGGCTCGAGGTAGCGACCGAGCCAGCCGTTGGGCGAGTAGATGCTGGCGAGCGTGATGCCGGCCACCGCCGTCGGCAGCGCGAACGGGAGGTCGACCAGCGCGTCGATCAGCTTCTTGCCGGGGAAACGGTAGCGGACCAGCACCCAGGCGACCAGAACGCCGAAGAAGGCGTTGACGAGCGCTGCGGCGAGCGACGATCCGAAGGTGACGCGATAGGAGGCAAGTACCCGCGGCGCGCTTACGGCAGCGACGAACTGCTCCCAGGTGAGGGTGGCAGTCTTGAAGAACAGTGCAGAAAGGGGGATGAGCACGATGAGGCTCAGGTAGAAGACGGTGTAGCCAAGCGCCGGGGTGAAACCGGGTAGCACGTTATTTTTTCCGCTCGGCCAGGACATGTACCCTCCCCCTCTACTTCGAAATAAAGCCAGCCATCGTTTTAGCTGCTTAGTCCATCGATTTAATGGATTGATATTTACCACCATGGCGCTGGCAATGTCAAGAATAAAAATCAACTTTTTTGGTAGAGTAAGTGGAGCAGTATTCCCGACCACAGAAGTGGTAAATCATAGGAAGGTTGCGGGCGGCTTCAAGCCCCCTTCGCCTGGCGGTCGAAAAGCGGCGTGGAGAGGTAGCGTTCGCCGCTGTCGGGAAGGATAACAACGACCCTTTTCCCCCGGTTCTCCTTGCGTGCGGCCACCTGCAGCGCCGCGAAGACGGCTGCCCCGCCGGAGATGCCGGCGAGAAGCCCCTCCGTGTTCGCCAGTCTGCGGCTCGCCTCGAAGGCCTGCTCTACCTTGACCTTGAACACCTCGTCCAGGATCGCGGAGTTCAGCACGTCGGGGACGAATCCGGCCCCGATCCCCTGGATCTTGTGCGGGCCGGGGATCCCCCCCGAGAGGACCGGGCAGTCGTGCGGCTCGACAGCTATCACCTGCAGCTCGGGGTTGCGGGCCTTCAGAACCTCGCCGACGCCGGTCAGCGTGCCGCCGGTGCCGACCCCACCGACCACAATATCGACGTCGCCGTCGGTATCGTTCCAGATCTCTTCGGCAGTAGTGGCTCGGTGCACAGCAGCGTTCGCCCCGTTCTTGAACTGGGACGGAACAAAGGAGTTCGAGGTGCGCGCCGCCAGTTCCTCGGCCGCCTCGATGGGCCCCTTCATTCCCCTGGCACCCGGCGTGAGGACGATCTCGGCGCCGTAGGCCGAGAGAAGTTTGCGCCGCTCCAGGCTCATCGTGTCCGGCATGGTGAGGATGAGCCGGTAGCCGCGAGCCGCCGCGACTAACGCGAGCGCGATACCGGTGTTGCCGCTGGTCGGCTCGATGATCACCGTCTCGTTGTCGATCAGTCCACGCTCCTCCGCCTCCCGGATCATGGCAAGGCCGATGCGGTCCTTGACGCTCCCACCGGGGTTGAACGCCTCGAGCTTCGCCAGCACCTCAGCCTCGACCTCGGCGGCGAAACGGTTCAGGCGCAGAAGCGGCGTCGCACCGATCAGTTCGGTCAGGCTGTTGTAAATTGGTGCCATCAGGCGATCCTCCTTGCGCTACCGTTCCGGCTTAAATCCCGAGTCCGTCCGTCACGACGCCGGTTTCCAGCTCGCTGATTATGTCGCCCCACTTCTGCGCCCAGCGTTTGAGCAGGTCTTCGTCGAGCGGCTTCGGGCGGCGCTGCTCCACTCCTTCTACTATGCTCCGCCCCAGCTTTCGATAGGCGTAGGAGACGTGGGAGAACGGCGCCGACTCGAGGAGCGTTTGGCTATAGAAGTCGCTCACCGAGATCATGATGGAATGGGGTACGGATGCGGCGATAGTGGTCCCGGTATGGCTTGCAAAATCCGATACGATCGCCTCGTACAGCGGTCCCGACAGGTTGTTCACCACCACCCCGCCGAAGCGGCAGTTGGCGGCGGCCACCGTGTTAAGCCAGGCGAACAGGTGGTTCACCGCCAAAAGCGACAGCTTGTCGGCCGAGGTCACCGCGAACAGGCGCGGGACCCCCTCGACCCCGGGAGGAAGCGAAAAGGGCCTTCCCAGTTCCCAGGTGGTGTCATGCACCACGTACTCCGGGTCGAACTCGACGACGAACGGGTGCGCGAAGATGTTTCCCCCATCGGTATTTTGTGCCGCAGCGCTATCCCCCGCCTCTATGCAGAGGGAGTGGCGGAACCCGCGTGCGTAAAGGGGGGCAGACTCCCCCGACGCCCACGCGGGGAGCGCCCGGAGTTCGTTGCCGCCTCGCAGGGTCCCGGTCGAACTCCAGTGGCTGTCATAGCCCATCAGGAGCACCCGCTTCCCCGCCTCCGCCAGGACTGCGGCCAGGTTGGCCGCGGTAGTCGATTTGCCGGCCCCGCTTTTCCCTACGATAACCAGATGTTCCGCAGCCATAGGCGCACCTCCTTTAGTGCTTCATCCCTGCGCGGGACCGTGCGCCGCTGAACGCCGTGCTCGTCGACGGTCGCGATGACCTTCGCCGTGACCGGATCGTTCCGCAGCTTGAGTGCTTCCTCGTGGATTGCTACTGCCATGATGTCCCTGCTTCCCGTGAAACCTTCATCACTTCGCCGAAGCGCCGCGGGCTGCTTCGCTCAGGACCTGGGCCTTGTCGATCCGCTCCCAGGGAAGGTCCAGGTCGCGCCTTCCGAAGTGGCCGTAGGCGGCCGTTTGCCGGTAGATGGGGCGCCTCAGGCCGAACTGCTCGATGATCGCCGCCGGCCGCAGGTCGAAGTGGCGGGAGATCAGATCTCCCAGCTCTTCGTTGCTGAGGGAACTGGTCCCGAAACTGTCGACGAATATGGAGACCGGCCGCGCCACGCCGATGGCGTAGGCGATCTGCACCTCGAGCTTCCTGGCGAGCCCGGCGGCGACTACGTTCTTCGCCACGTAGCGGGCGGCATAGGCGCCGGAGCGGTCCACCTTGGTGGAGTCCTTGCCGGAGAAGGCGCCCCCTCCGTGGCGGGAGAAGCCGCCGTAGCTGTCGACGATGATCTTTCGTCCTGTGAGCCCGGCATCGCCGTGCGGGCCGCCGATGACGAAACGCCCGGTCGGGTTCACGAAGATGCGGGTCTTCTCGTCCAGGAGCGCCGCCGGCACCACCGTCCTGATCACCTTGGCGACCAGGTCCTCGCGGATCTGCTCGAGGCCGACCTCCGGGTCGTGCTGCGCTGAGATGACCACGGTATCGACGCGCACCGGGACGTCCCCCCGGTACTCGACCGTCACCTGGGTCTTGCCGTCCGGGCGCAGGTAGGCTATCTCGCCGGACTTCCTGGCCTCGGTCAGCCGGCGGGCGAGCTGGTGCGCCAGGGCGATTGGGGTGGGGAGATACTCCGGCGTCTCGTCGGTGGCGAAACCGAACACCATCCCCTGGTCGCCGGCCCCGACCGAGTCGAGGTAGCCGTCGTGCTCCTCACCCTTGCGCTGTTCGAGGGCGACGTTCACCCCCTGGGCGATGTCCGACGACTGCTGGTCGAGCGACACCAGCACCGCCGCATGCTCGGCGTCGAGCCCGTACTTCGTGTCGGTGTAGCCGACCTGGGCGATGGTGTCGCGGGCGACACGGGCGAAGTTGACCCGCGCCTCGCTGGAAACCTCGCCGAATAGCAGCACGAGGCCGGTCGTCACGCTGGTCTCGCAGGCAACCCGGGAGTTGGGGTCCTGGGCCAGCAGGGCATCCAGGATGGCGTCGGAGATCTGGTCGGCGAGCTTGTCCGGATGCCCCTCCGTCACGGACTCCGAAGTGAACAAATATCGCTGTTTTGACATGGTGACTTCTCCTTTCGTTCAGGCTGCCGGAAAAGAAAAGGCCAGGCGCGACCGTTTGCACGGTTACAGCCTGGCCTCCAGTTTGTCTGGTCAGCGAGGTAGGTAATTGTGGGACTTCTTAACTAGGTTTCTTTTACTGTCCCGGATTACTGGATCCGGATCTTTTCGTTCTTGTCGAGCTGGATGACCTTGCCGTCCTGAACGACCAGGGTGACCGTGCCGAAGCGGATTTCCCTCAGCGCCGAGCGTATCTTCTGCTCAAGATCCCTGTTCCAGTTGCCCGGCTGTTCCGACATGGGGGTTGACATAGCCGCCTCCAGGACCCTTGCCTTGCGTTACGATGCGCGGTTACTTCCCGCCGGAATAGATCTGGTCGAAGACCCCGCCGTCGGCGAAATGGGCCTTCTGCGCCTTGCGCCAGCCGCCGAAGGTGTCGTCGATGGTTACGAATTTCACCTTCGGGAACACCTTGGCGTACTTGGCGGCCACCTTCTTGTCGCGCGGACGGTAGTAGTGCTTGGCGGCAATTTCCTGCCCTTCGGGGGTGTAGAGGTATTTCAGGTACTCCTCGGCAAGTTTGCGGGTCCCCTTCTTGTCGACCACCTTGTCGACCACGGTGACCGGGGGCTCGGCGAGGATGCTGAGGGACGGGACCACGATCTCGAACTTGTCTTTCCCCAGTTCGTTGACGGCGAGGAACGCCTCGTTCTCCCAGGCGAGGAGCACATCCCCCTGGCCGCGCTGCACGAAGGTCGTGGTTGAGCCGCGGGCGCCGGAATCGAGGACCGGCACATGCTTGAACAGGTCGGTCACGAACGCCTTCGCCTTGGTCTCGTTGCCGCCCTTCTGCTTCAAGGCGTAGCCCCAGGCGGCGAGGTAGTTCCAGCGCGCCCCGCCGGAGGTCTTCGGGTTCGGAGTGATCACCGAGACGCCCGGCTTGACCAGGTCGTTCCAGTCCTTGATCTTCTTCGGGTTCCCCTTCCTGACCAGGAAGACGATGGTTGAGGTGTAGGGGGAACTGTTGTTGGGGAGCCTCTTCTGCCAGTTCTCCGGGATGAGTTTCGCCTTCTCGTGGATCTCGTCGATGTCGTAGGCAAGGGCCAGCGTGACGACGTCGGCTTCCAGTCCGTCTATGACCGCCCTCGCCTGCTTCCCGGAGCCGCCATGCGACTGCTTGAAGGTGACGTCCTGTTTGTTGTTCTTCTTGGCGAACGCCTTGTTGAAGTCCTGGTACAGCTCGCGGGTCGGGTCGTACGAGACGTTGAGGAACTCCTGGGCTGCGAAGGCGCTCAGCGGGGTCGCCGCCAAGAGTGTGAGAAGTGCTGCGCGTACTAGCTGTTTTTTCATTGCTTTCTCCTAATTGATTTAGACTACAGATTTAGTAGACTTATGCTGCAAAAAAATAGGCCGTTCTTAGATGCAGAAATTGATGACGCCCTTCTGGGTCTCTTCAGCATGGTCGATCTGGTTCAGCACGTCGGCCAGGGTGGTGCTGTCAAGGATTTTGGCCATGGCGTCCCGGACATCCTTCATGACGATGCGGATGCCGCAACTGAACTCGTCGTGACACTCGGTACACTCCGCGTAGGCGCTCTCGCTGACGCACGGTACCGGAGCAAGAGGTCCGTCCATCACCCGGATCGCCTGGCCGAAGGTGATCTCCTTGGGCTGCCTGCCGAGATAGTAGCCGCCCCCCTTCCCTTTCCTGCTCTGGAGTATGCCGTTGTTCTTGAGGGAGAGCAGGATCGCCTCGAGGAACTTCTTCGGGATGTTTTCCTCGCGGGCGAGGTC
>Ga0209212_1000985_pt1 | contig 50397 bp, 34 predicted proteins | sample RifGroC2_FD_183996 | JGI IMG/M metagenome (GOLD analysis project Ga0209212, IMG submission 183996) | Groundwater microbial communities from Rifle, Colorado, USA - Groundwater C2 (SPAdes) (version 2) | ecosystem: Environmental > Aquatic > Deep subsurface > Groundwater | place: Rifle, Colorado... | reverse complement strand
ACGCTCTCCCGCGTGGTATATGCCTGGGTCCTGGCGCGATCCGACCGTCCGCGCGCGATGGACTTCTTCGCGGAGGCGTTGCAGAGCGACGTGAGCGATGTGCAACAGGGCACGACTGCGGAGGGCATCCACCTCGGCGCAATGGCGGGAACTGTCGATCAGGTGCAGCGTGTTTCGACCGGAATTGAGGTAAGAGGTGATGTCCTGCGGCTCAACCCGGAATTACCGCGGGAGATGGAGCGGCTCGACATGCGCATCCGCTACCGCGGGCATTCACTGGATCTGCGGCTGACACGCGACTCGCTCACGGTCCGCGGGCATGATGCTGAGGAGCCGCCGTTTTCCTTGTGTGTTGAGGGCAAGGTCTGCGAATTCGTCAGCGGTTCGACTAGAGTGTTTCAATTGAACAAAAAGGCAGCGGTGCAACCATGTGGGAGTTGACCGGCCGTATTGCCGGAAGCATTCAAAAAGACAACTGCGACGGATTCGCGGCACAGATAGCCTTTTTTTTCATCTTTGCCCTGTTCCCTTTCCTTCTCTTTTTGACCACCCTGCTCGCCTATCTGCCTGTGCCGGACCTGTTGCGGCTGCTGCTGAAGATCCTGGGCCGTTTCACCCCCGGCGATGTCCTCTCGCTGGTGGAAGATAACCTCCGCTCACTGGTTATTGTCCAGAAGGGAGGCCTGCTGTCTTTCAGTGTGGTTTTTTCACTATGGACGGCTTCAAATGCGGTGACCGCGGTCATATCCGCACTGAACCATGCTTTTGGTACGGAGGAGCAGCGCCCCTACTGGAAAGTGCGCGGGATTGCCATCCTGCTGGTCGTCTGCTTCTCGTTCTTCGTCATCCTCTCTCTTCTTTTGCTTATTTTCGGCCCCCGTATCGGTGTATGGATCGCCTCCCTGGCCGGTCTCGGCAATGCCTTCACTCTTGGCTGGACCATCCTGCGATGGCCGGTGATCCTAAGCCTCATGGTGACGGCCGTGTCAGCACTCTATCGCTACGCCCCAGCTCTGAAGTTGTCATGGCGGGAGATCGTCCCCGGCGCGGTCACAGCCACGGGGGCATGGGTCGCCGTTTCGCTGGCCTTTTCATATTACGTGAACAATTTCGGGTCCTATGACAAAACCTACGGCACTATCGGCGCAGCTATAGCGCTCCTCGTCTGGATGTACGCCAGCGGATTCGTGATTCTCCTCGGCGGAGAGATTAACGCCCGCATGAGGGAACTGGCATGTGAAAAGACAGGAAGAACTGATACAAAAGGGGTCAATCATATGCGTAAGGCACTAAGCTCCTAGATTTCCACCTGTAGGCCCAGTTCTACGACCCGTTCCGGCGGGATGTTGTAAAATGTAGTTGCCTGGAGTGAATTGCGAGACATGAGCGCAAAGAGTTTCTCCCTCCAGAGAGCCATCCCTTTGATTTCACGAGTCGGAATGAGAGTTTCTCGTCCCAGATAGAAGGTAGTCCTTTCCATATCTACCCGAAGACCGATAGTTTCGCATTCCCGCAGCGCCACCGGTACATTGGGGCTCTGCATATAGCCATAATGAAGGATTACCCGTGCAAAACCTTGCGGTAGCTGGACGACCTCAACCCGCTCCCCAGCCGGTACCCGCGGGACTTCTTCGGTAACGACAGTCAGAAGAACAACCTGTTCGTGGAGCACCTGGTTGTGGGCTAAATGATGGAGAAGCATCGGCGGGGTCCCGGTGTTCTCTCCCGTCATGAAGACAGCCGTCCCCGGCACGCGTACAGGCGGCTTTACGGCGATCCCGCTGAGAAATACCTTGAGGGAACCCACACTCTCCCGGAGTCGTCCAGCGAGGATTTCACGTCCCCGTCGCCAGGTGGACATCGCTATGAACACCGTTCCTCCTGCCGCAAGCGGAAACCATCCGCCTTCCGCGATTTTCAACATATTTGCGCCGAAGAACGAAAGGTCAACCATCAGAAAGAGGAAGGTCACCACCAGGGCGGTTCCGGGATGCCAGCGCCATCGTTCGCGCATGACGAAAAAGGCTAGAAGGCTGGTTACCACCATGGTCATGGTAACGGCGATGCCATAGGTGGCGGCGAGACTGCTGGAGGTTCTGAAGCCGAGCACCAGCCCTATGACCGCAGCCATGAGTGCCCAGTTCACGGATGGGATATAAATCTGGCCGATCTCTTCCGACGAGGTCTGGATGACTCGCATCCGCGGACTGAGGCCGAATTGAACGGCCTGCCGGGTCAGGGAAAACACCCCGGAGATCATCGCCTGTGAGGCGATTACTGTGGCCATGGTGGAGAGCAGTACTAGCGGATAAAGCGCCCATCGTGGCGCCAGGTGATAAAATGGCTGCGTCAACTCGGCGGGGTTTGTCAGGAGAAGTGCCCCCTGCCCGAAGTAATTGAGGAGGAGAGCGGGAAAGACCATGCAGAACCAGGCGAACCTGATGGGCGTGCGGCCGAAATGTCCCATATCGGCGTAGAGTGCCTCGCTGCCGGTCACCACTAAAAAGACCGCGCCGAGAATCTGAAAACCGCCCCAGCCATTACTCTGAAAGAAGTGGACTGCATGGAGGGGATTGATCGCCGTTATGACGTGCGGCTCAAGGGTTATTCCCCGTATCCCGAGGAGGGAGATGACTAGGAACCACACGACCATGACCGGCCCGAATAGCGAGCCGATGCGTGCTGTACCCCGCTTCTGGAGGAGGAAGAGGATGACTAGTATCGTGATCGTGGCGGGTAGTACATATGCGTTTAGCACGGGAGTCGCCACTGTCAGCCCTTCTACGGCGGAAAGGACCGATATGGCAGGAGTTATTACCCCGTCCCCATAGAGGAGCGCGGCGCCGAACAGGCCGAGGGCGGCCAGCACTGTGCGTTGACTGCCAGGCTGTGAGCGCCACGGTTTCAGGAGCGCCAGAAGCGCCAGTATCCCTCCTTCACCCCGATTGTCCGCCCGCATCATGAACACGAGATACTTGACCGACACGATCAGGACCAGTGCCCAGAAGATGAGCGATAGCACGCCGAGGATATTTACTTCAGTTGGTGGGTACCTGTGCAGGCCGAGAAAGCATTCTCGCAACGCATAGAGTGGGCTCGTGCCGATGTCGCCATACACCACTCCGAGGGCCGACAGGCTGAGCAGGAAGAGCTGACGGCTTCGCTGCTCGTCGCGGGGGGGCCGCGGCGACGGTCCAGCTTGATGATTCTGTTCAGATGCAGACCCATTCATTATTGCACTGTTCCCGTTTATAGTGATCAGGCGGAGAATAGACGCCCAAGCGATGCACGGACATCATCGCCACTTATATCCGTAACAATGACCAGTTCCAGTGCCGTCACTCCGACGTGAGAGCAAATCATGGATTGCTGACAGCCACCTGTTATTTGTATGTATTCAGGACAAATTCGGCAATCGACATTGCGTCTTTATCGGGAATGGTCGCCTCGTCAAACCTGTTCATACCTTGACCGGGATTACGCATGATTTTTACGATGTCCTCGGGTTTGTTTATTTTATGCGCCGCCAGGTTCTGCCGGTGGAGAGTCATCTGGGGGGTCACGATATTGCCGCCATCGGGGTGACAAACCGCGCAGTGCTGCTTGAACAGTGTTTCACCTGTCTTGGACTGTATCATTGGAGTTGGGGGCGCTGCCGGAACTGGCGAGATCTGTGGTGCTTCCGCTTTTTGTTGCGTATCCTTCTTGCAGCCCCCGACAAATACCGTTCCGATCAACAGGATTGCCAAACCCGCAACAATTTGTTTTTTGTACATGGCATTTCTCCTCTGGACAATAATTGCACTAATCAAAGTACATCCATAGTGAAGACAGTATCATTGAAAATCTGGAATGCAACTCAGGGGCTGTCGACACTGGACAGGATTAATTTTTAGATGGCGAAGATGACAGCAAGGCGACTACACCTTGCCATCACTAATGATTTTGAATTTTACTGCAAAAAACGGGCTGAAATGTCAGAATATTATTGTATGAAAGCCAACATGTGACAATCAAGGGAGAGATTATGTTAAAAGATATCAAATTAAACGAGCAGGCTGAGCAATTGGGCAAGATCTTCGAAATGCTTGCTGTAATTGCGGAAAACATCAGGGGAGCCTTTGTCCACCATCAAAGCCGGCTTTTGGAAAACATAGACAAACAGTGCCTGGAGTTGAACGAGGAAATCGCATTCGACGTCGCACTGGCCGATGAACAGACGTTCGGTAAATCTCTAGACTACAAAGAACCGGTATTTCGATACGAGGGCATCCTTACTCATATGCAGATGATAGACAAGTCTTTGAAAGAGGTGGCAGGTGCGCTACGAACCCAGATGAGAAACAGCGTCCACTTTTCCGACATGGAGATTGAGCAGATAAACATGCTGATGGAACGCCAGGAAGGAATACTCCATGCAATCGCAGAGCTCGTCAGGAACGGCGACGATAATCGTTTGAAAGAGATAAACAATGAATGCCGTAAATTAGCCGATTCGTGTCTCAAGTTCACGACATCATGCGAGTCACATCTGGTTGAAGGATTATGCACTCCCGAATCAGCCCCGATGCTGCTGACGATAATCAGCCGAATACAGACTCTTGTCCGTAACGAGGTGGGGACGCTCAAACTGCTTTCCAGATGGATCTGGGATCGCGTCGCCGGCTGCACGATAGAAAACCCGGTTGGACACCCTTCTTACTGACATACTTCAAAATTCTGTCAGCGGAAAGCGTATGGTAATCGCTGATTTCAATGCTGGAATGCGGATCCTGCTACAACACCCCCAATTAAACATCAACTCTTGACATCCATTTTTCTCTGCAGTAGTTTTTTAATAAAGAAAATGAACTTCAATATCATTTTGGCCTATGCTTTTTGCCAAGAAATATAATCAGAAAAAGTGAACCATAGCTGTCATGAGCACGAAACAGGAAAATAGTATCTGCTATCTGCTTAGACTTTTATCGCACAACATCGCACAATGTCAGGAGGTATCGACATGAAAAGCATGAATTTTTTTCTTGGCGCCCTGATCGCTGTTTTGGGAGCCGCCAACAGCTTCGCATTTGTGCCGGGCGGGACGCTCGACCCCACGACAATTCCTCAGTTCACTGAACCGCTCGTGATCCCACCGGTTATGCCCGCCAAGGGCCTGAAATTCGACAAAACAATCAGGAAGTTAGTTCCTTACTACGAAATCGAGGTCGTTCAGTTTGACCAGCAGATTCTGCCGAAGAAGGATATTAACGGCAATTCGCTTAAACCGACGACCGTATGGAGCTACGGGGCGGTTGGGCGTCCCGAGACACGCAACTATCCCGCCTGGACCATTGAAAACCTCAAAAACCTACCGACGCGGGTAAAATGGGTCAACAACCTGAAGGATCCCCTCACTGGGAAGTTTCTACCGCACATTTTGAGCATCGACCAGACCCTTCACTGGGCCAATCCGCCCCAGGAGTGCATTGATGGGCACATGGGTGCGATGACGTCGCCCATGTCCATGACCGATTGCCGCGGCCGGAGCCAGGATCCCTACGCGGGTCCGGTCCCAATCATCACCCATGTTCATGGGGCTCACGTCCAGCCCGACAGTGACGGTTATCCGGAGGCCTGGTACCTTCCGGCCGCAAATGATATCCCCTCCGGTTTTGCGACAAGGGGCTCCAAGTTTGGCCAGATTCCGGGCGCGCCCATTGAGGACGGCGCCGCGCTGTTTCAGTACAACAATGACCAGCGTTCCGCCACACTCTGGTACCACGATCACTCACTGGGCATGACACGGGCCAATGTGTACGCTGGGCCAGCGGGCTTTTTCATGATCCGGGATGTCAAGGATCTCCGGCTCAGACTTCCCGGTCCGGCACCGCTTCCCGGCCTTGACCCAAACAACAACCCCAAGGTCAGGAAGCTCATTCGCGAGATACCGATTGTGATTCAGGACAAGGCGTTCGACGTGGATAATAACGGGAATACCAAGCTCTTCTATCCCGACAACCGTGCCTTCTTCGAAGGGCTGCAATTCCCCACTCATCCTGAACAGTTCCCGGGGGCAGGCCAGCTGGTGATTCCGTTTATTCCGACCCCAGGATCAGATGTATCCCCCACCTGGAATCCGGAGTTCTTCGGCAACACCATGGTGGTGAACGGCAAAACCTGGCCCTTCCTTAACGTGGAGCAGAGCCGCTACCGCCTGCGCTTTCTCAATGGCAGCGACTCACGCTTCCTGATCCTGAAAAACGACAACAACCTGCCATTCTGGCAGATCGGCGCAGACGGCGGATTTCTCCCGGCACCGGTGCAGCTCGACACCCTGCTGATTGCCCCGGCCGAGCGGGCCGACGTGATCGTGGATTTCTCAAATGTACCGGTTGGCACCGAAATCACGATGCTCAACCTCGGCCCGGATGAACCCTTCGGCGGCGGGGTACCGGGTGTCGATTTCGTGCCCGCCGATCCGGCGACGACCGGAAAGGTGATGAAGTTTATCGTGGGCAAAAAGACAATCCCCGATTTCTCCAACCCGGTCGCCAAACTGCACCTGCCAGAGCTTCCGCGCCTGGGTGTTGCGAACAATGTCCGCAGGCTGTCGCTCAACGAAGACATGTCGATGTCGGTCTGTGTGGCGGAGAACGGTGGGAATATTGTTGAAGCTGACTGTGCCCCGGACATGAGTAACGCTTTTGGTCCCACTTCGGCACGCCTGGGAGTTCTCGATGCCGATGGTAATCCCGTGCCGAAGTCCTGGATGGAGGCTGTCAGCGAGAACCCGAAACTGGGAGATACCGAGATCTGGGAGATCTACAACTTCACGGCTGATGCGCACCCGATCCATATTCATCTGGTGCAGTTCGAGGTAATTGACCGTCAGGATCTGGCAACGGATGCGGAAGGAATATCGTCTCCCCCCGCGGTACTGGTCGGCACTCCCCGACCGCCCGAAGCCTGGGAGACTGGCACCAAGGACACCCTGGTCGTCTATCCGGGGACGGTCGCCAGAGTCAAGGCCAAGTACGACATCGCCGGTCTGTTTGTCTGGCACTGCCACATCCTCTCCCATGAGGACAACGAGATGATGCGGCCGTACTATGTCGGCAATATGCCGAACATATGAAATTCAGCGGGGAAGTGCCCGCACGTATCGCTGCTTCCCTGGGAAAAAGTCTAAAGGGCCTGCATGGCGCAGGCCCTTTAACTATAAATGGCTACTTTTTCTGCTCCATTTTATTCCGGTACATCCTCTCATCACCAAGCTTTAACGCTTCCTCAAGCTGATCTCTATTCTCGGCGGATGCTGTACCGAAAGCGATGCTCAACTGTCCATTGATGATTTCAGGACAACCCATAATCCGTCCTACAGCTTCATTCGCCACATTTTCATCGGTTTCAGGAAGAAGGACTGCAAATTCGTCTCCACCGATACGAGCGACTATGTCCTCAGCCCGGAATGCCGTCAGGATGATCCGGGCCGCCAGGCGAATCAGATTGTCCCCTGCGTCATGGCCAAGTGTGTCATTAACACTCTTCAGTCCGTTTACATCCGCCATCACGATGCTGACCGGGAACATCCTGCCATGCGCAAACCTTTCCAGTTCTTCCTCAAAAAACGCCCTGTTATAGAGGCCTGTCAGGTTGTCGTGAGTACTGTCATGACGCAGCCTGACCTCCACTTCCTTGCGGTTTGTAATGTCATGGGCAATACCGATGACCCCGATTACCACTCCCGAGTCATTGAAGATGGGCGTTTTAATTTCTTCCAGGTATTGCTTCTTCCCTTCCAGGTCAACAGTGGACTCTTCGATATATGTGCGCTCTCCTGATGCAATCACATCTTTGAAATCTTTCTCGTATTTCAGCGCAAGTTCCGGTGGATAAATATCTTGGTCATTCTTCCCGACCAGATCCTCGGGTGCAATGCCATGTGCCTTGCCGAAGGGTTCATTTACCGCTAGATACCGTCCTTCCCTGTCCTTAAGCCAGGCAATATTGGGGATGTTGTCAAGGATGGCCTGTTGTTGCCTGATTACTTCCCCGATGCGCTCCTCCGCCAGTTTTCGTTCGGTAATGTCTTCCATAGCCAGCAGGATGATGCGCGAGCCGATATCCTCCCGGAAGATCTGCCGGGCATTGAGCAGAATCGTTTTGCGGCCGATTCCCTGGAAGTCATGCTCGACTTCATAACCGTTGATCACCGTATCAAGAGGCAAAATTTCCTCGATCAGTACCCGCAGTCTGGGAATATCCCACTGCCGGTTTCCAAGATCGTAGATGAAATTGCCGATTGTCTCCTGGGGAGTTACCTTGAAGGTTTCGTAAAAACTGTGGTTGGCGGTCAGGATCTTCAGGTCGGAGTCCAGCACCACCAACGGCTCGCGCACTGTTTCGACGATGTTCTCGGCATATTCAAGGGCATCCTGTATTCCTGCTTCCAACTGTTTTCGTGCGGTAATATCCTCCATAGCCAGCAAGATAATGTGCGAACCGATTTTTTCCCGGAAAATCTGCCGGGCATTAAGCAGAATTGTCTTGCGGCCAATATCCGGAAAATCGTGTTCAACTTCATAATCGTTGATCACGGTATCATGTGGCAGGATTTCCTCAACCAGCACCCGCAGTTTGGGAATATCCCACTGCCGGTTACCGACATCGTAGATGAAATTGCCGATCGTTTCCTCGGGCGTAACCTTGAAGGTCTCGTAGAAGCTGTGATTGGCGGTCAGTATCTTCAGGTCGGAGTCCAGCACCACCAGCGGCTCGCGCACTGTTTCGACGATGTTCTCGGCATATTCCCGGTTATCCTGACTTTCGGTTTCCAGCTGTTTGCGCTCGGTGACATCTCTCATTATGCCGATGGCATTCCACTTCCCCTGTAATTTGAGAGCCGAAATAGAAAGCTCCATCGAAAACTCGGTCATGTCTTTTCGCAGCGCGATGACTTCCGTTCTCCTGCCGATCAGCGGTCCGGTCCCATGTCCCCTGAAAAGGGCAAAGCCCTTCGTTTCGGCGCCAAGGTGGCGTTCGGGAATGAATAGTTTATGAAAATCCTCTCCGGCTATCTCAGCGACAGAACAGCCGAACATTTTTCCCGCCGCTGTGTTGCAGAACGTAACCGTTCCGCCATCATCCAGCATGATAATCGCATCAACAGCCATATCCGCCAGCTTGTACATCCTGTCTTCAATATCCCTCAAGGCATACTCGGCCTGCCTGCGTCCGGTTATGTCGATCAGGGCCAGACGGCACTCTTCAGCCGATTCGTTGATTATCGCTTCAACCTGCACAACCAGCGCTAGTGAGCCTTTGTTCAAAAGGGTCAGATCGCATGTTTCACGGCCCTGTCCGGAAAAAACCTTGCTTAGAAAGGAGGTGAAGTCGGAACGGTATTTCTCGGAAATGAATAGCCCGAAGTTCCGGCCTATCAATCGGGAACGCTCTGATTTAAGCAGTTTGGCTCCACTGAAGTTCACGGCTTTGATTTTCGATTCACGATCCAGGGTAAAGTAGCTGACCGGGGCAAAATCGTAGAGATCCGTAACCGTTTCCAGAGCTTTTTCCAGTTCATCCCTGGATCGAAGCAGTTCTGCGTTTTGCAGCTCCAACTCGATCTGATGGACTTCAAGTTCATGGACCAGTTTTTCTGCCGCCACCCGGGTAACGGAATAGGACGCTTCGGACGCCTTCAATTTCAGCTGTTCTTCTGCCATGTTTCGCAATCCGGCTTCTTCGGACATGTCCTTTTTTACATTTGCTGTTCCCATACCCTGCCCCCACCGTCAACCTGACTTGTTAATTCTGCATTTCAGCAACGCTCCGATTCCACCGGCTTGAAGCGGAATTTCATCGTCATCTCTCATAATCCTGTCCCGCAAGCAGGTCTGAATCGAGACAAAGTTTTACAACGTGCGGATCAAAGTGTGTTCCGGCCAGTGAGCGGATATGCTCGCGCACCTTTTCGACTGGCCACGAGGAGCGATAGAGCCGGTCGGACCTCAGTGCATCCCAAACATCAACAACCGCAAAAATACGCGCCACAAGAGGGATCTGCTCGCCTTTCAGGCCGAAAGGGTAGCCGGTGCCGTCCCACTTTTCATGGTGGGCACAGGGAATGTCCAAAGCTGCGCGCAGGTAACGGATCGGGGAGAGCATTTCGTAGGCAAAGACGGTGTGTTTTTTCATGACAACCCATTCAGCGTCGGTCAGAGCTTCGTGTTTGAACAGAATCTCGTCCGGAACACCCATCTTGCCGATGTCGTGCAGCAGCGCGCCCCAGCGGACCTGCACCAGCTCCGCGTCACTCAGGCCGAACAGTCGAGCCAGCTTGACAGTCAGGGACGCCACGCGCTGCGTGTGCCCTTCGGTCTCGTTGTCGCGCAGTTCCAGTGCACGGGACCAGCCTTCGATGGTGGCATCGTATGCCGCCGCAAGCTCCCGGTTGGAACGCTGCAAATCATCAAACAGGGTGACGTTGTCGATGGCGATGGCAGCCTGGGCGGCAAGGGCTTTCAGGAAGTCCATCCATTCTTCATTACGCACAATCCGTGTGCGATGAAAAACTTCAAGCACACCCACTATCTGTCCTTTCGCAATCAACGGCACTCCATGGTAGCTGACGAAGTTTTCGCCCTTTTGAAATTTCCCATCCAAAAGAAGATTATGTTCTTTTGCCAGATCAGGTATATGGATGACACTGCATTTCAATGCGACTCTTCCGGCATAACCTTCTCCAAGATGCTGGGTTTTGTGCTCTGCCAAATTGTTGTGAAAGCCGCGCCCGGCCACATATTTCAGCGTTTGGGATGTCGGTTCCAATAACAGCACGTCGGCGGCGTCAACGTTCAATTGAACGATTACATGGGTCAGCAGCGTTGTCATGCTCAACTCCAGGTCGAAGCTGAAATTGATAGCGCGGTCAACGTCAACCAGTGCGGTCAAATGTTCAAGATGTCTGCGAATCTGTTCATCCGCGCACTTGATATCGCTGACGTCGGTCAACATCACCACAACCCGCCGCAAGCTGTTGCCGCCATCAAACTCGGGGTAGGCATTCACCAGCACCCACTTTATTTCCGCCTCGTGACCCGGATCAATGCCCATGATGAAAATTTTCAATACTTTGCCGGTAGTGCTCACCCTGTAATAGGGATACTCGTCAACGGGCATTCTGGAACCGTCCTCGCGGATGAAATTCCAGTCAAGGTCCTGAGCACTCTTGCCCAAAATCTTGACCTGCGGAATCCCGAGTAATAACGAGGCTTCGGGACTACACAAAACTACCCGTGTATCTGCGCCGAAAATAATTACACCAATGGGAAGGTTGTTGATCAACAGGCCGTGATCTTCCTCTTTTGCCAGCAAGGCAGCCTCGGCGCTCCTGCGGGCGCTGATGTCGCGGATATTGCATTGGATTACCTTTTCATCTCCTACCATATACACATTGCTGACGAATTCCACTTGGACCAATCGGCCGCTTTTCGTCCTGAGCTGCAGGTTCTCATAGCGGATAAACTCATTCTTCTGCAACGCCAGGAAGGAATTCCTGCTGGCTTCGATATCCTTGAACGCACCTACTTCCCAGAGTTTCTTTTCCACAAACTCTTCCCGCGAGTAGCCCAGCATGTCTATCAGGTAAGGGTTGACATCGCTGATCGATCCGGTTTCGGCATTCAGGATCAGAATGCCGTCCTGGGCCGATTCAAAGAGGCGCCGGTAACGAAGCTCGGAATTAATGAGTGATTTATCCGGCTTTTCCCGGACCGGGACAGTTTTGCTGTCAGGAGCTGTGATTTTAGCTGTGTAGCGCTTCAAAACATGCCTCCTGTTTTTATTGTACTACTTTTCCTTCTGCTCCGGTTTGTTCGAATATCGCGAAATTTTACGGCCAGCCTGACTTTCAGAACTCCTTTTTGATTAGTCCTTCCAATAGATACATGAGACCGGACAGATGTCGATGGCCTCCTGCTAAAAAGGGCCGGGCGGCAAGCCGCCCGGCATTGCAAGGAGGAGGCACTTATGAGTACCTGAAGTGATATACTCAACAATTGTGCCAATCTAATGCCTTGTATTCAGGCGCTCAACGCATTGATAGTACTATTGAAAAGAATGATGGCAGCACAGCAGGGCAAAAACCGCCTGAAACAGCCGTTACATTAAGCAGAATCCGCCATATTTAACACTTTTTATAAATGCCGTATTATTTGCAGGTTTTTTTACTAAAATGCTGGTATATTAATCTCATTAAAGAATCGACTGAATACGAATTCAACGAGAAACGATTCCCTGTTAAGGCGACTGTTGTCGTTATCGGCAGCCATGTGATCCGCAAACACCAATCGATCGGAGTGAATCAATAATGGCCAATCAGAGAGACAATAAGAAGTCGGAAGCCGCCAATCTGCGCCTGCAAGCCGAAGATAAGCTGATTGAAAAAAAATCGGAACAATCTTATGCCCACACCGAAGCAGGCACACAAAAACTAATCCATGAACTTGATGTACATCGGATTGAACTTGAGATGCAGAATGCGGAGCTCTGTCAAGCACGAGATGAGGTTGAGACTTCTCTGGAGAAGTACACCGATCTCTATGATTTCTCGCCGACCGGCTACTTCACCCTGGATTGCGAGGGGATCGTACGTTCCGTCAATCTTACCGGGTGCGTATTCCTGGGAGTCGAGCGAACCAGGGTAATCGGCCAGCCCTTTGCGCTATTCGTAGATGAAGTATGCCGTCCCCTTTTCTCTGATTTTTGCGGGAGGCTGTTTAGCACACGGGACAAGGTTTCCTGCGAGCTGATACTCACAAGTCAGAAAAAGGCCACGCTCTACGTGCAGCTGATTGCGATTGCCTCCGGTTCGGGACAGGAATGCCGTGTAGCGGTCATCGACATCACCAGGAGCAAACGGGCGGAAGAATTACAACTGGTCAATGAGAGGATTTACCGCGCAATCGGTGAAGAAATTAACTACGGAATCTGGGTTTGCGCACCTGATGGCCGCAACATCTACGCCAGCGACTCATTTCTGCGGTTGGTGGGAATAACCCAGCAGCAATGTTCCGATTTTGGCTGGGGCAACACCCTGCATCCGGATGATGCCGAACGCACCATATCGGCATGGAAGGAGTGCGTAAAAAACGAGGGGCACTGGGAAATAGAGCATCGTTTTCGCGGCATGGATGGCCAGTGGCATCATATCCTGGCACGCGGAGTTCCGATTAGAAATGAGAGTGGCGCCATAACATGCTGGGCAGGAATCAACCTGGATATCAGCCGCTTAAGGCAAGCTGAAAATGAGAAAAACAAGAGTGAAGAGCTGAACCTCAAAACATTGCAGGCACTGCCAGACAGTATTGCCGTTATAGACAGTTCCGGCCGGATAATTTCCGTCAACCAGGCCTGGATCGATTTCGCGCTCGGCAACGATGCGGACGGCGACTTCGGAGTGACAGCCGGTGTCAATTACCTGGATGTCTGCCGCAGGGCTGCTGCGGAAAACGATGCAGATGCCGAACGGGCACTATCCGGCATCGAAGCAGTATTGAAGGGGCGCGAAAAACGGTTTGCCATGGAATACCCCTGCCACAGCCCTCATCAGAAGCAGTGGTTTCTGATGACAGTAGTATCATTGGGCAGCCATGGAGAGTATGGCGCGGTCATCTCCCATTCCAACATCTCCGAGCGCAAATTGTACGATGAGAGGCTGCAATCGATTCACGAAGACCTGGAAGAAGGCATCAGGGTTCGAACGGCTGAACTGACCAAATTGAATCTGCAACTGAAGAAGGAAGTAGAGGACCGCAAGAAGGCAGAAAAGTCGCTCCTTAGTGCCTATGCGGAAATAAAGCAGATGAAGAACCGGCTCAAGGCCGAGAACATCTACCTGCAGCAGGAGGTTGCCCAGAAGCATAATTTCGGAGAGCTGATCGGCCAGAGCAGCGCTCTTTCAGACGTTGTATTGAGGGTTTCACAGGTAGCCCCCATGAACGCGACAGTCCTTCTGCTTGGCGAAACCGGAGTCGGCAAGGGAGTGGTTGCGCGCGCCATTCACAGCCTGAGCACGCGCAAGGGCCAGGCGATGATCACGGTTAACTGTTCGACACTCCCGGCTAACCTGATAGAGAGCGAACTTTTCGGACGGGAAAGAGGTGCTTTCACCGGATCCAGTGAACGCCAGATCGGACGTTTCGAATTGGCCGACGGCGGCACCATCTTCCTCGATGAAATCGGTGAAATGCCGATTGAACTGCAAAGCAAGCTGCTACGTATTATTCAGGACGGCGAATTTGAGCGGCTGGGCAGTCCCCGCACCATAAAAACCAATGTAAGGATCATCGCTGCCAGCAACAGGAATCTGGAAGAGCAGATCCGCAAAGGCTGTTTCCGGGAAGACCTGTACTATCGGCTGAATGTTTTCCCGATAACTATACCGCCCCTTCGTCAGCGCCAGGAAGACATCCCGCTGCTGGTAAGACATTTCATTGCCCTGTTCAACAAGAAAAACAACAGGAATATTGAAACTGTGCCACACGCCATCATGAAAACACTTCAACAGTACTTCTGGCCCGGCAACGTGCGGGAACTGGAAAGCGTCATCGAACGGGCGGTAATCACCACTCAGGGAACAACATTACAAGTGCTTGACCGCTTTGATACATTCCAGATTCCGGATAAAACGGCCGGACAAAACGTCAAGGCTCTGATAGAGGTTGAGCACGATCACATCCTGCAAGTGCTCGAGAAGAACAACTGGCGTATTGAGGGGAAAAAGGGGGCAGCCTTGCAACTTGGATTAAACCCCAGCACACTTCGCGCCAGAATGAGGAAATACGGCATCCAGCGCCAGTAAACCATTAAAAACATACAAGATACTTCTGAAGAGCGCATAAACAATTCGCATTCAACAGGCTGGCAATTTCCGTCATATCTGGCGGCTTATGTCATAATTGACGGGTTACATCCCACGGCATCCCGCCTGCTGGCGCATCAAACAAATCAAACAACAAGAATATCAGCAAAATGCCCCTGTTATCCCCGCTAGACTTCTCTGGCACATTAGTTGCCATCTATCTGATCAGCAGAGAGACGGCAATGACAAAACATCCTGAATAATCTGCAAAGCTTCGCGCAATAAACAAATTTCAGGGGAGCGGCCAATGAAAACTCTACAGGACACGGCATTTCTGACGGCAATCGCAACAGGAATCAGGAGTCTGAGTTTTTATCGCACCATGGCATACAAGTTCAATGATATTCACACCAAAAAGCTTTTCGAGCTATTGGCGCATAAAGAGGCGGACCATTTGCATGCCGTCTGCCGACTCTGCCCGGACAGTAAGCAGGATCTTGTTCCCATTCTCATTGATAACGGTATGTATGCATATCCTTACTACTGCTCGATGCTCAACTCTGCCGACGTCAATATTTCCGAAAAAGATGCGCTACAAATTGCTATCAAGGACGAACTTGCCTGCATCGAAAACTACTCCGCATTCGTGGAGAACATTGAGAACCATAGCATCCGTAATGTATTTGAGAAAATCCTGAAAGATACATACAGGCACTGTGAACTGATTTCGGATGAATACTCGCGGATCACGAAAGGTGCTGCCAGCACGCTTACCGACACTTCAATGTTTGAAAAATATGTTCAAGCACAATCCCCTGCCATAGGCTCTATAACAATATGAGCGTGACCGGCATAACTAGATCCTGATCCATTGTCCTGCCGGTCTTTCAATCCTGCCATTCGAGCATCGCCTGGCGTCATGACCTTCTTTAAAGCGGCTCTAACCAGCTGTAAAAGCTGACACAAATTAAATAAGACCAACGCAAAAGTCACCAAATATAACAGATTCTTGATTTCTTAATAGATTCCGTATTTCACCATATCCAGTTACACCCCCCGCCTGCCGTGATTATTAACCATGATATCGTAACCTTACGCCTGGGCTTTTCATCTAATCTTTGTGGCACAAAAGTTGCTGAAAGTTCCAGATATAACACGAGCACTTCTTCAAGCAGCACCTTCTTCAGCAGTAAGTAATTAAGCACCCAATCAGAGTTTTCAGCTGAAACGACAAATATTTGATTAGTTATATCAACAATGTATGTAGCAACTTTTGTTTATATTGATTTGATTTCGAGTAAAAAAAATTTACATCGGCAGACTGCATCAGGATGGGTTATCGATCAATTTGGGTCTGGCGGTGTTTTTCTCAAGTTATCAAAAGGGTATCAAGAATGGTACAGGGGGTCATTATGAATGCACATTGGAAAGAGTCGGCAAATCAAGGCCGGGCAAACTATCCGGCGCTCCTGTTGTTGGCATTGGCGCTGTTTATGATGCTGGTGGGGACAGCGGCTCAAGCGGCCAACTTCCCGCTCACCATCACCGCCAACAACATCACCAAAACCTATGGCACTCCGGTTGTACTGGTCACGGCCCCCCCCATTCCTCCGGCCATTGCCCCTCTCCCGGATTATACCGTTACCGGATCTCTGCAGGCCGGGGACACGGTTGATTCGGTCGCACTGACCAGCGCCGGAACTCCCGCCGCCGCCCCTGTGGCCGGTTCGCCCTACCCTATCGTGCCTAGCGCGGCCGCAATGACAATTACCAGTGGCAACACTTACACCATCACCTATGTCAACGGCAGTATGACGGTGACCCCGACCACGGCCACGCTGGTTCATCCCGAGTATCGCAGGCCGATCCTGATGCCCGTATCCCAGGCTTCCACTATCTGGACCAACGTGATCCCCAACGCCCTGGCCGACTACTACACCTATGTGCCATTCAAGAACGCCGACGCCGTGGCGCTGGGTTTCCCGGCCACCTGCGGAAATCCGCTTGCTGTCGGCGCTACCGCGGCCGACCTGGCCAGTACCGAGGACTGCTATTCCGTCTCCGTCAGGAAGTTCCAGCAACAACTGGCTCTTCCCGGTATCTTTGCCGGAGGCCAGGGGCTGATCGATCCTGCCACCAACACACCATTTGCCGCAGCCACCACCTGGGTCTACGGCTATGGTTCCGGCGGTGTGAACTGGACACTTCCCTATTACGACACCACCAAGACCAATGTGGCAACCGGCCTGCCGGTGGTTCCGACCCCGGTTACCGGCAACGCCCCCGCTTTCTTTGCCAACAGCCAGTTCGACGTTAACAACACCGGCATCTGGCACTTCCCGGCTCCCACCATCAAGGGCGCCAAAGGGCGTCCGGTCCGTGTCCAATGGCTGAACGACCTGCCCAACGAGATTCCGACCGGATTCGACCCGAGTATCTGCGGCAACGCGCCGGCCGACTGTTTCCCCTATAACCGCATCGTCACCCATCTCCACGGCGCCCATGTCGCTCCCGAAAGCGACGGCATGGTCCATGCCTGGTTCACCCCCGGATTCGCCCAGAAGGGGCCGTTGTGGGAATCCACCCGGCAACACGGTCCGGAAGGCACCTACTTCTACCCGATGGATCAGGAGGCCGGCACCCTCTGGTATCACGACCATTCCACCGGCCTGACCCACAACAACGTCAACATGGGCATGGCCGGATTCTTCCCGGTCAGCGATGCCAACGAGAAGTTTTTGCAGACCAACAACATACTGCCGCCCGCAGCCCGCGAACTGGGCTTTGCCCTGCAGGACCGCGTATTCTACGACAACGGCCAGATGGCCATGCCCGATGCGCCGATACTGGACCCGGCCTTCTCGGTCACCTGTACCTACCTGCCGCCCGACCCTGTTACCGGGGACATCCTGGTGACCTCCGGGGCCGGCACCTGTTCGCCGGTCTTCATGAAAGCCCCCGACGGCCATCTGGTTCCCTATCCGGCCGTTCCCGGAAACCCGGCTCCGGCCGCCTATCTCGGCACCAGCTCCACACTGGAGTTCTTCGGCAACATGCCGGTGGTCAACGGAGTCACCTACGGCAAGCACAATGTTGATAACCGCGTTCACCGCATACGCTTCCTGGGCGGCACCGATTCCCGCGCCTGGGTGCTCAGGCTCAAGGTGGACGGCAGCAACCCGGCCAGGTATCTGCCGTTCTGGCAGATCGGCGCGGAACAGGGACTGCTCAACAATCCGGTCAAAGTCGATCACCTGCTGATCATGCCGGGCGAGCGCCTGGATACACTGGTGGATTTCAGCGGCAGGGAAGTGCTTGACGCCGGCGGCAACACCGTGCTTGACGCCAACAACCTCCCGCTGCCGCTCAATCTGGTCGGTACACGGATCATCGTAGAGAACTGGGCCGGTGACGGCCCCTATGGCGGCGAAGTAATCCTGCCGGTCAGTGACTCGCAGGCCATGGATTTCCGCTCGGCCGACATCCCGGAAATCATGGCTTTCGATGTAATCAACGGCGGCCCGGACAATGTTGTGCCTCCCAGTGCAGCCACTTCGCTACGTGTCAATATACCCGTAGTTCCGAATCTGACTGTGACACCGCCACCGCTCTCCACACCGGTGCGAACCGTTTCACTGGTGGAGATTGTGGACAATTACCAGCGTGTCATGCCCACCATCGACGGGCGCGGTTTCATGGATTTCGGGGTCAGCGAGCTTCCGAAACTGAACACCACCGAGCAGTGGGATATCATCAATACCACGGTCGACGCACATCCGATGCATCTGCACCAGGTGGCGTTCCAGCTCGTCAACCGCGAGACAATCGCCAGCACCTGTCCCACCTCGCCGCTGGCGCCCCTCTGCGTAAACCCGGCCAGCACGGCAATTGCGCCGCCCTATACTTCAGCCGTGGTTACCGCCTATCAGCCGGCCAGCATAGAAACCCCGCTGCCAAACGAAATCGGTTACAAGGATACGATCATGTGTCCTCCCGGAAAGGTCACCAGGGTGATCGCCACCTTCGATATTCCGGGAGCCTATGTATGGCACTGCCATATCCTCTCCCATGAAGAGCACGACATGATGCGGCCGATAGTCGTAACAACTCCGGCCGCCAGCGTCACCCTGGCCGCATCCAACCTCACCCAGCCGACCGCCGGAGCAATGCTGCCGGTAGCCCTGACGGCCCAGGCATATACCGGCATAGCAGCTTATCCCGTCGGCAGCGCATTCGAATACGACTTCTCGGTGGCCGGCCCGCTCCACAGTCCGCTGCCGGGCCTGACACAGCCGACCCGCGCGGTGCCAAGTTTCAACAGTTCAGAGGGTGACACCTTCAATGTGGTCAAGGAAGCCAGTTGGACACCGCCGACCACACCGGGTACCTACGTTATCACCGCCGCCACCAAGGCCATGGGCGCGGCCGGAGCAGGCAACCCGATCGTAACCACCACCCTGAACTATATAGTAACCAATGCCACCGTAACCATCGACCCGCTCAGCCTGACGGCAACCTACGACGGAACGCCCAAGTCGGTGGCGATACTGCCCACGACTCCGGCCGGACTGACGGTCAACGTCACCTATAACGGCAGCGCCACGCCACCGGTCTTCCCCGGAAGCTACAACGTTGTGGCAACCATCAGCGACCCGAACAATGCATCCTTCGGGACTACCAGCGCAATTCTCGTCATCAACAAGGCGCCCATCACGATTTCAGCCAACAACACCAGTCGCGCCTATGGCGCCGTCAATCCTGCCAACCCCGGATTTACAGTCACCAGCGGACTGCTTGCCGCAGCCGACAGCATCGGCTCCGTCACCTATACCTACCAGGGAACGGCGACAGCCACGGCCTTTGCCGGCACAACCCACACGATCACCCCCAGTGCGGCAATGTTCGCAACCGGAAACCCGGCCAACTACGTCATAACCTACACCAACGGATTGTTGACCATCAGCAAAGCTCCGCTGACCATCACCGCCAACAACCTGACCAAGACCTACGGCACGGCAATTACCTTCACCGGTCTCGAGTTCACTGCAACCGGCCTGCTCAATACCGACACGGTAACCTCGGTGAACCTCACCAGTAATGGCGCCGCCGGCAATGCCACGGTAACCGGATCACCTTACCCGATCGTGCCCAACGCAATTTTCGGCACAGGACTTTCCAACTACACCGTTACACTGGTTAACGGCTTGCTGACGGTAACAAAGGCAAACCCGGTCATTACATGGGCAACTCCGGCAGCCGTCCTGTTCGGCACCGCTCTATCGAACACCCAGCTGAACGCAACCGCCAATATACCGGGAACATTCGCTTACACACCGGCAGCCGGCACCGTGCTTAACACCAGCAGCAGGATTCTCTCGGTGACATTTACTCCGAGCGTATTCAGGATAGCCAACTATAATTCAGCAACGGCTGCCGTTAATCAGGTAACCATTGCCGGGACTTTACCAGTGGCGAAGATAAGTACGGCTCCTGCCTATCCATCAATCCAGGCCGCCTACAATGCCGTCATTAGTGGCGATGTCATGAAAGTCCTGGGCACGACCATCCCCGGCTCTTTTACGGCAAACAGACCGGCGACGACCGTTACCATCAAGGGTGGCCACAGCAGTACGTTCACACCAATTGTCGGTAGCACAACAACGATTCAGGGCACCGTAACTCTGCAGCATGGAACAGTGATAATCGACGGCCTGATCGTGAAATAGGGTATCGCAGCAAGGCTCCGCTGTACGACTCCGCCGTACGATAGATCTCTGCGGCGGAGCCAGAAAATAGAAATAAAATCTTGAAACTCTGAATTTCGGCGATAAAATTCAAATCATTATTCCGAACCGGGCAGTCAATAAGGAGTAACGCCATGAAATCAACCATTTTATTTTGCATATTGATGTTGTTTGAGTGTTCCCTGTCCTTTGGGGCAACCATTTGCAAAACCGTGGAATATCCGGATCGTAACGAGATTGTATGCATTGGAGATGAAAAGGCCGTGCCGGTCACAAACGTTCCCGTAAAGCCATCTCAAGCGGCAGTCGCCGAAAAGCCGACTCAAAGTCAGGTTCAAACTGCGAATCCATCGGCAGCACCCGTGGTCTCCGTAGAAAAGCCACTGCAAGCGCCGGCATCCACCGCACCCGCATTACAACCCAACGCACCTGCATCAAAACCTGATACCGCCGCAGAACACCTGGCCAGACGCCGTGGATTGGCAGAACGCAACAGCCGCAACCTGATGAACCATTCTTCAGCTTCAGCACCGCAAGTAAAGTGAGGTTCGCGATGAGAATACGATACTTATTTTCTTCCGCTTCATGGTCTGCAATTGGCATTAATACTTTACTGACCTGCGCGCTGTTTCTTTTTGTGCCGGCAATGCCGCAGAACGCCGCGGGGCAATCCCCCCCAAAACCATATTCTCCGGACGAGATTCAGCGGTTGGGGCAGAGAATGTATCGTGAGGGCATTCTTCCGTCAGGAGAGTCGATGGAGTCTGTCGTCAAGGGCGATATTATCGTTCCAGGCACCTCTTTTACCTGCGTCAGCTGTCATATGTTGAGCGGGCTCGGTTCCATCGAAGGAGGTGTGATTACAATTCCCACCAATGGAAAATCGCTTTACAACCCGCGCAAACCGCCAAAGGGCATACGCTCCAGCATGTCCAGCATGGGCTTTGACAAGTTCCAACCCCCGCCACCGCCAGCACCCGCCCGTCCGGCATATACCGACGAAAGCCTTGCTTCAACGCTTCGCGGCGGCCTGGATCCATCCGGAAGAGTTCTTGATCCGGTCATGCCGCGTTACAAGCTTTCTGACCGGGATATGGCGGTCATGATTGAATACCTGAAATCGCTCTCATCCAGCTATTCCCCGGGTATTGACGACCAGACCATGCGATTTGCAACCGTTGTCAGTGAAGACGTGCCGCCTGAATTGCGTGACCAGCAGGCGGCTCTGCTGGAAAAACTTTTATACAGGATGAATGAGCAGGCCAGAGATTTTGACAAGCGTCTCAAAAACCCCAAGCTGAGCCGGCATATCAGCAAGACCGGAAGAATGGTGCATCGAAATCTGACATTATCGCGATGGATTTTGAAAGGGGCGCCGGAAACCTGGAAGGCACAGCTGGAGGAATACTATCGCAGGGAGCCGGTATTCGCACTTCTCGGCGGCATCGCCAACGGAGACTGGAAACCGGTTCACGACTTCAGCGAATCCAATCGGATACCATGTCTGTTTCCTCAAACGGAATTCCCGGTGGTTTCCGATGCCAATTCCTATACCTTTTATCTTTCAAAAGGACACTACCAGGAGGGTGAAGCGGCAGCATGGTTTATCAACCGCAATACTGACGCCGCAAAAACACGAGCAGTTGTTCAAATTCTCAGAGAAACGCGTGAAGGATCGGCACTCTCGACAGGTTTCGAGGAAGCATGGCGCAACCTTGGTCAAAGCCCGCCGCAAACAGTCCGGCTGAAGCCGGGTGAGCCAGTCAATTTTGAAAAGCTTGAGAAGCTGATTGCAAAGGAACAGCCGACGACCCTGCTGATTTGGGATGGAGCCGAGTCGATTTCATTGCTCGAATCCATCGCAGACATGAAGAACATGCCTGAAGCTGTATTCATATCTTCCGGCTCACTCGGAAAGAAAACATCAGCGCTGCCGGACAATATCCGCGACATTACCTATATTACCCATCCTTACAGGCTTCCCCAGGATGAGGCACAGCTGGAGGAGTTCTATCTCGGTAAAGCGGTAAGTAACGGAATAGAAAGTTCTGATATCCGCGGAATAATGAAGCGCACGTATCCTCTAAACAGGATTCTGATCCAGGCATTATCGGAAATGAAAGAAAACTTCCATCGCGATTACCTGCTGGACATTGTCAGCATGAGCAAGGATCTTGATGTCCCGCTATATGAACGTCTGAGTTTCGGACCGGGACAACGCTACGCTTCAAAGGGGTGCTATATCGTTCAGCTTTCCAAAGGCGACAATCCGTCCTTCATTAAAATGAGTGACTGGGTGACGCACTAGCCGAAAACTATTCATCCGGAAGCTGGTTGAAAAAATCGGTAGCCATTGTGATGGTTACCGATTTTGGACTTATGAATCCAATCTGTTGCCGTTTAAGCCGTTTACGAATTCAGTTTCCCGCTCCAAAATATGAGAGGTCAGGCAGTTACGCCTAACCTCTTTTTTTGCACGCGGCTATTCGCCTGGTTTCATCTGGTTTTGCCGGCCTGTTTCGCAGCCACACTTTCGCTTAAAAACACCATGACTTTATTCACTTTGCATATCCGTTTTCGCAGATCTTTTCTGCAATTTTTCTGAAATGAAAACCATAAATTGCATAGGTTATGGCCAGCGGGAATTGCCGTGACCTTCCCGCCAGAGACCAGAAGAAGAGTTTCCAGAACTGCAGTCGCTCCCTGGTGCATTGCTACGGAATAGCAGCAAGCACAGCAACCGAGCATCCCGGAAACCGGTATTTGCCGGTGCTGACGGCCTGTATTTAATCCCCTGGGGGCAAGGAACAAAATCGTAGCCCCGGTACCGGCGGCAACATCACTGTTCGAATGGCCTTGAAACTATCGTTGTAGCGGTCCAGTCAGCTGTTTGTCATTTTAACAGGGCGTGCAGTTCCGGCATCGCTTTCAGCATGACCGACTGCAGGGCATCCTTCAGAACGGTTTCCGCAAGCAGGTCACGGTCCTTTATGTCGGTTCGTGAGGAAGTCGCTTCATACTGGAAGCGCTTGATCTGCCGGCCATCCTTGAACAAATCAACCCCCACCAGCACCCGGCATTTGGCCTTGAGATCCGCCAGGTCAGAGGTCTGTTCCAGCTCTATCTCCGTCCTGGTCAGGTCGATCACCCGCTGTCCGGCATCGGGACGCCTGGTGGTGGGTATGATCGTATATCCGGCCTTCTTGAACTCAAGTCCGAACGCGGACTGGATGATTTCCGCCGGAGAACGGGGGCTGAAGACCTCGTCGATATTCTTGTTATCGTCATCCTTGACCGCCCCGAGCACCCATTTGATATCCGGTGAACGGGTTTGCTGGTTTTCCGGAATAACGATATACACATCGCCGCTGCCGCCGCTGACGGTTGCGGAAGGTTCGTAGAACGTATTGACATTCCGTGAATATCTGGCGCAGCCGCCTGCGAGCAGCAGACAGGCCAGTGTGACAAACATTAAAACAGCTGCCGGTTTGAAGTTCCTTACAATTGATGACATGTCGCAACTCCTTGTGGTTTATACACCTTGTAACTGCCGGATTGAATCGGAAAAACCCGCCGGAGCGGGTCTTAATTCAACTTGAGATAAGGCGGTTAAATTACCATGGGTAATTTCAGCTGAAAATTTCAACCCGGATTACTTTAACATATTCCAATCAGTTCAATTGAAAAAATATCTGACACCGAAGGTTGTTGAAAAACCGGTTGGATCGAAATTACCCACCTTACCGCCAGGACCATACACATCGGCATCAGGAGCAACCAGCAACCTGGCCTCCGTGGTCAGGGCCAACTGCTTCATGATGAAGTAGTCAACGCCCACGCCGGCATGGACTCCGACCGTGGTGTCAACGCTGCGCCCCTGGTCGGCATCATTCACCAGGATATCAAGCCCGGCTCCCAGATAGGGAACCAGCCTGGGATGTTCCAGTACGAAGCGATACTGCGCGCCCAGAGCAATATTGGTCACGCCGAATTCGGCATAGTCCGAATCGAATGAACTGCGGGTTACGTCGATCTCTGCCGCGAAATGATTATCAATTCCATAGATCAGGCCGCCGCCGCCGATAAAACCGATATCGGTATCATTATCACGGGAATACATGTCACCGTCGGCAGGTATCATGAAACCGATTTTACCGGTTACACCGACTTTCCCTTTGATGCTGTCGGCCATAGCCGCTCCTGCCGCCAGAGAAAGGGTTGCTGTTGCGCAGACCAGAACAAGAAGCTTTTTCATAAATAATTTCTCCAGTTAAATTTTGATTCAGTCATCATGATGCGGCATGTCCACTATTCCACGGACATCAGGTTCTTTACACTCTTCACGCCCCTGACATCATTGACGAGTTTGCTGGCCAGGTTGAATTCGGCTACGCTGTTAGCCTTGCCGGTCAATGTTACTACGCCACGCTTGGTCTCTACCTTGGTGTTGAGAGCGCTGGTTGAGCGGTGGTACAACAACGTCATTTTGACCTGGGCGGTGACGGAAGCGTCATCAATCTTTTCGCCGGCAGTTCGCTTGCTTTTCAAGCTCTTTTTAACGGTCATCTCGTTATTGACTTCTTTGACACCTTCAACATCCTTGGCGTATTCAGTAGTCAAATCCTTTTGAGCCTGATTGTCGGCAGTACCACGCAGGGTCACGATGCCGTCCTTGACGTCAACTTCGGTTTTGGCGGTGCTGACGCTACGATGAAACAGGAGCGTGGTTTTTACTTTTGTGACGAGCCAGGCATCCGAGTTTGCGCTGGGAGGTGTGCCTTTGACTTCCAGCCGGTTGTCCACGCTCTTGACACCGGGTAGACCGTTTACCGTATCCTGAGCCAGTGATTTGTGGGAATCTTCATTGACCATCCCGGTCAAGGTGACTGCTCCGTCCTTGGACTGGACCTTGATATCATCACCCTGTAAGTAGGTTTTGAACACATAGGACTGCCTGGCGGATGATTCGATGCGGCTGTCCGTATTCGCGGCAAACACCGGTACGCTGATCACCAGCAGAGCCAACGCCGCCACCATCATTTTGGATAAGTAATTTAACATTTTCATGGTTTGTTCTCCTTATTTTATCAGTTTTTATTTGTATTCTTTCAGCCATAAATCAAACATCAATTAGGGTACAATTGGTTGCAACACCACGTTGAGGTTAACCGTAGAGGTCAACTGCGGCTTGCTTGACAGATCGGTCTGCGTCGTGTAACCGGTCTTGCTGAGTGTAAAATAGTACATTGTGTCGGCTGTTCCAGTGAATCTCAGTTGGCCGGCTGCATCCGTATTTCCCAGGTTGATCAATGTCCCTGTCCCGGCGGTTTCTCTCTCTTGAACGGTCACTCCCGGCAACGCCGCAGTGGTTGCACCGTCTGTGACTGTAATCAGCACGTCACCCTGGTTCCTGGCCAGTTGCTCGGTGTCATCGCCGCATGCGCTGATCATCAAACACATGATCGCGAGTAATGAAAATACAGTTACTGTTTTAATCAGGTTTTTCATAACACTCTCCTTTTTACTTTTGGATTACGAAAAGTTACCAATGCTGTGTCGCTCCCTGGAGCTACTTGCCGAAAACTTTCTTGACCTGGCCGATTTTTCCCTGAACCTTTCCGGCGATCTTTTCAACGGCGCCCGCAACCTGCAACTTTGGATTATCGCTTAATTTACCCACGACCTCCTTTACTTTGCCCTTCGCCTCGTGAAGCGTTCCTTCCGCCTGATCCCTGATTCCAGATTTCATGGTATCCCCCTTTAGGACAACTCGTATTTGGCAGAACGCACAACAGTGCTTATCTTCTGCCTGGAAGGTACATCGCAACTAGCATGCCACTGAAAACATGCGGGTGCAGATAGCGCAACAGTTTGATTGTACGGGGTAAAGTGGAAAGGTGGCGTACGGGGAAAATGAAAGATCGTCAACGTAACCCGTCACGTATAACATTACTGCCATATATGACGGACCACGGAATGCTTAAAGCAACATAACTCTTCAGCACAAAATCATTTTGTAAAAAAGTCCCCCCTCCCCTTGCGGGAGGGGGTTAGGGGGGGGGGGAAATTGCCACATTTGATTCAGCTGCCAACTTCACCCACCCCTCAATCCCCTCCCGTCACCAAAAGTAGGTGCCTCTAGGCAAGGGAGGGGAGCTTAATTCAAAGACAAGCTAAATATTTACAAAACAACTTACATGCATCTCTCTTCATTGCAGCTGACAGAACTACAGCGCCATCGCCGTACTGACCGGATTTCCCATCCGGACCCGGACCTGATGTTTCATCAGACTCCGCTCAAGCATGATCACACCATCGGGCACGCGCTGACCATCCATTTCCACCCAGGCAACGCCACGCTCACAACCGTCCGGATTCTCCACCTGGATCGCGTAGACGGTTTCACCATGCCGATAATTGAGGCTGAAACCGGGCCAGGTGGCCGGTATGACCGGATTGACCCGCATCTCCCCTCCCCGCACCTGCAACCCCAGCACCTCTTCGATCCAGGCCCGGTACATCCAGGCCGCCGAGCCGGTATACCAGGACCAGCCCCCCTGTCCGACCCGGCCGGGCAACCGGTAAACGTCGGCCGCAACCACGTAGGGCTCGACCCCATAGTGCCAGACCGCTTCAGCATCGCGGGCATGTTCGATCGGATTGAGCATGCGCAACAGCTGCACCGCGCGCCCGCCATCCCCTTTGCGGGCCATGGCCATGGCCATCCAGAGCGCGGCATGGGTGTACTGGCCGCCGTTTTCGCGCACGCCGGGCGGATAGCCCTTGATATAGCCGGGCGAAGGTTCCGATTTGTCGAAAGGTGGCGTAAACAGCAGCACCAGGTTTTCATCCTGGAGCACAAGGTTTTGCCAGGCCGACTCCAGGGCCTGATCCGCGCGCTCCGTGTCGGCTGCGCCGGAAAGCCGGGCCCAGGACTGGGGCAGTGAATCGATCCTCGCTTCAGTGTTTGCCGAAGACCCCAGCGGTGTGCCGTCGTCGAAAGTACCCCTGAGATACCACTCGCCGTCCCAACCGGCCTGTTCGACCCGTTGGATCAGCGCATACCTGTCTTCCCGGTAGGTTTGACTCAACTCCGGCTGTTGCAGCAGGCTCGAAAGTTCGGCCATCCCCTGCAGCACTTCGCACAGGAACCAGGCCAGCCAGACACTCTCTCCTTTTCCTGCCGCGCCCACCAGGTTCATCCCGTCATTCCAGTCGCCGGTCCCGATCAGGGGCAGACCGTGAGGGCCGACCGTCAGGCCATGGCTAACCGCCCGCTGACAGTGCTCAAAGAGCGTGGAGCGATCAAATGCAACCTCCGGCGAGGAGAATACTTCGTGCTGATCGTCCGCTAAAAGCGGAGCGATCAGGAAGGGCACTTCAGCTCTCAGAATTTCAACGTCGCCGGTGGTCCGGACGTAGTGGGCAACCACATACGGGAGCCAGAGCAGATCGTCGGAAATACGCGATCGAATCCCGGCGCCGGCCGGTTCATGCCACCAGTGCTGGACATCCCCCTCCTTGAACTGCCGGCTGGCGGCCAGCAGGATCTGGTCTCGCGCCAGCTCCGGCCGGGAGTAGAGGAATGCCATCACATCCTGCAACTGGTCGCGAAAGCCGAAGGCGCCGCCGGACTGGTAGAACGCGGAACGTCCCCAGATACGGCAGCTCAAGGACTGGTACTGAAGCCAGCGGTTGATCAGCAGGTCGGCTGCCAGTTCGGGAGTTTTAACTTCAATCGTGCCCAGCAGCGCATCCCACCAGGCACTGGTCTGACCGAGAGCCTCCTCCAGCGCCTGATCCTCCCGGTATCTTTGCACAAGTCCCCTGGCCTGTGCAACGGAGCCGGCCTGCCCCAGCATGCAGGTAATCTCGCGGCGCTCGCCGGGAGCCAGTTCCAGGGCCACCCGCAATACCGCGCACGGATCCAGCCCCGCCCCGGTCCGGTTTGAAAGCCGGGTCAGCTCCATGGCTTCCGGGCTGGAGAGCGAACGGTTGCGGCCGATGAAGGCGCCGCGGTCGCCACCGTAGGAGTCGGCCCGGGGAGTCATGGCCACGAAAGCGATCCGTTCACCGTACTCGGGGTGATAGCTGTTGCGCGCCAGCAGGGTCTGCGCGTCGTCGTCCCAATTGGTGATCACATGCATCTGGGAGGTTTCGCGGTTCTCGCCGAGGGTCAGCTCAACATAATAGGTCACCGAAAGCCGGCGCCTTCTGGAGGAGGCATTGGTAAGCCTCAACCGCTGCAGCTTGATCGGCTGTCCCCCGTTGTCGTCCACCGGCACGAAGACGGTCAACTCCTGCTCGATGCCGTTACTGTTATGCTCGAAAACCGTGTAGCCGGCGCCATGCCTGGCCCGATAGGCGGTCGATTCCCGGATCGGAGCGGCGGTCGGCGACCAGAACACGCCACTCTCCTCGTCACGGATGTAGATCGCCTCCGAGGCCGGGTCAAGCACCGGGTCATTCGACCAGCCGGTCAAACGGTTGCGCTGGCTGTTGCCGTACCAGGTAAAACCTGAGCCGGTTTCGCTGATCATGGTGCCGAAGGTCGGATTGGCGATCACGTTCACCCAGGGCGCCGGGGTATTGGTACCGGGGCCGAGATAGATCGCGTATTCACGACCGTCCGGGGTGAAACCGCCCAGACTGTTGAAGTAGTTCAGCTCCATGAACGGCAGCGGAGCGGATGGCTCACGCACGGCACGCTTTTTAACAAGCCTGTCCAGCAGTTCGGGCGCCTCGTCCGGCGCCCCCAGCTGCTGGGGCAGTGTGCCACGAGCCGCCACCAGCACGACGCTGGCGGCTGCCTTGAGCAGATTGAGATCTTCCTCCGGTATCTGCGCCGCGCTCTTTAAAAAGATTCCACCCGCACGATCAGTGGCCGCGGTCAGGGCTTGGGCCTGAATCAGCTGTTCCAGTCGTTCCTTGAGCGGCCGCTCATAGCTGGCGGCCTCCTCGTTGAGGATCACCAGATCGGTTGACAAACCATGCATCCGCCAATAGGTGTGGGCCTGGAGCATCTGGCGGACCAGGCTGATTTCGCGCGCCTCGCCGATTGTCACCAGCACCAGCGGCAGGTCTCCCGAAATGGCGTAGGGCCACAAGCCCGCCTGCCCCTTGAGGTTGTCTTCCAGGCGTTCGGCCGGAGTACGCAGCAGTTGACTGGGAAACAGTAGATGGCTGGCCAGTTGCTGAAAACGCCGCGCTTCATCTGGCTGGATATGCAGTAGTTGCAACTGCTGCTGGGCCGAACCCCAGGCAAAAGCCATGGCCCGCCCGGTAGCATGGGGATCGCCGTACTTGTCCATCAGCAGCAGCACCTGTTCGCGTGATCCCCCGGCGGCCAGCACCAGTGAAAGCCGGGCGCGCTGGCCCGGTTCCAGAACCACGCCGCGCCGCAGGCTCAGGCTGGGATCCAGCACAAAACCCTGGCTGTTGCCGAGTTTTTGACTGGCGCCCATCGGATCGGCAAGGGTCCGGCCCCGGCCGATGAAACGCCGCCGGTCGGTTTCAAACTGCCACTCGCTTTGATTCGAACCGTCATCCGCGGCGTGCTCAAGCGTCAAGCGGTGGCCCACGAACAGCGGCGGCTCGTTTTCACTGCGCGGCCGCCGGTAGGCCAGCAGAACCTGCTGCTCGGGCAACGCTTCGGTCTGGATGAACAGCTTGTTGAAGGCCGGATGCTGACGGTCGGCGTTGTGGGGCGCCATGGAAAGTTCAATGTAGCTGGTCAGGTTGAGCCGGCGGGTGCGGCTGGAGCGGTTTACCAGGGTAATCCGGCGCACCTCCACATCGTCTTCCGGTGAGACGACCACCTCTGTCGCGGTGTGAATTCCGTTATCCACACGGCGGAATACGGCCCGGTCGAGGGCAAAATCCACCGAATAATCATCAACCTTCCCGCCCACCGGGTGATAAGTGCTGGACCAGACACGATCCGGGTCCGGCTCGTGGATGTAGCAGAAGTTACCCTGCCCGTCACAGGTAGGATCCGAGCGCCAGCGGGTTAGCTCCTGATTGCCCCACTGGCTGTAGCCGCCGCCGCTGTTGGTGACCATCAGCCCGTAACGGCCGTTGCTGAGCAGCAGGCTCCTGGGCGTAGCCGTATGGGGAGTGCTGAAGTTGCTGCCTGATGGAGCGACCAGATCTCCGCCCTGCAGCGCGGGCTCGTTTGGCCGCGTGGATAAAAGGTGCAGCTGTGGCAGGACCGGGATGCGTTCCTGGAGCAGGGCCTCGAAGGCGCGCACCCGCGGATCGTTATGGAAACGGCGCGGGAACGGGTTGCCATGCAGAAAGTTGGTCAACGCCACAAACGCCATACCCTGGTGATGGGCCATATACGCCTCGATAATCACCCCGCGCTTTCCCTCACGCTGCAACTGCCTGCTGAAGTCCATCGCCTCGTAATAGCCGTAATCACCCAAAAGTCCCAGCCCGGCCAGTTTTTTCAGATTCTTCACGGTCTCAAGCGGCGCCAGGTTCAGCGCCAGAAGCGTGGCATAGGGCGCCACGACCAGCTGTTCCTCCAGGCCACGTTTCAAGCCGAGCGCCGGCACACCGAAGGCCTTGTACTGGTAGGTCTTTTCCAGGTCGAGATCGGCAAAGGCGGACTCGGATATGCCCCAGGGCACACGACGCTTGCGGCCGTAATCGATCTGGACCTTCACCGCTTCCCGGGCCGCCTTGTCCAGCAGCGAATTGCCGTAGGAGCACTGGAACAACAGCGGCATCAGATATTCGAACATGGTCCCGGTCCAGCTCAGCAGCATCCGCTGCCGGCCGATAGCGCCGTAGGGACGGCTCAGGGAGAACCAGTGTTCCAGTGGAACGTCGCCCCTGGCAATGGCGACAAAACTGCCCAGACGCGCCTCGCTGGCCAGCAGATCGTAGCTGGAGATGTCCTGGCGATCGATGGAGACGTTGTAGCCGATCGTAAACAGCTTGCGTTTATGGTCATAGAGAAAGCGCATGTTCATGCCGGCCGACAGCTCGCGGACTTTTCCAAGCAACCCTTCAGCCGTTGCCAGGGTTTCTCCGGCCAGCCACTGCGACGTGGCAAAGGCCGTAATAACACGGTCAAGCCACTGCATCAGATGTTTAACAGCCGGAGCGGACTCTTCCCGGAGGGTGCGCAGTAAGCGGAGCGAATCGATCCGGTCATGGGCAAGATCAATGAGCGATGGCGCTTTCAACAGGTCTCGGCGGATCGCTATCAGAGCCTCCTGCCCCAACGGTTTGAGTTCCGCATCGTTTTTTTCCGCCAGAATTTCCATCCAGGTCAGATAGCGTTCACCGTTACTGACCCAGGCCGAATACTGACTTTCAAGTTCGACCGCCCAGGGCGCGGCTTCCGAGGCGACCAGAACCGAGCCGACATTGAACTGCAGGCGGCGTTGCTGCTGAAGCAACTCGACGGCGCCGGACGGTGGAGCATTCCACTCGGTCAGCAACTGGTCGAGCGTATGGCGATAACCGCAGGTTGTCCCCTCCGACGCGGCGGCCTGCTTCAGGATTTCCCCGCAATCGGCCAATCCGCTAAAGGCCTTGCCATCCAGCAGCGGTGCATGCAGCAGTTCGCCAAGCCCCTGTTCCAGCGCCCACAAGGCGCCCAGCAGATTACCGCTGTCAACCGTGGAGACGTAGCGGGGTTCGAGCGGAGCCAGGGTCCGAATATCGTACCAGTTCAACAGATGCCCCTGGTAGAGTTCCAGGCGCTCGATGGAGGCCATGCTGCCGGACAGTTTTTCGATGACCTGGTTCAGTGTCAGGTAGCCTGAATCATGGGCTCCCAGCACGCTGGTCATCCAGAGACCGATGTTGGTCGGACTGGTTCTCATGGCCAGACGGTTTTGATGGGCGACCTGGTAGTTGTCCGGCGGCAGCCAGCAGGTTTCCTCGTTGACAAAAGACGAGAAATAGCGCCAGGTGCGCCGGGCGACCTGTCTCAGGAAACGACGATCCTTTTCGGGAAGCGGCTGTATCCACTGCTGCTCGACCGGCCGCAGGTTCAGGAGCCAGGCCAGCAGCGGAGAGAGAAACCAGAGCACGAGCCATGGCAGGGCCTGCGGCAGACTGTCGGGCGTGACGCTGCGGATCGTCCAGGCCACGGCGACGCTGAAAACGCTCCCCATGGCAAGGCTCGCGATAAAGACCGGCTGCCTGCGGGAAGCGCTCCAATGGGTTGCCTGGGCCGCCCACTCCAAAAGATCGCGCTTGGAGACCAGGCGACGGTAAAATACCCTGGCGATTGCATCCAGGGTTACCGCTGCCTGGTGCGGCAGCAGAGCCGCGTCGGCGGTGGCCCGCAACAGATCGTGCAAAAGCTTCGAGGGAGAAAAATACTTCAGCCCCTTGTGGGTGGTCGCCATGGTGAAGGGCTGTGACAAAGGGTGGAAGAGCAGCTGAGTAGCGACCACCAGCGTGGCAATACCGCCGATGCGGGGGGAAATCAGCCAGGCCATCAGCAGCAGCCCCAGGCTGGTGGCGGGCAACAGGCTGCGGCGCAGGTTGTCGAGGATCTTCCAGCGGTTCAGCAGGGACAGCGGATTGCTGCCGCGTCCGCCCGCGGCCTGGGGGACACGCGGAAAAATCCACCCGGCGATCTGCCAGTCGCCGCGAATCCAGCGATGGGCGCGGCTGCTGTAACTCTGGTACCCCTGGGGAAATTCGTCGTAAAGCTCGATATCGCTGGCCAGCCCCACCCGCACATGGGCCCCTTCGATCAGGTCATGGCTCAGCACCCACTCTTCGGGGAAACGGCCGGAAAGCACGCGGCTGAAGGCTCGTACGTCGTAGATGCCCTTGCCATGGTACGATCCTTCGCCGCTCAGATCCTGATAGACATCGGAGACAGCCTGGGTATAGGGGTCGATGCCGACCGCATCGGAGAAGAGCCGGCTGAAAATCGAGATACTGGTGCTGGGCAGGGTCGGGCTTACCCGTGGCTGGATTATGGTGTAACCGGCCATGACATTGCCCGAGCGATCGAAGCGTGGCTGATTCAGCGGATGCGCCAGTGTCTCGACCATCCGGCGGGCCGTTGCGTGCGGCAACTGGGTGTCGCTGTCCAGCGTGATGATGAAGCGCACATCGGTAAGATGATCCGTGTCGCCCACATAAACCAGGCGTGGGGCATTCTCCGGCCGCGTTCCGTCGATCTGGCGGTTCAGCTCCTCCAGCTTGCCCCGTTTGCGCTCCCAGCCGATGAATTTCCGCTCGGATTCGCACCAGGTGCGCTCGCGATGGAACAGGAAAAAACGTTCGCCTTCGTGGCGTCGGTTGAGCTCGGTCAGGCATTCGCTCGCTATCTGCAGCAAGTGGCTGTCGTCGTCACGGGAAAGCGTGAGTGAATCGGTGTAGTCCGTGAACAGGCTGAAGAGCAGATTTGATTCCTTGTTGGCCAGGTAGCGGATTTCCAGCTTCTCCACTTCGGCCCGCACCGTATCCGCGTTCACCAGCATCATCGGCACGACTACCAGTGTACGGAAGGCATCGGGAATCCCGGAATTTTCGAAATCCATTTTCGGCAGGGGACGGGGCGGCAGAATCCGCGTGATCAGGTAATTGACGATTTCTATGGACAGCTGGCTGACCGGAATCAGGAGCAGCAGTAAAAGAGCCATGCGGAAAGCGGACGGGACAGCTGCAGGGTCAAATACCGGGGCCAGCCCGAAGCGGGCGATCAGAAAAAAGATCAGCGCGGTAAAACCGATGATACCGAAGGCGTAGACCAGGGCGTGGTGGCGATAGATCCGTTCCAGGCAGCGGTAACGGAATGTTTCACGGCAATCCAGCAACCGGCCGAGCTCGGCCCGTCCCTCGCCGGCCAGCCAGCTGCCGACATGACTGCGCCGTTCATCGCCTGGCGTGTCACGCCCGGCCAGCGTCGCCAGCTTGATGACGCGTTCCGCAACCTTTTCCTCGCTCTGGTTTGCAGCGCGGGCAAGATCTTCGATCGCCCGACGGCAACGGTCACGGGTGGCGAAATCCATCCCGGCATAAATCCCGGACGGATCATGGCGCAGCAGCTGTTCCACCCGGCTGAGCTTCTCGAAGATTTCCCGCCAGTCCAGCAGGGCCAACATTCGCAGGCTGGTAAAAGCATTGCCGCAGGACAACTGTTCGCTGGTCTGGCGATTCTGTTCGCGCAGGGTCAGGTCGTTCAGCGGGGTCTTGAGAGTACGCTCCAGCCAGCTCTGGATCGGCGCCAATGCAGCCGCCTCGTCATAGAGCAGGCCGACCAGTTGCGTGACGAAATAGGGGCTGGGAGACGGCTCCGCCTTGGCAAGCTCGGCCAGAAGTGAAAAGAGCTGGTTGGAATCGCGGCGATTGGCGGAGATCAAACGGTTGGCCCAGAATTCGGCCAACTGGCGTTCGCGCAGGTCAGCCAACGCTGTGACCGCCAGACACTGGATGCTTTCGATCAACGCGATCCGCAGCATCTGGGGGATTGCCCATAGTTCGCCGATCGTCAGGGTCCGCACGGACTGGTGGGCTTCGATGAACGTCAGGATATTATTTCGGTCCAGACGAAGTTCAGAATGCGAGACCAGATCCTTGGCCAGGGCATAGATGCAGGGCTGCCCACGGTAGGGATCGGCGGCCAGCGTTGGCAGTTGCCGGTAAAAACGCCGGGGAAGATTCAGCAGGACGTCGCGGACGTTACTCTCCAGGATATATTCGTTATCCAGTATCCAGTCGGCGGCAGGTGTGGCTTTCTGCTCCAGGCGGCTGGCCACGGTAAGGTCAGAACAGACCTGACGCACCCACAGACGGGATCGTTTCAGACGCCTGAGCAGTTCGGTGGAATGTTGCGGCAGCGGGTCCACCTGCTGCTCTCTGGCATGGCGCTGGGCATGTTCAAGGATCTGCGCCGGTGAGAGTTTCACCTCGGAAGACCTGACCCCGGACCGCCGCTCGCGCTTGGGATGCATGACAAACAGCGCCGGAGGATTATCACCGCTGGCCCGCAGAAGAGTCACCGGACGCTGCAGGGAATCGACCGGCGCCTGCAGGATCAGCACCGATTCCCCGGACACCAGCCAGCGGGTATGATCACGCAGGACTCCCGCTTCAACGCCGTACCTGGCGCGCCGCAGCCAGAACAGGGCTGCCACGGCGCCGGTGGTGGCGAACGCCAGAATCAGCATCAGGGAAGCGGAAATATTCCAGACCGGAAGCGACTGCGACCAGTGCATGAACAGGGCGGCAATCCAGCCGATTCCCCCGGACAGGCAGGCAGCCAGAGTAGCCCCGAGAGCACTGCGCCAGAAGAATGGATCCAGGGTATGGACATTTCCGTCCGTACCCCTGTGAATCAGAGCGATACGCTTATAGCCCTGCTGTGCCAGCTCACGCGCAGCTTTACGAGCTTCATCCTGTTTTGCGAAGTAACCGATCAGTATGCCTACGCCCACTATTTGTCCTGTATTCTCTGCATTGTCCGAATGTTCTGTCATTTGAAGGATTTCACATGACAGTATTGCCGGATAGGAACCTTACCTGCCGTTCCAGGGGAATTGTGAAAGAGCTGCCGCACCGCTAGTTTTTACTTCCGGTCAAGCCGGAAAATTAAATGCAATCGAGACGACACGATCCGGATGCTGGGATGATAACTGTTATCACCCGGCTGCCGGGCAAACGCAAGGTTTACCATGCCATAAAAACCCTGGACGGCATCAAGCCAGTAATTCCGGCTGCTTTTCCCCGTCCGCTTCGCTTGGTATGCGCTCAAGTTCCGCAATCACCTGGGCGCCGAACAACAGGATAACAGCAACGACCTCTATGCTGAGCAGCGCCACCACTGTAATGGTGATGGAACCGTAAATTACATTCACCGTGGATACGGTGGCGTAATACCAGATCAGCAGCCGGCGGGTTATCTCCCATAAAACCGCCGCGGTCAGGCCGCCGACGAGTGCGTGAAGAAACCGGACCCGCGCCACCGGCATCACCAGGTAGATGGAGGTCAGCATCAGCACTTCTCCGACCAGCCCCAGGACATACAGCGCCACACCGGTAGTTCCTCCAAGGTCCAGGCTCCAGCCCGCAATCGTCAAGCGGCTGCTTTCCAGAGTCTCGATTGCGCCCACGATAAACGACACCAGCACGATACCCGCCCCCATCACAAGGATGTACAGATAGGGAATAATTGCCGAGACCAGAAATCTGCGCCTTTGAATCCTGACACTCCGGTAAAAAATCACCGATATGGCGTCTTCAAGCATGGAAAAAGCGGTGGAACTGAAAAACAGCATGCCAATAAAGCCGATTATTCCGAGCACCTTGCGGTTATCGAGGAATTCACGCACCTGCTCGGTCAACGTTGCCGCATATCCGGGGATCAACATTTCCAGGTACATTGACAAGGTGTGGATCAACTGCTGTTCTTCTATGAAATGGCTCAACACGATCAGGGCCAGGATTGACAGCGGCACGATCGACAGCAGGGTATAATAGGCCACGGCACCGGACAAAAGGAGCCCCTGATTGCGCATGAAACCACGCCCCACCCTCAGCATGAAGCCGAGGAATTGTTCAGCCGTCAAATTCATATTTTGCAGTTTATTCATAGTTGGATTGGAAATTCCATTACAGCAACAGCTGCCTGATTACAGCCATTTCAGACTTCGATCCTGAACTCCGCTCCGCTGCCGGTATTCAGCACCGCCAGCCTGCCGCCCATGTGATTCTCGATGATGTTCCTGGACATGAAGAGGCCGATCCCGGTTCCCTTATCCGGCCCCTTGGTCGTAAAGTATGGATCAAATATTCTCTCGATAATCTCGCCAGCAATCCCGCCGCCGTTATCGGCAATGGTTACGACCGCTACGCTTCCTTCCGTAAAAGTGCGTATCGAGATCAGGGCCTCTTCAACCTTCTGTTCGACCAGAGCATCACGGGAGTTCATCAGGATATTCAGTAGCACCTGGGCATACTCATTGGGAAAGCCTTTGGCCATCAGGTCACCTTCCTGGTCGAGAACAATTTTGATCCCCTGTTCCTGAAAGCTCTTTTCGATGAGGGAGAGCGTACGCGCGATCACATGATTTACAACAAAATCGACAATTTCCCTGTCAGGTCTGAAGAATTTCCTGAAACCATCGATTGTCTGGGACATGTGCTGGATCACCTCCATGCCCTTTCTGGTATTTTCTTCCAGATATTCCCTGCTGAATTCACCTGCTTCATAGGCATACGGCAATTCTTGAATGTAAAGCCCGAGTATGTTCAGAGGCTGTCTCCATTGGTGGGCGATATTGTTGATCATCTCGCCCATAACGGCCCGGCGGTCCTGCAGGATCAGCATCTGGTCTTTCTGGCGCAGATCGTCCACTGCCTTGACTATGCGCGTCTCCAGGGAACTGTTGAGCTCTACGAGCTCGCGCTGTTTTTCAGACAGCAATGCTTCAGCACGCCTGCGCTCGGAAATATTGATGATTGCAAGGCGGCACTCCTGCCCTGACATGCAGGCAAATGCTTCGACATGCGCAATCAACGCAGAATTTCCCTCTGTCGAGAGCGCTACTTCACAGGACTCCTTGTTGCCTCTGCTCGCAAACACCTTCTCCATAAATTCAGTAAAGATAAGCCGATACTCATTCATAACAAACAGATCTAAACGCCGGCCAAGCAACCTGGAACGCTCGACACCGAGGAGACTGGCAGTAGTCAGGTTTGCGAGAAGGACAACCCCGTCGCTGGTGAGGTTACAGTAACCGACCGGGGCAAAATCGAAGAGGTCCGTGTACTTTTCCAGTGCATTCTCCACCTCATCCCTGGCCCGGCAGAGCTCTGCATTCTGCATTTCCAGCTCGATCTTGTGGACTTCAAGTTCATGGACGAGCCGCTGAGTTGATTCCTCGGTCCCGGATGAATTCGATTTTAAACTTTTCGCACGCAAACGAACTTCGGCGCAGCGGCGCAGTTCGGCGGTTGCTGTTAACCGGCTATTGTCTTCGACTTTATCCATTATCTACATTCCCTTTAAAAAGAAGGGCACACCTGGATGCACCCTTCTGCATGTATCAACCCAAATGATACATACCGTATTCAGTAGTGATAAAAAGCTCCAAACTGGGTGCTATTTTTTCATCATTTTCTTGAGCGGTTTTTTCATACCGGCCTTCATCGGCATGATCTTCTTCATGTTCTTGAACTGTTCATCAGTCAGAATGGTCCGGACCTCTTTCATGTTCTTCAGCATCTCCAGATGATGGGCTGTTTTTATCCCTTCAATTTTTTTAACCGCGGCGGATGCTTTTTCCATGTCAAAATCTTTCACATCCATGATGTCAGCAAGCTCGATCTCCGCAATCGTCAGGTCAGCTTTGAATCGGGCCTGTTGTTTCTGCATTTCGGTATGGGCAGGCTTCATCTTCGTGATCTGGTCGTCGGTAAGTCCCAGCTTGTCCGCATGTTCAAGGCACATGCCCATCATATCGCCCATCCGGTCCATATGCCCCATTTGGCCCATGTCCATCATCTGTCCATGCACCGGCCTGTGATGCTTCGTGGACATATCCTTCATCTGTGCAAAAGCGGGCGCCGGAACAGAGAGAGCCAGCAGAGCCGCCCCAACCATGATTTTTGAATAAATTGTTTTCATGCTTTTTCTCCTTTGTCACTTTTTCGTTGATATAAAATTTCACCCAGTTCTGTCTACTTCTCCAGAACCTTTTTAACCTGGCCGATCTTTTGCTGGACTTTACCGGCTATCTTTTCACCAACCCCTTCACCTTCCAACTCCGGATCATCGCTCAGTTTCCCGGCGGTTTCCTTGATTTTGCCCTTCACTTCGTGAAACTTGCCTTCAATCTGGTCTTTTGTGCTGGGTTTCATGACGTTCTCCTTTATCCGTTGAGATTTGTGTAGCTGGCTTACAATTTTGTTTTGGCCCATTTGTCAATATCCCTGTCGATAATTACTTCACCGGCATCTTCTGCTTTTAATGTCGGATTGTCGTCCGCTTCCAGAAAAATCTCCTTGAATGCGCTCTCCAGTTTCTCAAACGGTCCTTCTGCCCGGAACTTTTCACTGGATTTCATAACATTCCTCCAAGACAATCATTTAAGTGCGGCTACTCCCCAATATCACTTGAACGCCTTTAGCAACGCCTCGAACTGCGTTTGAAGTGATTTGTCGTGCGGCGTTATGGGTGGAATCTTGCGATCGATGCACAAAAGCTCATATACCGCCATCTGGGCCGCCCGTACCGAGTACTCCACCGTAAAGACGACATCATCCGGAATTTCAACAAACTGGCTGATAAAAGCCAGATTCTTCGATCCGCGTGGCACCGGCAAAGGTCGATCACTGTGCATGCGGGGCATGAACATGCTGGTAATATACGGCATTCGGCAAGGAATGCAGTTTGCCGTTTTAACCGTCTTCATATCAAAGCGCAGGTGCCCGCAGAGTTCCTGCAGAATTTCCGAGCCATTGCACTCATCCATCGGCTTCGCAACAAAGTTGCCGATGCGGTCCGGAAACAGTGAATATCCCCAGAAGACCTGCACATCTTCAGGCTGGTTCGGAAAGTGGGGTTGATGGGCCAGCACAATTGACATGAGCCAGTTCGAGTCCTTGAAAGTCACCAGTCCGCCGGTACCGGGCTCATTCCCGCTGAACTCGACCATCTTGTCGAAAAAGAGCGGGGTCTTCAACGTGACGGTAAACGACTCCCAGCAGGACTGCGCAATGCAGCTGTTAAAAGCCGCCGGATTACCGAAATGCGGCCGCCCCTCCGCCAGTTTTTCCCACAAACGCCAGCCTCCGCTTTCCGCTTCGGTCAGCTTCCTGGGTGAACTCGTCATGGATCCAACGCTGGAGGCATCGGTCATGGAACCGTTTTGCATGAAGACAAGATCACCGTCATTGACGCTGATCACTTCATTCTTGCCCTGCCGCATGAGATGGATAGCGGTTACGATGAAGCGGTCGTCTTCGGTCTTGTGATCCAGGTCCGTAACCCTGCAATCCAGGACCATACGGACACCCTGGGCTTCCAGCCAGGATTTCAGGGGCATCACCAACGAGTCGTACTGATTGTAGATGGTTCGTTTGACGCCAGCCAGGGTCTCAATCCTGGAAAACTCCAACATAAAGCGATGCAGGTAACGCCTGAATTCAACCGCGCTGTGCCAGGGCTGAAAGGCGAAGGTGGTGGACCACATGCACCAGAATTCGGTCTCGAAGAACCCCGGCGAAAGCCAGTCGGTGATACAACTCGTACCCAATGTATCTTCATCGGCGCTGCTTAGTTTCAGCAATTCGACGCGATCCTGCATGGAGAAACCCATTGAACTTACCGGAACCTTTGCTCGACGCCGGTCAACAAGCCTGGCCAGTGAATGCGCATTGTGCTTTTGATTGAACTCGACGGTTTCGTCAAATACCGTCATGTCCGGATTGTTCAGGGAGGGAATCGATTTGTAAAGATCCCAGGTGCATTCGTAGTTGTCGGTTGTCATCATGCGTCCGCCGCGCAATGAATACCCGACCGAAGGGGCGCCTGCGCCGTCCAGACTGCCGCCCATGATGGACGCCGCTTCCATGATCATGATATTTCCGCCCGGCATGTTGCCGTCACGGATCATGAAGGCGGCGGCAGCCAGTGACCCGACACCGCCACCAATCAGATATGCTTTTGTTTTACTGTTCATGTTGTAAGCCCTCCCCGGGCAATTCCATCATCTGCTTGTCGTGTATTACCGCTTGTTTGAAACTGTCTGGCATATTAACCAGTTCCGTCTCGACTCCCATATATCTGGCACACTGCATCCAGACTTCAAGCAATTGCAGCCCGTCGATGTCAAACGAACTTACATTTCCGCAGTCGATGTGGATTTTGTCCCTGCCCGATGCTTCTACCTCTCCCAGGGAATTCGCCAGATTCCGGATATTGCCTTGAGTCATTCCGGAGTATGTCCAGTCACCCTGCAGATGCGCAATGGTACCTTTCATAAACATTTTCATGTTCGCCCCCCCACCCTGATACCGATATTAAATCGGCGGAAAGCACGCTCGTGCCCAATATACCGGTAATATACAGGGCAACTAGCATGCCAGCGCAGGCCTATGTATAACTAACTGTTTTTGAGGAGTTTAACTGAATGGGGTTTGCAAGGCATGGAAGAAACCGTCAACAAAATCCATCATCTTTAACGTAACTGTCATATGTGGTGGAACAGGCCGAGGCAGATATTTCTGATTTTACAAACGGATTGATAATCTGGCGATGGAGGCAATTTCTTCGTCCTGTGCGGAAATAAATGCGCTTAACCTGCGGAATATCTGCTGCTTTCATATCAGTTGGCAGGATTGCCTGCGGACTTAAACGTCCCAGAACGAACTGCGCTTACTGCTCAAAAAACCGGAATAGCGCTTTTACAGCCACTAGTTCAGGGTGGTGCGAATGTTGCACCAGATAGAACCTATTCCCATAAAACTGAAATGAGGCAACTACATGTCCTTGATAATTTATCTGATCGGCTTTGCCTTTGTCATCGGCGGCATCGCCTGGGCTCTTATTGTTGCAGGCTTGAGCACTATTTACGTGCTCATCGCAAGCGTCATACTTGTCGGAATCGGAATCTTGACCGGAGTGACCCGTACCCGCACCAGGGACTGATCCGGATGTTCACCCAAAGCAGCAGGTTGTTTTTTCCGGAAAGCCCTCAACTCCAACCGGATGCGTACTTTCCGGTTGAGCCAGGAAATTCAATTTGAAACATCTTGTTTTGAGAACGATCGGGCAGGCCAAACGCCTGATCGTAATAGTGTTCGGCTTCACTGTGCTGATTGCCGGAGTGGCCATGATCATGTTACCGGGACCGGCGGTGATTGTTATTCCAATCGGCCTGGCGATTCTGGCCACCGAATATATCTGGGCCAGAAAGCTCCTCGACATGGTAAAGGAACGTATCCGACGTATGAACATCATGAAACGGAAGTAATTGCGGTTTCAACTCAGCGCTGCCATCAAGAATGTTGAACAACGGAATACGAGACGCCGACCATTTGCCATGCAAATCGGGCCGCGAAAGAGAGGTTAACCATGTTCCACTGGCTCCGCGACCACAACCGCACCGAAGCCCGAAAGCGCAGCTTCCCCGCCGAATGGGAGGAGTTCGTGCGCAAGAACGTTATCCATTACAGTTTACTGGAAGACGCGGAGCGTGCCGAGTTACAGGCGATGATGCAGGTTTTTCTGGAAGAGAAGGAGTGGGAGGGGTGCGGCGGGCTCGAACTCAACGACGAGATCCGGGTCACCATCGCGGCCCAGGCCTGCCTGCTGCAGTTGGGACTTCCCCATGATTATTACCGCAACGTGGAGACGATCCTGATATATCCCTCCACCGTTGTGCCACCCGAGCGCCGGGTCGGTGTCTTCGAGCGCGTGGATGGCCCGCTGGAGCCTGACACTCCCATCCTTGGCCAGGCCTTTGCCCAAGGGCCGGTGATCCTGGTATGGGACGCCGTCCTGCATGGGGCTCGCCACCCGGAACAGGGTCATAACGTGGTCTACCACGAGTTCGCCCACAAGCTAGACATGCTCGACGGCTCCGCCGACGGCACACCGCCACTGGCCGACCGCGAGCAACTTGACGAATGGGTGGCCGTTTGCTCCCGTGAATTTCTGAGGTTGCGCAGCCTTGCCGAAAATGGGCACAAAACCTTCCTGGATTCATACGGAGCAAAGAACGAGGCCGAATTTTTCGCAGTGGCTACCGAAGAATTCTTCGACCGTCCCCTTGCCCTTCAGCAACACGCCCCCGACCTCTACCGCGTCCTCAGCGACTACTACCTCCAGGACCCGGCAGCTCGCGTGAATCGCACCCGCACAGTGAAAGAGGAGTGATTGCCGATGAAAAAAAAGAGTGTCGAGAAAGATTTTCCTGTTGTTTGCGTGGGAGGTTCGGCCGGCGGACTCGACGCCTATATCCGCCTGCTACAGCATCTGCCGGCCGATATGGGGGTTGCCGTCGTAATAGTAAATCACCTGAGGCAAGTGGCCACCCTGCTCCACGAGATTCTCCCGAGCCATACAAAGATGCCGGTTGAACTGATCACGGATAAACTGGACCTGGAGCCGGACCATGTGTTCATCATCCCGGAAAAGCGGGATTTGCATGTTCTGGACGGAGAATTCCGTCTGAAGCCGATCTCAAAACCATGGGGATGGCCCGATGTGATCACGGTTTTTCTCCGCTCCATAACCGAACACTGGGACGGCAAACTTATCGCCGTAATCGTCTCGGGCTTTGATGGAGATGGTGCGGATGCGTTGTGCGGAATAAAAGAAGCCGGCGGCATTACCATCGCACAGAAACCGGACACGGCCGGACAACCGGATATGCCTGAAAGCGCAATAGCAAGCGGATGTATCGACTTTATTCTCTCTCCCGAGGATATCGCCAGGGAAATTGTACGAATCGCCCGTGCTGTCCGGGAATAAGCTTTTGCAATCAAGGTCTGTTCCAAAATGGACGGTCCATCCCACCTGGCTCACAAAAAACGTTCAATTACGAGAACCAATATAATCTCCTTTTACGCTTCGCCCTTATCATTCCAGATCGTGTTTCGTTTATCTTCGGGGTCCAGCTTTTTGAGCTCTTCCGGATCCACATGCCAAAAAGACTTGTCGATAGCCCCTGGCGCATATTCCTGTTTCCGGTCATGGGCAAACGGACACCACCAGTTCTCCACAATCATAACCAGATATGTGGCGTACCTGAAGAGTGCGACACTTAACGGACAATAATGTTTGCAGTTCAACACCCAGAATATGCGGTAATGCGCCGGATGATACCAGGGAATGTTAATGGCAGGCTGCAGGTCGTTTTCATAACGATGGGAAACCCGGGCAGGGACAAAATCCCAATAGGATTTGATGTCCATGCCGCCGATGTATTTCAGATGAGTTTTAATCAGAAAAACTCCTGCCAATACAAACGGCACAGTCGTAATAATTGGTAGATAGATAAGCGGAACACCGAAGATCACTTTCCAAAGGGGTTGGTTTATGTAGTTGCGGCCAATTAGAACTCTATCCATTTATATAATTCCTTTTCCATTCCATGTCAGGTCTTCATAAACAGCAGAAATATTTGAACAAACACTATCTTCAACAACATACTGAGCGGATAGGCCTCGGCATAGCCGGCCTCAACCTGTTCATTGCCGCAGCGGTCGACGGCAAAACCGAGAACAGCCGGTTGAGTCTGGACTCCAGCCAGAAGACCTCCGATGAACGGCCACGACTTTCCGACCATTGCGCGTGACATTGCAATGGTAACCAGGCTGCTCACCGTTGTAATACAGGCGCCCAATACAAGAGCTGAAATATCGAGTGAGGCCGTGTGCAACAGGCCACCGGCCTTAATACCCGCGCATGCCAGAAAGACAACCAGGCCGAGTTGGCGAAGTGATATTGATGCGCTGTATGGCAGATACCATGTCAGTGGACCGGTTCTGCCCAATGTGCCCAGTATCAGCGCTACTATCAAACAGCCCGCCACCGGACCAATCTCGAATGTTCCAAGGCCCGGAAGACTGATATCGACTGTTCCGAGAGCGATACCCATTGCGAGTCCGAGTCCGAAGGTCAGTATGTTGAATTCACTGGATTCGTGGTAAGAATCGCCAAGGTATTCAGAAATTGCCGAAAGGTTGTCTCGTGGGGCAATCACCCGTAGACGGTCGCCCGGCATGATCACGGTTTCTGCTTTCGGTATAAAATCCCTGTCGCCTCGCCTTATTCTTGTAACGATACCTTCAAATTTGTGAAACATTCCTGCATGCCTCAGTGTTTTGCCACATACGTCCGGGTTTGAAACAACTATCCTCCGCAGATCAAGTTGACTTCTGTCATTCACTATATCGCTCTCACATGCAACGCCTAGAATTTCTGTTGCAGTGCGAACGTCACCCGTCAATCCGACAACTGTCACGATGTCACCATTGGCAATAACCGAATTTCCGGAAAGGACAAACTGCTCGTCACCACGCGCACATCGTGCAAATCGCACAGATAACAGGTAGCGCTCCAGCAGACCGGCTACAGCCTCGCCAGGATCCTTGACATTACAAACCTTGATTGCAGCGTTAACCAGCTTTTCGCCGACATCCAATGTTTCACGCCTGAATGGCCATGACAGCATGAGGATTGGAATCAGAACACCGAGCGGATAGGCAATAGCATAGCCGAGCGTTGCCTCCGCTCCTCTTTGACCAAGCGCGGTTGTAGCTGCGGCCAGGGAAGGGGTATTGGTCAAAGCGCCCGCAAAAACACCTGCAGCCGTACTTGGCGGAATATTCAGAATTTGCGAAGCGATTACGTCAATCAAGAAGGCAGCGCCAATGGCAACTGGCGGTATTAATAAATATCGCCAGCCGCCATGAGTCAAAGCGTCAATCAGGGAATTACTGGAAGAAAGACCGATCGCGTACACGAACAGTGCAAGACCAAAAGTTGCGAGGGCTTCCGGTGGGTTAACTGTCGGCTCGATATAGCCCCACATGACTCCGGCAAACAGCACTCCGGCAATCCCCAGAGACACCTTCTTTATGGATATACGGCCGAGCAAGGCACCGCAACCAATGGCAAGGCAGACAATCAGTAACGGGTTGTTATGCATTATAAACTCCCTGGTTGGCTGGATCGGGCCTGACCTGGTTGTGCCTGGACACGATTACTTCTTGTCGCTCTTCACCTCATCCAAGTCGGCATCTACCACATTGTCATCCTAACCCTGACAAACAGGATAAGTGCGTTAACGAAGTTATTTTCTGCCTGGAAATAGCAGAAAATAACTTCTAACTTACTAAGGCGTAGCGGCTCTTCTTAAGCCGCTCCAGGCGCCGGTTTGGCCCGCAAGTACTGGTTCGGCCAAGGCGCATTCACGTTTAGTACCTTGGCGGCATGGAACGGCCAGTAGGGATCGCGCAGCATCTGCCTCCCCAGCAACACGACGTCAGCCTGGCCGGTAGCCACGATCTGTTCAGCCTGGGCCGGCTCGGTAATAAGGCCTACCGCTCCGCTGGCAATCCCGGCCTCAGCCCGAATCCTGGACGCAAAGGGGACCTGGAAACCGGGTCCGAAGGGCACCGGCTCATCCGGCACCGCAAACCCTGATGAACAGTCAATCAGGTCCACCCCGATCTCCTTCAGCTGCCGGGCCAGAAGCACTGACTGGTCGATATCCCAGCCCCCTTCCACCCAGTCGGTCGCCGAAATCCGGACAAATAACGGCAGTTCCGCCGGCCACTCCTCACGCACTGCCCGCGCCACCCGCAGGGGAAAACGGAGCCGGTTTTCCAGGCTGCCGCCGTAGTCATCCGTTCTTTGGTTAACGAGCGGAGAGAGAAACTCATGGAGCAGGTAGCCGTGGGCCATGTGAACCTCAACAATCCGGAAACCGGCTACAAACGCTCTGCGGGCTGCGGCGCGGAACTGAGCCTCGATCTCGTCCAACTCGTCCAGTGTCAGGGCGTGGGGAACGGGATGGCCCGCCTCAAAGTGGATGGCGCTGGGCGCAAGCGGCTGCCAGCCGCATGCCTCCAACCCCAGTGGGCCACCGCCGAGCCACGGCAGTGAACATGACCCCTTGCGACCGGCATGGGCTAGCTGGATCCCCGCTACCGCACCCTGCTCTTGTATGAAGCTGGTGATTGGCGCAAATGCATCGGCATGGGCGTCGTTCCAGATGCCGCTATCGTCCGGGCTGATGCGACCCTCGGGGCTTACCGCGGTTGCCTCAACCATGACCAGTCCCGCGCCACCCACGGCACGGCTGCCTAGATGAACAAGATGCCAGTTGGTGGGAAAGCCGTCGCAACTGGAATACTGGCACATGGGTGAAACGAAAATACGGTTTCGAAACGTAATGGACCGCAGCTTCAGGGGCGAAAAAAGTATGCTCACAGGTTGTCTCCTTGGATGTAGTTACCATGCTGTCATTAATGCCAATACAATCGGGAGCGGTAGTTGCGGGTGTTTGCCGTGCCAGACAACATGGTATCTGAACAGACCGTAATGCTTGAGATAATCTTTTGCAGGATCCTTTAGACACCTTTTTCCCTGGTTCTGCTTAAACCAGTTTTCCTGCCAAAGCTTTGATCTTAGCCAGCACACCATCCGACAGCTTCGGGTGTTGTTCCTTGGCAATCATACCCGTAAAGAGTGAACCAACAACTTCGGCGCCAATCGTCTTTGCCGTCGTTTTGAGCTGTTTATCGGTTCCAAAAAGCCAGCGCCCCATGATTCCAGGCGCCGCACACGAGGAGACCAGCAGCGCATTTTTCCTTGGCGCCTGCGCCTTCCTGTACTGTGGTCCATTCATATCCCACGGCCAATAGGCATACACAGCCAAACGCTCCAGAAAGCGTTTAAAGATGGCTGTAACTGAACCGAAGTTCGTCGGCGCAGCCAGAATATACCCATCCGCCCGCTCGATCTTGTCGATCAAATCCTGCATGCCATCATGGAGTACGCACTCCCCCGGCGCCGCACCGGGCTGCTGGGTGCATGCCCGGCAATTCAGGCAAAACTCGATGGGATATTCACGGAGAAGTATGACCTCGACTTCAGCGCCAGCCGACTTTATAGCCTGCGATAAGGCCTCAATTGTTTGATCGGTGATGCCATCATTTCTATATGAACCATTAATTGCGAGAATCTTGATCATGGTCGCCACACCTTTTTTGCTGTGTCTATTCCTCTTCATTTTGCGTTATAAACCGATCACCTCTGACACTATCGGAACAGCATAACGCCCTTCTCTGTTCCCTTGGCTTTGTACATTGCAGTATCGGCTTTTTTGAAAAGGACATCGGCCGTTTCTCCATCTGCGGGATATATGGCAATACCGATACTGACTCTTATTGAAAGTACCGTCCCGTTAAACTCGAAGGCCTCGGAAATCCGATTAACCATCTTCTCTGCAAGGCGAGTTACGACGGATCCTTGCTTGACTTCCATCAACAGGCACACAAATTCGTCGCCGGCCCAGCGACTGATCGTGTCTACTTTGCGGACGGAAGACTTTAAACGGTCTGCCACCATGATCAGCACCTTGTCTCCCATATCATGACCATAAGTGTCGTTAATGCTCTTGAAGTTGTCTATATCAATAAATAAGACAGCGAGCCCCCAACCGTGCCGCTTTGCCTGGATCAACCCATTGTCGAAACTCTGTTCAAATAACACACGATTGGGAAGTCCTGTGAGTGCGTCCTGAAGCGAAAATTTTCGTGTTTCTTCTTCTTTGGCCTGGGACTTCGATAAATCGTCGCGCACATCGGCCAGATCGGTCTTGGTGTCAGCGAGTTCGGATTCGAGGACTACCCGTTCAGCCATTTCGTGGGCAAGTTCGGCATTAACCTGATGCAAATCATCTGCGGCTTGCGCCACTTTGTACTCGACCTCCTTGTTCAGAGTGATGACCTCTTTGATAACCTGAACTGGGACCTCGACTCCTTTTCCCTGCTTGAGAACTTCATTTATCGAGGTGAGTTCGCTAGCAGCCTGCGTGACATTTTCTTTGATTTTTTCATTTTTTTTAAGGACCCGTTCAAGCGAAGCGTTCTTGGTGGTCACGCTTTTTTTTAATTCTTTTGATTTTGATTTCATAAATATTCTCCGATTGCGTCTAATCTCGCAAGAGGCTGGATTTCCCCCGTTGCCCTGCCACACCACCGTACGAACGGTTCCTTACCCCACCGGCATATTCCCGTTTGATGCAGGAAAAAACTCTTCTACGACGTTCGTTTTATCTCGGACGTCATTCTTGCTATTATCTGACATTTGTGTGAGTTTTCATTTGAATGGTTTTTTATCGGTTGCTCGGCAAGAAATCTGCTTTGCAACCAGTCTGAAATCTCTCCGCACCCTTCGGTACACTCTACAAGATATTCATGATCAGTGTATTCGAGTTCCATGAATTTCTCCTTTCAATCTGATAAAGTCACGCCATACGGTTGGTGATTGTCGTCAGATAGTTTTTAAAATCAGCCAATCAGGTGCAACCACGCAGGAGATACAGCACCAGTAGAATCGGGAGCGGGATCCCCAGGAGCCACAATAATATCCAGCCAATCTTTCCTGCTTCTGAGTTACGCATAGATCCCCCCTAGTAAATGTTTATTTCGCTCTCTTTCGCATTACCTACGGCATCTACCAACATTCACAAAAGTTGAAACGGAGCGAAGCAGCTTCATGCCGCGAGTCTCCCCCTGCTACTTTGCAAGCTGTTTGCGGATCGTCTGTAATTCTTCCAGACGCGCCTTGTCCAGCTCCGGATAACTCATCCTGAGTTCTTTAAGCGTATCGAGGAGAACCCGGGAAATGATCAGCCGGGCATTTTCCTTGTCGTCGGCCGGCACGATGTACCAGGGCCCATGCTTCGTGCCGGTTTCGCTCAGGCACTCTTCATACGCTTTCATGTACTGCTTCCAGAGTTTCGTTTCATCAATATCCCCCTGGCCGAATTTCCAGTTCTTCTCCGGTGTATCGATTCGCTCCAGGAAGCGTTTCCGCTGCTCTTCCTGCGAAAGATGCAGGTAAAACTTGATAATCCGGGTGCCGTTGCGATGGAGATGCTTCTCGAAGTCCACGATGGAACTGAAACGCTGCTCCCAGACGGTCTTTTCATCGAGCAGTTCCTCCGGAATCCCCTGTGCGCGGAGAATCTCCGGATGCACGCGGACGATGAGCACCTCCTCGTAATAGGAACGATTGAAGATGCCGATGCGCCCCCGTTCCGGCAATCGGCAGGTGGTGCGCCAGAGAAAATCGTGTTCCAG